>HHCFC01400__coassemble_2691_pt1 | contig 9433 bp, 10 predicted proteins | sample HHCFC01400__metabat2_high_PE_058 | metagenome-assembled genome bin HHCFC01400 | reverse complement strand
TTCGCTGGTGGCGAAGCTGGTCGTGTACGGACAGGACCGCCAAGAGGTGCTCCAGCGCGGCCGCCGCGCCCTGGACGAGTTCGTCATCGAGGGCATCCAGACCACCATCCCGTTCCATCGCCGCGTTCTGGACAACGCCGCCTTCTGTGCAGGCGACGTGACGACCGACTTCATCGAAACCCAGATGGGAGATGTGTTATGACCGATCTGAACATTGACGGCATGGCCATTGCGCCAGGCGTCGTGGAAACCATCGTGTCCATTGCCGCCAACGAGGTAGACGGCGTGGCGTCCGTGGGTCCCTCCGCGACCAGCGGGCTGCGCGCCATGTTCGCCAGCAAGCCCTCGACGCAGGGCATCGACATCGCCGTGGACGACGAAGAGAAGCTGTGCGTCTCGGTGCGCATCGACGTGTACTACGGACATGTGCTTCCCGAACTTGCGGCGCAGGTGCGCATGGCCGTGGCCGACGCCGTGGCCAGCCAGGTGGGCATACAGGTGGCCTCCGTCGACGTGTACATCGACGGCATCCAGTTCGCCGGATAGCCCGGAAAGCGCGATGACGGCGAACCATGGCTAAACGACACGAGCGCACGCACGCGCGCCGCTGCGCGCTGCAAGTGCTGTACACGAGCGAAATTCAAGGCGCCTATCCCAGCGTCGTGGCCTCGAGCGAGCGGTTTCTGTCCGAGGACGGCGACTTGCCGGACTACGCCCAGAAGCTGATCGAAGGTGTGGAGGCCCACCAGATAGAGATCGACCGCATGCTGACGTCCACCTCCGAGAACTGGGCGCTGGCACGCATGCCCATCGTGGACCGCTCCATTCTGCGGTTGGCCACCTTCGAAATGGCCTACATGGACGACGTGCCCGTTTCGGTGACCATCAACGAGGCCGTGGAGCTGGCGAAGGACTTTGGCGGCGAGGACGAGTCGCCGCGCTTCGTCAACGGCGTGCTCGGCCGCATCGCCGTGCAGCTTGAGGAACGCGTGCAGGCCGCGAACGAGGAAGGCGCGCAAGACGGAGAGAGCGCACATGCGGCAAGCGCGCCGGCTGACGAAGGCGTGCAAACGGAAGACGCGCAGGTTGCAAGCGCGCCGGCGGGCGAGGGCGCGCAGGACGCGGGCCCGGCAGAAGAGCGTGCATGCGAGCTTGGCGCGGTGGAAGGTGAGCGTGCATGACGGACGCGTACGAAACCTACGACGACGTGCGGGCACGCTTGGACGAGATCGTCGACGCGGTGAACGCCGAAGGCGTCGGGCTCGACGACGCGCTGGCCCTGTACGAAGAGGCCGTCAAGCTGGGGCTTCTTGCGTGCGACCTGAGCGAAGAGGACGCTTTGGCCCTTATGGACTCGTCGGACGGGGAGCAGCACGAAGGCGTGGCAGAGGCCGAAGGGGCGCAGGAAGCGAAAACCGATGCTCCCGCAAAGTCCGAAGCAGCCGCAGGCGTGGAGGAAGCCGAAGCCCCCGAGGCGCCGTTCGCCCCGCCCGCGGAAGCGTAGGAGCAGGAGGCCGACCATGGATGACAAGCGCATTCTGGACGCGGTGCGATCGCCCGCCGACCTGAAGCTGCTGAGCGACGAAGAGCTGGCCCTATTGGCGTGCGAGATACGCGAGGAGATCGTCACGGTGACGTCGCAGACAGGCGGGCACGTGGCCTCGTCGCTGGGCGCGGTCGAGATCATCCTGGCGGCGCACAGCCTGCTTGATTGCCCGACTGACAAGCTGGTGTTCGACGTGGGGCATCAGGCCTACGCGCACAAGCTGGTGACCGGCCGGCTGGACCTGTTCGACACGCTGCGCACGTATGGCGGCGTCTCGGGTTTCCCCAAGCCCGACGAGAGCCCCTACGACGTGCATCCTTCGGGCCATGCCTCCGACTCGCTTTCCGTGGCGCTCGGCCTAGCGAAGGCGCGCGACCTGCGGGGAGGCACCGAAAAGGTAGTGGCCGTCATCGGCGACGCGGCCCTTTCGGGTGGCATGGCGTTCGAGGCCTTGAACCACATCGGCCAGGCGCAGACGCCGCTCGTCATCATCCTGAACGACAACGAGATGTCCATTTCGCGCAATGTGGGCGCGCTCATGAAGCATCTGGGCTACATGCGCGCTTCCACGCAGTATCGTCAGACGCGCGACTCGCTGCAGGAAAAGCTGGAAAGCAGCGGCCCGTTCGGCACGGCGCTCGCCAATTTCGGGCGCAACATGAAGGAATCGATGAAGCAGTTCGTCATTCCGCGCTCGATGATCTTCGAGCAGCTGGGCATCCTGTGCACGGCGCCCATCGACGGGCACGACATCGGCGCCCTGCGCGAAACGCTTTCCACCGTGCTTGCCACTGACGGCCCCGTGCTCATGCACGTGGTCACGAAGAAAGGCGCCGGGTACGAACCCGCGTCGCGCAACCCCGAACGCTTCCATGGCGTGGGCCCCTACGACATAGCCACCGGGGAACTGGTGAAGAAGGAGGCCGCGGCCCCTTCCTATACCGACGTGTTCGGCCAGGCCATCGTGCGCGAGGCGCGGCAGAACCCGGACATCGTGGCCATCACGGCCGCCATGAAGGACGGCACGGGGCTTGCGCCGTTCGCCGAGGAGTTCCCCGACCGGTTCGTCGATGCCGGCATTGCCGAAGAGCATGCGGTGGGCATGGCCGCCGGCTTGGCGGCGGGCGGCAAGAAGCCGGTCGTGGCCATCTACTCGACGTTTCTTCAGCGCGCCATCGACCAGATGACCATCAACTGCGCCTTGCCGGGGCTCGACGTGGTCTTCGCCATCGACCGCGCCGGGATCGTGGGAGAGGACGGCCCCACACATCACGGCATGTTCGATCTGGCCTACACGCGCATGGTGCCGCATTTGCGGGTGCTGGCTCCTTCGAACGAGGCCGAACTGGCGGGTGCGCTGCACACGGCGCTGGCTCTGGGCGGCCCGTTCGCCATCCGGTATCCGCGCGGGACGGCGGAAGGCGTGCCGGTGCCGGACGAGCCGCCGCTGTTCGAGCCGGGCCGGGCGAACGTGGTGCGTGAAGGCGATGACGTGGCCATCCTCGCGTTCGGGCGCATGGTGTCGCGCGCGGTGGGCGCAGCCGAGCTGCTGGCAGAGCGCGGCGTGCAGGCACGCGTGGTGGACATGCGCTGGGTGAAGCCCTTGGACGTGCAGGCCATCGCTGCGGCCGCGCGCACGAAGCTCGTGGTCACCGTGGAGGGCGGCGTGCTTGCCGGAGGTGTCGGGGAAGGCGTGCTGGCGGAGCTGGCGCGCATGGGCAGTTCCACGCCGGCGCTCACGATGGGCATTCCTGACGAGTTCGTCCCGCAAGGCAAAGCCGACCTGCTGTTGCACGACCTGGGCCTGGACGCACAAGGCATAGCCGCCGCCATAGAGGAGCGCCTGTAGAAGTTGAGCGTGCTGCTCCTCCTCGCCGTTGTGGGAGAGCATGCTGCTTGCCTCACACGGCGTGCCGCCATTTTGAGTCTGGGATAGAGCGCGCTTGATTCGGCGCGTGCTGCTTGGCGCGCGGTTCTCTGCCGAGCGGGGAGGGTTCGATTTTACAGAAACTTGATCTTTCCGTTGCCTTCTCTTGACGATGCTTGGCTATCATGTTCGAGCGCACTTCGTCTTTGCACCCTCTTGAAAGGTTCTGCGTTGCTGACAATCGTCTGTGTGCGAGCCCGCAGCGGGAAGCGGGGCACGCATGGGCTATGACCTGGCGGCGTTTGCCGCTGCATTCGCAAGCGACCCCATCCTGGCGCTCATCGTGATCCTCACCTTGGGAGCAACGGTGGTCAACGGCGCCACCGACGCGCCGAACGCCATCGCCACGGTGGTGGGGACGAAGGCCATGCGGCCTGGCCCTGCCATCGCCATGGCGGCGGTCTGCAACTTCGTCGGCCTGGCCGGCATCACGATGGTGTCGTCGGCAGTCGCGCTTACCATCTTCAAGATGGTCGATTTCGGCGGCGACAACCACGCCGCGCTCGTCGCGCTGGCGGCCGCCATGGTGGCCATCATCGTGTGGGGCGCGGCGGCGTGGTACTTCGGCATCCCTACGTCGCAAAGCCACTCGCTCATCGCGGGCATCACAGGTGCGGCCATCGCCCTGCAGGGAGGCCTGGGCGGCGTGAACGGCGCAGAATGGATGAAGGTGGTGTACGGCCTGGTCATCTCTACCGGCTTGGGATTCGGTACCGGATGGCTGTTCACCCGGATCATCAAGGTGACGTGCCGACGCCTGCACCGCAGGAAGGCGAACGCGTTCTTCAAGTGGGCGCAGATCGCTTCGGGCGCGGGCGTGGCAGTGCTGCACGGCGCCCAGGACGGCCAGAAGTTCCTGTCGCTGTGCATGCTGGGCATCATGATAGCCATGTCGGGCTCGGTGGACGCCGACGTGACGTTCCCGTTCTGGCTCATCATCCTCGTGTCGGCCGTCATGGCGCTTGGCACGGCGGTGGGAGGCAAGAAGATCATCAAGTCCGTGGGCATGAACATGGTGAAGATGGAGCAGTACCAAGGCTTCGCCGCGTGCCTCTCGGCCTGCTTCTGCATCGGCCTGGCCACGTTCACCGGCCTGCCGGTGTCCACCACGCACACCAAGACCACGGCCATCATGGGCGTGGGCGCGGAAAAGAGCTTGCGCTCGGTGAAGTGGGGGCTTGCCGGCCGCATGGTGTTCACCTGGGTGCTCACGTTTCCCGGCTGCGGACTTCTAGCCTTCGCCTTCACTCACCTGTTTCTGGCGTTCTTCTGACGCGAGCCTGTTCGGCGCACGGCGCCGCCGCGCGCCATCATGCGCACGGCGCGCGGCCTGTGGGAAGCCGCCGAGGGAGACGGCATGGGCGGCAATAGGCGACCCGGGCCTGCAGGGCCGGGCGGATCCCCATGTCCCGCCCGGCAGGCCCCAGGCTTCGTGCGCCCATTGAGACGAGGTCAGTCCTCTTCCACGACGTCGGCATCGGGGGCGTTCTTCTTGACGCTTTCGATGCCGTTCTTGCAGGCGTCCTTCGACTTGTACGTTTCCGACGTGGCGATGATCTCGCCGTTGCCTGCCTTCAGCACGAAATGGAATCCCGCCGCGGTCTTCCTGATGACGAACTTGCCCATAATGGCCCCTTTCTCTTTGACGATGGGGCGATCATACTCCAAGCGACCTGGTCGGAGTAGGCCAGGCGCGCGGTTCAAGCAAGGTTTGAACCGCCGTCAGCCCGTGCGCTTTTTCGCTTTCAGTCCACGCGCTTTTCCATGATGAAGTCGTCCATGACGAAGCCGTTGCCGATGTCGGTCTCCACGGCGTCGATGGTCTGGAAGCCTTTGGCGCGGTAAGCGCGGATGGCGAGGTCGTTGTGCTTGTTGACCGTCAGGTACAGCGCGGAGAGCCCGCGCGTGCGGCACAGGTCCTCGTAGAAGCGCACGGTCGCGCTGGCAAACCCGCGTCCGCGCTCCGGTGCGCGCAGGTAGATCTTCGAAACGAAGAAGCGGTTCGTCTCGGGCTCCACATGCCCGCCCGTATAGCCCACGAGGCGCCCGTCCTCGTTGTCGCGCAGAAGCCAGTACTCGTAGGCTGCTTCTGCCATGTCGCGCTCGATGGCCTCAAGGCTCTGGAACTGCTCCACCATGTAGTCGGTCTGGGCTGCGCCGATGAGCGCCGGCCAGTACTCGTGCCATATCTCGTCGGCCAGCGCGGCCAGCCGCATACGGCCGTCGGCCGTCGTGACCGGTTCGAATGAGAGGCCCATGGAGAACCCTTTCTATTTCCTTCCTTCTACACGTGCGTCTCGCGTGCCTTCGCTCGATCGTGGCGGGGCGCGTTTCAACATTGTAACGCGAGGACTTCCCGTTTGTTAAAACGTCTTTTTGAAACCGTTAACTGTCGGGTTTCCCCTCCTGCCTGTGCCGCCGCCCTGGCATCATCGAAGGGTCAAACGGTATGGCGGTTCGATGCGAGGAGGTAGATGACATGTTCGATACAGGCACGACAGGTTTCATGATCGTGTGCGCGATGCTCGTCCTGCTGATGACGCCCGGCTTGGCGTTCTTCTACGGAGGTTTGAGCCGTCGCAAAAACGTGGTGAACACCATGGTCATGGTGTTCACCGTCATTGGCATCGTCGGCGTCACCTGGACGGTGTGCGGATGGTCGTTCGCATACGGCGGCGACGGGTCCGTTCCCTTCTTCGGCGGTTTCGACCAGCTTGGTCTTTTCGGCGCCGTGCAAGGCATGCTGGCCGAGACGGAGGCGGCGCCCGAAGGCGCGGCAGCTTACCCCGGCATCGTCGACGTCGTGTTCCAGATGGCTTTCTGCATGATCACCACGGCCATCGTTACGGGCGCGGTGGCCGGACGCATGAAGTTCGGCGCGGTGTGCGCGTTTCTGACCGTGTGGACCATCGTGGTGTACCCGCCGTTGGCACATATGGTGTGGGGCGGGCAAGGCAGCCTCGTCGGCGACGTCATCGGCGCGCTCGACTTTGCCGGCGGAGACGTCGTGCACATCTCTTCGGGCCTGACCGGCCTTGTCCTCTGCCTCATTGCCGGCAAGCGGCGCGGGTTCGGCTTGGTGAGCTATCGTCCGCACAACGTGCCGTACGTGGCTCTGGGTGCCACGCTTCTGTGGTTCGGCTGGTTCGGGTTCAATGCGGGCTCCGAGTTCGCGGCCGATGGCGTGGCGGCGCTTGCGCTGGTCAACACCGTGGCCGCATCGGGGGCTGCGCTGGTCTCCTGGATGCTGGTGGAGCGCATGCGCATGGGCAAGCCCACGCTTGTGGGCGCGGCCACCGGCCTGGTCGCAGGCCTGGTGGTCATCACGCCGGCCGCCGGCTTCGTGGAGCCGTGGGCGGCCATCGTCATGGGCCTGATGGTTTCTCCCGTCTGCTACCTTGCCATTTCCTTCTGCAAGCGGAAGTTCGGCTACGACGACGCTTTGGACGCTTTTGGCTGTCATTGCGTCGGCGGCGTGGTGGGCGGCATTCTGACAGGTCTGTTCTGCGTTCCCGAGCTTTCGTGGACCGACTTCGGCGGCCTGCTTTACACGGGCGACCCTTCGCTTCTGGCGAGCCAGGTGCTGGGCATCCTGGTCACCGTCGCGTTCGTCGGCGTCGCCGACGTGATCCTGGGCTTCGCCGTCAAGGCGTGCTTCAAAGGCAGCCTGCGTGTGAGCGAGGAAGACGAGGCACAGGGCTTGGACGTTGCGGCGCACGGCGAAAGCGCCTATCCGGCCTACCTTGGTTTGGACTAGGAACGCGCTCCCGACGAGCGAGGATCCTCGCCGATGCAGGCGGGGAAGACGTCCGATGGCAGAAAGGAATTCGGCATGAAGAAGATAACCGCGATCGTCCGCCCCGAAAAGCTGGAGCCGCTCAAGGAGGCGCTGTTCGCCGCCCAGGTGTCGGGCATGACCATTTCGCAGGTACAGGGGTGTGGCAGCCAGCACGGGTGGAAGGAATACTATCGGGGCACCGAGGTGTTGCTGAACATGGTGCCCAAGATAAAGTTCGAAATCGTGGTCGACGACGAAAGGGTGGATGCGCTTGTGGACCTTGTAAGCACCGTGGCGCGCACCGGCGAGGTGGGGGATGGCAAGATCTTCATCTTCCCCGTCGAGCAGGTGATCCGCATCCGCACTGGAGAGCGGGGGACGCACGCCGTATGACGCCTGCGCTCCATCAGGTGCGCACAATTCCGGAGAAACCTCGATATCCAAAACTAAATGATATATAATCCTAATAGATGGTAATTCCGTTTATGGATCCTGCCGTGTCGTCGGGCATATGCCCGACGACACGGTTTTCCGCGCAAAGGAACCGGCTGCCGAAGGCCTGGTTGCTCTCGCCGTTAGGAACCGGCTGCCGAAGGCCTGGTTGCTCTCGCCGTGATTGTCCGAAAATGACGGTTCGAGGGCGGGTTGAAAGGAGCGAATCGCATGAGCGTTACGACGAACGCCAACGACACGACGCGCGCAGCGACGCGCAACACCATACAGCGCGCCCTGGTTCTGGAGGCAGTGCGGTCGTTGCACAACCACCCCACGTCGGCCGACGTGTACGAAGTGGTGCGCGAGCGGCATCCGAACATCTCGCGGGCCACCGTCTACCGCAACCTGGGCGTCCTCGCCAGCCGCGGCGACGTGCTGCGCGTGGAGGTGCCCAACGGCGCCGACCGCTACGACTTCTTCAACGAGCCCCACTATCATGCTCTCTGCCGCAGCTGCGGCCAGGTGTCCGACGTGGACATGCCCTATCAGAATGATCTGGCCGACCAGGTCCGGGACGCGCAGGGCTTCGCCATCGACGGGCATCAGATCATCTTCGAAGGGCTGTGCCCTTCCTGCCAGAAGCGCTGAGCCTTGTTCCTGCCAGGAATGCCGAGCCGCCAAGTTGTAGTATGATGGTCGGCGATGCATCGAATCGGTCTGCCAGGCCGACGGTGAAACGGCATAGTGCGCGCGATCGCCAAAGGGGGCCCGTCAGAAGCACGGCCGGTTCAGGCTCACGTCATGTTGTCGAGTGAGGGATGTCCGCCATGAACGATCGAGGGGACGAGCAAACCGCTTCGAACGCGGCCGCAGCAACGAAATCGCAGGCCCTGATGCAGTTCCACGCCACCGACGAGGATGATGCCACAAGGCGCGAAGCCCCGGGCGCCACCGCTCCCGCCATCGTCCAAAGCGAGAATGCCTTGCAGCGCGCGTTCGAACGCGAGTTGGAAGACCGTATGACCGAGGCGCTGGATGCGGGCGAGTTCGTCATCCACCTGCAGCCTAAGCTGGATCTGCGCAAGGGACAGATAGCCGGCGCCGAGGCGCTCGTGCGGTGGCGCGACCCGCGCGTCGGCCTGCGTTTGCCGGGCGCCTTCCTTCCCCTGTTCGAAAAGAACGGGTTCATCGTCGATTTGGACCGGTTCGTGTTCGAACAGGTGTGCGCTCTGCTCCATGCGTGGTCGGTGGCCGGCGTGCATCCGGTTCCCGTGTCGGTCAATCTTTCGCGGACGAACCTGCTCGACCTGACGTTTCTCCAGGGGTTCGAGCGGATACGCGAGCTGTACGGCGTGCTGCCCTCCTTCTTGGAGTTCGAGTTGGCCGAGGCGTTCGTGTTCGAGGAACCCCGGGCGTTCTTCGCGGCCGTCGACCGGATGCATCGTGCGGGATACGCGTGTTCCTTGGACAACTTCGGCGGCTGCCGCCGGTCTCTCGAGATCATGGAAGGACTCGAAGTCGACGCGCTCAAGCTCAACCGCGCGTTCTTCGGCGGGCCCTACATCGACCCCGCCCGTGAGACGGGCCTGGTGGCGTCCGTCCTGAATCGTGCGCGCGAGCTGCACATGGGAACGGTGGCCGAAGGCGTGGAGACCGAGGAGCAGCGGGGGTTCCTTGCCGACGTGGGATGCGAGCTGATGCAGGGCTACCTGTTCTCGCCTCCGGTCTCGGTGGCAGACTTCGAACG
>HHCFC01400__coassemble_2675_pt1 | contig 9512 bp, 6 predicted proteins | sample HHCFC01400__metabat2_high_PE_058 | metagenome-assembled genome bin HHCFC01400 | reverse complement strand
CCCCCCCCCCGCATTTCCTCCCTGTTTCTGCTCCCTCCCCGTTGTTGCGCCGAAAGTTAGTCTTGGCTATCATTTAGGCGACCGACGGGAAGGATCGCGATGGACAAGACGTGCGGCGGGCAGGTGTGCCCGCGTGGGCATGCGGGCGGGGCGGGGCCGAAGGGCGATCTTGCTCGCATGCGGGACGGCCTGTATGCGGCGCATGCTCGTGCGGTGGCGGGGCAGTGCGAGTGCCCGTTTTCCATGTCGTGTGCGGCAGGAGAGGGACAGGTGTCCACCCTGTCCGCCTACGGCGGCCTTTCGGTGCATCGGCACGTGCTTCGCCTGCGTCGCCCGCTGACGCTTTCCGGGTGCGAAGGGGAAGGCACGTTGCGGTTCAACTTCTGCCTCGGCGCTGGCGTGGAATGGACGTCAGACGGCGGTTTTCCGCGTGGCCGGGCGATGGGCGAGGGATGCTTCTGCGTGCAGGCGGGTTCCGGTTGCGAGACGGTGGAGTACCGTGCGGGGACGCCCTACGAGTTCGTCGGCATCGCGCTTTCCCCTGCGGAGGGCGATCGGCTGAAGGAGGCCGTCGGGGCCGATGCGGCACGCACGCTCGATGCGGCGGCCGCCGCATGCCTGAGCGAAGCCATCCCGCCCCGGACGCATCTGCTGCTGCAACAGCTCGTCGATGGCCCGTTGCCCGGCCCGGCTGCGGGCATCCATGCCCATGGAAAGGCCTACGAGGTGGTGGCGGCCCTGCTGGCCGAGGCCATCGCGGGCTCGCTTGCTTCCCCTGGCCTTACCCGCACCGACCAGGCGGCCATCGTGCAGGCACGCGAGATCCTGGACGCCAATCTTGCCAGCCCACCCACGTATCCCGAGCTTGCCCATGCGGTTTTTCTGAGCGAGACGAAGCTTTCCCAGGGATTTCGCAGGCTGTACGGCACCTCCATCCACGCTTATGTGATCGATCGGCGGCTTGACCTCGCCCTTTCCCTTATAGAGGAAGGCGCGGACAACGTGGCGCAGGTGGCGGCAAAGGTGGGCTATGGCAACTCCAGCCACTTCTCGGCCGCGTTCAAGCGGCGCTTCGGCGTGCTTCCCCGGGCTGTGGTGGCCCGCACCCGCCGCTGCGGGTGAGGCCTGCGCGGGACGAAAACGAACGGATCCGGGCAGAAACGCACCGGATTTCGGTTGAAGGAAGCCGCGTCTAACTTTTGAATGGATACCGTCAGTTTCCCGGAAGGATTCGGAGGTATCAATGAAACCCCAAACGTCAGGCGCATCCGTCGCGAACCGGATGCCGGTCTCCGCGCCCGCCTCGCCCAAACTCGCCGCGAAGGATTTGGTTTTGGTGGGCGTGCTGGGGGCGGTGGCCGGGGCGGTCTGCATGGTCATCAGCCTGCTTTGCGGCATGTCGCCCGTCACGAACCCCCTCTACGCCATCATAGCGGCCATTCCCGTGGGCATCGTCTACATGCTCATGTTGGCGAAGGTGCCGAAGCATGGCGTGTTCACCGTTGCGGGTATCGTCTACGGGGCTCTGTTCCTTGCGATGGGCTGCTTCTGGTTCGTGGTGCTGTGCTTCGTGGCGGCAAGCGTCGTCGCCGATGCCGTCATGTGGCCGAACCCGCGCTCCGTGACGCGCATGAGCGTCGCCTATGCCGTCTCGGTGGCGGGCCTTTCCTTCGGGTACAACGGCGCCATCGTGCTGATGCGCGACACGTTCAACGAAGTCATGGTGAAAAACGGGATCCCTGCCGAATACTCCGACGCCCTGAACGCCTTCGTGTCCGACCCGATGCTCGCCGTTCTCACGGCGGCGGCGTTCCTGGTGGCGCTTCTGGGGGCGTACGTGGGGCGTCGCGTCCTGAAGAAGCATTTCGTCCGGGCCGGACTGGTGCAGGCGTAGGGGATTTGCATGGAAGCAGTGTCTGCGGATGCCGATGCGGCGCGTGCGCGTGAAGCCATTGAGCGGTTTCCGCCCGGCGTGGCGGGCCTCGATGCGCGCACGAAGCTCCTTCTGATCGTGGTCGCGTCTACCGTGTGCCTTGCCTGCCGGGGGGAAGTCACGGTGCTCGTGGTGCTGGCGGCCGTGGTGGCGCTGGTCGCGGCGGGCGGGCATGCGTCCATCGGGCTGCGTTGCGCGCTTGCCTACGTGGTGTTGAACCTTGTCATCGCCCTGACTGCGGCCTTTCACGTTCCCGGCCTTTCGGCGTTGCTGCTGGTCTTGGGCTTCACGCTGCTGAAGTTCGTGCCGGTCGTCGCCCTTGCGTGGTGGTTCGCGTCGTCCGTGCGCACGGGCGAGCTCGTCACGGCGCTTGGGCGCATGCGCCTGCCCAAGACGGTGACCATTCCCGTTGCGGTGATGGTGCGCTATCTGCCTACGTTGGGCCAGGAGTACGCCTGCATCCGCGACACCATGCGCATGCGCGGCATAGAGGCGTCGTTTCCCGCAAGCCTGCTACACCCGTTGCGTGCCACCGAGTTCGTGCTGGTGCCCATACTCATGCGCTGCCTCAAGGTGGCCGACGAGTTGGCCGCTTCGGCGGTGAGCCGCGGCATCGAAAGCCGCGCTTCCCGCACGTCCGTCCGTGACGTGCGCCTGCGCGTGCGCGACGGCGTGGCCGCCGCAGTGCTTGCCGCGTTCGTCGTGGGCGTGCTTGCGGTGGACGCCGGGCCCGCGGGGCAGGTGGTCGTATGGAGGATAAGCCTATGAGCGTTTCGGGAATCGTCCTGGAGAACGTCTCCTTCGCGTATGCCGGAGCCCAGGCCCCTTCCGTGGAGGGTTTCGGCCTGAGCGTGGCGGCGGGGGAATGCGTGGTGCTTGCCGGGCGTTCGGGCTGCGGCAAGACCACGGTGACGCGCACGATGAACGGTCTTGCCCCGCGCTTCTACGAGGGGACCCTTTCCGGGAGGGTGAGCATAGGGGGACGGGACGTGCCTTCGATGGGGTCGGCCGACATCGCGTGTGCGGTGGGGAGCGTCTTTCAGGATCCGCGCAGCGAATTCTTCTGCACGGACACCACGAGCGAGGTGGCTTTCGGTTGCGAGAACCTGGGTATGCCCCGCGAAGAGGTGTTGTCCCGCACGGTGGTCGCCGCCCGGGCGACGGGGTCGCTCGGGCTTTTGGAGCGCAGGATCTTCGGCCTTTCCAGCGGCGAGCGGCAGCGCGTCGCCATCGCGTCCGCCTATGCCTGCGCGCCTTCGGTCTTCGTGTTCGACGAGCCGTCCGCGAACCTGGATCCGGAGGCCACCCTGCGGTTGGGGCGCGTCGTCGCGCAGATAGTGCAGGACGGGCATGCGGTCGTGGTGGCGGAGCACCGTCTGGGCTATCTGCGCGACGTGGCGAGCCGTGTCGTGGTGATGGAAGACGGGCGCGCCGTTGCAGAGATTTTGCGCTCCGATCTTCTGGGGGAAGACGCGCCGCTGCGCGCCCGTGGCATACGCAGCGTCTTTCCAGAGCGCCTGCCCGTAGAAGACAATGCCGGAGACGTCCCGGCTTCCGCGCGCGACGCCGTGCGCCTTGACGTGGAGGGCGTGTCGTATGCCTACGGGCGCCGTCGCGGTGTGCCGAATGCCGTCGAGGACGTGAATTTCACGGCGTGCGGGGGAGAGGTCGTGGGCATTGTGGGACGTAACGGGGCAGGGAAGTCCACGCTGGCAGGCGTGCTGTGCGGCCTGAGGGAACATCGGTCGGGGCGTATTCTCGTGAACGGCATCCGCTGCAACGCGTCCGCCCGTCGGCGCGTTGCCAGCTACGTCATGCAGGATGCCGATTATCAGCTTTTCGCCGAAAGCGTGGCGCGGGAGCTGCGCCTGGGGGCTTCGGTGGACGGCGCAGAGTTGGAGGCGCTCGTGGCGCGCACGTGCGCGGACTTGGGCCTGAAGGGCTTGGAAGAGCGGCACCCCGCGTCGCTTTCCGGCGGGCAGAAGCAGCGCGTCACCATAGGCGCGGCCGTCACGAAAGGCGCGTGCATCGTGTGCTTGGACGAGCCGACGAGCGGCCTTGACGGCGCCAACATGCACCGTGTGGCGCGCATGGTGCACGACCTGGCGTGTTCCGGGCGCATCGTGTTCGTCGTCACGCACGACTACGAGTTCGCCCTGGCCTGCTGCACCCGCATCCTGAAGGTGGAGGGCCGCACGCTTGCCGCCGACGTTCCTGTCGCGCCCGAAACCTCCGGCGAAGTGCGTGCCGCCTTCTTCGACGGCCTCTGCGTGTAGCGGGGGTCGAAATAGCAGGTTGCTAGGACAAAGCATAATGGCATGCGCTTGTAGGCGCTGCAGTTGGAGGCAGGTGGAAACACCTGCTTTCAACTGTATTCGTACACGAAGTGCGCACCGTGATCGTGCGGTTCCGCTCTGCTGGCCAATGGAGTTTTGGGCGCAAAGCGGAACGCCCGAGGGAGACAACTGCGTGTCGTTCGGGCGCTTGGCGTCTAATAGCGTATTCGCAATCCCCGTTCGATGGCTGCATCCGGAATGTTCGTGTACGATTTCGTCCCGTTATGCTATGCTCCTTACCAAGCACCAAGCGCTTGGTAAGGAGGCTTTCTATGGACATGGCAGCTTTGGCGGAGCCGTTGACCGTCAAAATTTCCAGCAAGCGGCAGATCGCCATTCCGGCGAAGATCTACGAAGGGGCCGGGTTCAGGGATTACGCGCTGTGCACGTGGACCGACAAAGGCATGCTCCTGCAACCACTCGATGTGGAAGACGAGGACGTGACGGTTGACATCCTTCGCTATCTCATTGAGGAAGGGTACGAAGGCGAGGACCTGATCGCGCAGTACCAGGAAATGAAAAAGAAGATCATTCCCTTGAAAGCCAAACTCGACCAAGCAGAACGCGATATCGCCGAAGGCCGCGTGGACTCTTACGAGAACATGCGTGCTCGCGTGCGCGAAAAGTATGGCTTCTGAAGTTCGCGTCACCGCTGCATTCGAGTGCGACTTGCTTGATGCGCTGGCTTACCTTGCAGATGCGCTCCATGCACCCGTTGCGGCCCTGCGTCTTGCGAGCGAAGTGGACGCAGCCAAGGAATTGCTTGCGGAAAACCCATTCCTTGATGCGGTTTCCGGTCGGCTGCCTGGGTCAGGTTATCGAGAGCATCTCGTAATGAACTACGTCATCGTCTATAGGGCGGACGATGACGTAGTTTGGCTGCTGCGGTTGTTCCATCAGCGACAATCGCTTGGGCGTTTCGTCATCGAATGGCGCTGATGGGCCCGCCTAGTTCTTGAGCGAGTTCAGCGGTGCGGGCATGCGGCCGCCACGATGGGCGAACACGCTTCCGGCGTGCTGGTTCACCGGCATGACGGGCGCGTAGCCCAGAAGGCCGCCGAAGTCCAGACGGTCGCCCACCTGCTTGCCGATGGCGGGGATGATGCGCACGGCGGTGGTCTTGTTGTTGATCATGCCGATGGCGCACTCGTCCGCGATGATGCCGAAGATGGTCTCCACGCTGGTGTCGCCCGGCACGGCGATCATGTCCAGGCCCACCGAGCACACGCAGGTCATGGCTTCCAGCTTCTCGAGCGAAAGCGCCCCGGCTTCGGCGGCGCGGATCATGCCGGCATCCTCGGACACGGGAATGAATGCGCCCGAAAGCCCGCCCACCGACGACGACGCCATGACGCCGCCCTTCTTCACGGCATCGTTCAGCAGGGCGAGCGCTGCCGTGGTTCCCGGTCCGCCGCAGGTGCCTACGCCGATGGCTTCCAGGATCTCGGCCACGGAATCGCCCTCGGCCGGCGTCGGCGCGAGCGACAGGTCCAGGATGCCCTGCGCCACGCCGAGCCGCCGCGACGCCTCGCGCGCCATGAGCTCGCCGGCTCGCGTTATCTTGAACGCGGTGGCCTTGATGGCCTCGGCCACCGACGTGATGTCGGCGTCCTTCGGCAGGTCGGCCAGCACGGCGCGCACGACGCCCGGGCCCGACACGCCCACGTTCACCACTTCGTCGGCCTCGCCCGAGCCGTGAAACGCGCCGGCCATGAAGGGGTTGTCCTCCACGGCGTTGCAGAACACCACCAGCTTGCCCGCGCCGATGCACTGGCGGTCGGCCGTGGCCTCCGCCGTGGCGCGCACCACCTGCGCCATCTTGTACACGGCGTCCATGTTGATGCCCGCGCGCGTGGAGCCCACGTTCACGCTCGAGCAGACGTTGTCGGTGACGGACAGCGCATGCGGAATGGAGTCCATGAGTTTGAGGTCGGCGGCGGAGGCTCCCTTGTGCACGAGCGCGCTGAAGCCGCCGACGAAGTCGACGCCCACTTCCTTGCCCGCCTTGTCCATGGCCACGGCGATGGGCGTGAGGTCGGTCGCATCCGTGGCGGCGCTGATCTCGGCTATGGGCGTGACGGATATGCGCTTGTTCACGATGGGGATGCCGTATTCGCGCTCCAACTGCTCGGCCGTGGGAACCAGCTGCTCGGCCGCGGTGGTCATGCGGTCGTAGACCTTGCGTGCCATGGCGTCCATGCTGGAATCGGTGCAGCCGCGCAGGTTCAGGCCCAGCGTGATGGTGCGGATGTCCAGGTGCTGCTTGCTTACCATGGCGAGTGTCTCGGCTATTTCAGCAGGTGTGATCTGCATGGGATTCCTCTCTGTCGAAAGCAGGTCCCGCCGGCGCGTGCCGATGCGCTCAGGCGGACGGCGGTCCCGCGTCGGGCGGCTTCGGCGTGTCCCGCGCCTGCGCTTTTCCGACGGCCTTGCTTGTCGTCTTCTGTCTGAACGAGATTATACCGGGTTTCTGCGTCTTCGCCTCGATATGCCGCAAAGCGGCGCAGCAAAGACGGTTTCGACCGCTTTCGGCGGCATGCGTGCAAGGCGGCAAATGCCCGCATGCGCCACACGCATGCCTTCCGTGCGAAAGCGGCATTGTGGACATATCGCTTCTTGCCGGTATAGTGGGTGAAGGAAGACAAGCAGGGCGGCCGTCTCCATCGCCCGTGCCGTCTCCGTCGCTTCCTGGCGGAGCGCGACGGGGGCTCGGCGGCGTGCGACAGGGGTTCGGCGACGCTCTGCGCCGACGGGGCGAGGTGATGCGGGGTGGAAGACGAAGTGCGCCATGCATGGTGCCAGATGTGTGGGCCGGCCAAGACCTACTGTTCGACGCTGTGCCATGTCGTCGACGGGAAATGGGTCGCCGTGGAAGGGAACTCCAAGGCTCGCAACGACGGCGGACGCGCCGGTGCGTCGGGCCGCGCGTTGTGTGCGAAGGGCAATGCGGCCATCCAGATGGTGGAGGATCCCGGTCGCCTGCGCTACCCGCTGAAGCGCGTGGGACTCAAAGGGGTGGCGGGCGCCGGCGGCGAGGGCGCCTTCGAGCGCTGCACGTGGGACGAGGCTCTGACAGACATTGCCGCGCGCCTTGCACGCTTGAAGCGCGACCACGGCGCGGAATGCTTCGGCATCCTTTCGCCGCAGGCGTTTCCCGTCCTTGGGACGCTCGGCCGGCGCTTCCTGAACGTGTACGGTAGCCCCAACTACCTGCACAGCGGCATCTGCGCGCTGCAGAGGCGTGCGAGCAAGAACGTGTCCATCGGGCGGGCCACGTGCGCGCCCGCTCAGTTGGACAAGACGAAGCTGCTGGTCAACTGGGGAGCGAACCCGGAAAACTCGGGCGTGGCGCGAAGCGGGATAGCAGCGCGCCTGGATGCGCAGGATGCCGGCATGCGGGTCGTCGACGTCCGTCCTCTGGCCGATTCGCTCACGGCGCGGGCGGACGTGTGGCTTCCGGTGCGTCCGGGAACCGACGGCGCGTTGGCGCTCGCCATCCTGCACGTCATCATAGGCGAAGGCCTCTATGACCACGATTTCGTGCGCGACTGGTGCCTCGGCTTCGAAGACCTGGCGCGCCATGTGGAACGGTTCACGCCCGCGTGGGCGGCGCAGAGGACCGGCCTGGCCGAAGAGGCCATCGTGCACGTCGCACGCCTGATGGGCACGGTACGGCCCATGGGCATCGTCTACGGCAACGGAATTGGCGACCAGCAGGCGGACGGCCATTGGACGTGCGTGTCCCTCTGCCTCATCGAGGCCGTCACGGGAAACCTCGACGTGCCCGGCGGCGGGGGAGCGCCCGGTCCGACGTTCCCTCCGCTGGTGAGTCCACGCAGGATCGACCTTCTTTCCGAGCGCCTGTCCCGCAGCGCCGAAGACGAGCGCCTGGGGTACGCCGCCGGCATGTCGCGCCTGCTCGCCCCCGAGTTCCCCCGTTGGTACCAAAAGCCCTCCACCTGGGAGTCGGGCCCGAACTCGGCCTACTTCAAGGCACTCATGACGGCCTTGACCGACGAGCCGGTTCGGCTGCGGGCGGCCCTTGCCCAGGCCACGAACCCGCTTTCGGCCACGCGCCAGCCCAAGAAAGTGGCGAAGGCGCTCGAGCGACTTGACCTGTACGTCGTCCACGACACGCATTGGAACCCGTCGTGTGCCTATGCCGATTACGTTTTGCCCGCCTGCACGCAGTACGAGTGCTCGCAACAGTTCGCCGTCAAGAACTTCCCCGAGGGCACGTTCGTGGCCATCAACCAGAAGATCGCCGACCCGCCGGGGGAGTCGTGCTCGGATTGGGACTTCTACCTGCGTCTGGCCGTGGCCATGGGCTACGGGGCCGACTTCTGGGACGGCGACATGGACGCGTGCCTGCGCGAGCAGCTTGCGGGATCGGGCGTGACGCTGGAGCAGCTGCGTGCGGCGCCCGACGGCATCTTCGTCGAGCGCCCCGCAGGAGCGCAGCCGCGCGAGGTTCGCAGCCGCCGCTACCAGGAGCTGTTCGCGGAGCTTCCGCAGAACAAGGTGCAATGCGCGAACGCGCTTTTGGAGGGCAGGCCGAACGCGGACGAGACGGGGGTTCTGGGGGCGCTTCCCGAATACGCGGGCCCGCCCGAGGGAGTTGCCGAAACTCCCGCGCTGCTGGATGCGTACCCGCTGGTCTTTTCGGACGTGCATGCCTGCCGTTGGTGCAACCACGGCTATTTCGCGAGCGTGCCCTACCTGCGTGAGCATCAGCCGTATCCGTGGGTTCGGATGCATCCGGACACGGCGGCGGCGCACGGGGTGGCCGACGGCGACTGGGTGCGCATCGAGTCGCCGCACGGCTGGGTGAAGCTGGTGGCCGAAACGACGACGACCATTCCCCCCGGCGTGCTCATGGCGCGGAGGGGCTGGTGGCAGGCGTGCGACGACCTGGGGCTTCACGGTTACGGCTGCTTGGACGGCGGCAGCGAGTGCGCCGTCCTGTACGACAGCGATCCCGCACGGTTCGACGCGTTTCATTCCGCCATGGCGAAACAGACGCTCGTGCGCATGCGCGCGCTGACGAAGGACGAGGCCGCCGGGTCGCAGGGCGTGGACGCGAACGCGGGCGCGGGTCGCGCGGCCGCAGCGAACGCGGCGGGCGCGAACGGGGAACGCGGGGAGCGAAAGGACGAAGAAGTCGGCGTCGATGCCGGCGCGGCCGCTGCGCATGTGGGCGCGGCGGGCGCGAACGCGGGTTGCGCGACGGCGGCCGCGCCCTC
>HHCFC01400__coassemble_2665_pt1 | contig 9546 bp, 5 predicted proteins | sample HHCFC01400__metabat2_high_PE_058 | metagenome-assembled genome bin HHCFC01400 | reverse complement strand
GAGAACGCCATGATCACGCTCACGCTCCTCATGGCGCTGCTGTCCATGGTCGTGTACCTGTTCGTGCTGCCCGAACGGTCGGTGAAGGCGCTGGGCATCATTGGCGGCGAAGCGCCTCGGGCCGATACCTACCACGCTCACGAACAGGTGTTTTCGGACATAGCCAAAGAGTTCGGCCTTTCGAAGCGCGAAACCGAGGTGTTCTGCCTCCTTGCCAAGGGAAGGGACACGGCCTACATCCAGGAGAAGCTGTTCATATCGTCGGGCACCGTCTGCTCGCACCGCGACCGCATCTACCGCAAGCTTGGCATACATTCCAAGCAAGAGCTTCTAGACCTTGTGGAGAACCGGCTGGGAGATCCAACGTAGCTTTCGCCCTTTCGCGTCCGGCGCAAGGTTCAAGCAACTGCTGCCGTCTAGCCATGTGCAACCCCACGACGCAGCCCCCTCCGTGCCTCCTGCACCGCGCACCCTCCTGTGCCTCCCGCGCCTCCCGTGCCTGCCGCGCACCCCCTGTGCTCCCATGCCTCCCGCGCCTGCCGCAATCCCAGCTGCCTGCTTCATATTCGTGACGATTGCGTAAAGGAATGGGGAATGCATTCGCGAATGTGGCAAGATGGAACATTGCAGAGATAGAGGATTCAGAAGAAATCGTGCTGGTCGCAATGAATGCGAACGCGGAAGCGGGGAACGCGGCGAGGCAAGAGAAGGCCGCAACGCACAGGGTAGGCGGAAGCCCTGCGGCCCCAGGGCGTTACGGGATGCGGGAACGCAGCATCCCCGGGTCGCCCCGGAAGGCGGCCCAAGTCGCCACGGTAGACGCCCCCGTCAGGGGACGCAGAAAGCGGCGACGGAGAACTGCCAGGTGCCGCGAACGACGCATTCATGAGAGCGCGGAAGAGGTGCCGGACAACGGGACAGCCCCTAGAAGGCACGCACGATATAAGGAGAGACGCATGGGCTTCCTTTCGAAGTTCGAAGGAAAGATGGAAGACACGCTCGAGGGAGCAGCCGACCACATGGTCAAGTCGCCCATCTCGCCGGTTCAGATCGCCAAAAAGGCCGAGAAGAAGATGCGGCGCGAAAAGATGGTGGGAGCAGGCAAGCAGTACGCGCCCACGCTGTACACCGTGCTGGTGAACGCCGACGACGACGAGCGCCTGTTCGGCTACTACCCCACGCTTGCCGGCGAGACCGAAACCTATCTGGCAGCGAAGGCGGCCGAGGAAGGCCTGGTCATGGATGGCCAACCCCTCGTGCGCTTCATCGTCGACGAAGGCCTGCGCCACGGCAAGTTCGACGTGATCGCCGAGGCGGTGGCAGCGCCGCTGATCGCCCAGCTGCGCCAAGAGGAGATGGAGCGCTACGGCTTGGCCGGGGCTCCCTCTGCGGCGCGCGGCGGCGGCGCGCCTTACGGAGCCCCTGCAGGTTACGGGGCACCTGCCGCTGCAGAATACGGAGCCCCCGCTGCCGCAGGCTATGCGCCAGCCGCCCCCTACGACGCGGGTGCCGACCTCTACGGCAACGGCGCCGCGCCTTACGACCCGTATGCGGCCAGCGACCCCTATGCCGCGAACGACCCGTACGACCCTTATGCGCCTGCCGCAGAGGCGGCTCCCTATGGCTCCCCCGCCGCGGCACCGTTCGGCGCCGGCATGGCCGATCCCTACGCGGCGCCTGTTGCACAGGACGCCTTCGGCGACGTGCCTTCCGCCAATGGCAAGCCGCCCTTGCCCTACGTGCCGGAAGACGAGATAGACTACTCCATCGACTACGGCGAATACACCTTCGACAGCCAGAACTTCGAAGACTACCGCGACAATGGCCTGGCGGGCGCCCCGCTTCCGAACAGCGGTGCATATGGATCGCAGCAGCCCGGTTTTGCCGGAGCTCCCGACAGGCGCCCGATGCGTGCAGCGCAAGAGGCGCAGGACGTCCAGGGCGCAGGAATGGGCGCCGCAGGCGGAGCCGCCGCAGTAGCTGCGGGAGCCGCAGGGGTTGCCGCCGCAGGCATGGGTGCAGCAGGAGCCGCCGCTGCGCCCAACACCGTCGTGTTCGCTGCCGGCGTAGGCGCCGCCACGCCGCAGCCTTCGGCCGGCGTCGTGCGTGCGCGCCTGGTAGACACCACCAACAACCGCACGTACGCGCTGGCCACCGCCCGGCTCGTCATCGGCCGCGAATCCTCCTGCGACATCACGCTGCCCGACATCAACGTGTCGCGCGCGCATGCCGAGCTGCGCTTCGAGCCGCAAGGAGTCTGGTCCCTCACCGACCTGGGCTCCACGAACGGCACGTTCGTGAACGGACGGGAGATCGGCACGCAGCTGCTGCGCGAAGGCGACCACATCACCATCGGCATGACGAACCTCGTGTTCGACCGAGCCTGACGCACGGAAGGATGACCCCGTGATCGACGTCGTATTGCTGATCGCCCGGCTGCTGTTCGTCGCGCTGCTGTACCTGTTCCTGTTCGCCATCATGAAGACGGGCGTGGGACTGGTGCGCGGCCAGCGCAAGAAGGAACGCACCTGGAGCGTGTCGGTCGAACGCGGGCCGAAAGAGCTGCGGGGCGTCTCCATCGTCGTGCGCGGGCCCGTCATCGTGGGCCGCAGCCCCGGAGCGGACATCGTCATCGGGGCGGGATACGTGTCGGGCCGCCATGCGCGCTTCTCGCTCATGGGACAGAACCTGTTCATCGAGGACCTGGGCTCCACGAACGGCACGTCCGTGAACGGACAGCCCATCGCCGAGCCGACGGCACTCAAGAACAACGACGTCGTGAACGTGGGCGACGTGGCCATTCGCGTGAGGTTTGCCTGATGGCGAGCTCTCGTCCGCACAGACGCGCAACCAGCACCCGCACGCCCGCCAGCACCTTCGGCAGCCGCACGGACGTGGGATGCCTGCGCGACCACAACGAGGACAGCCTGGTGGTCTCGCCGCCGCTGTTCGCCGTGGCCGACGGCATGGGAGGGCACGCCGCCGGCGAGGTGGCGTCGGAAATCGCCGTGAACGTGCTGGCCGAGCAGGCCCCTGCCCATCCCGATGCGAACGCGCTCGGCAACGCCGTCGTCGCAGCGAACCGCGCCGTGCTGCGGGGCGTGCACGAAGGCGTGGGACGCGAAGGCATGGGAACCACGTGCACCGCCGCGATGCTGGAAGGCGAGCGCCTGGTCATCGCCCAGGTGGGCGACTCGCGCGCATACCTGCTCCACCAGGGCAAGCTGCAACAGCTCACACGCGACCACAGCCTGATGGCCGACATGATCGAAGCCGGCCAGCTGACCCCCGAAGAAGCGCGCACGCACCCCCAGCGTTCGGTCATCACGCGCGCGCTCGGCAGCGACCCGCATCTGCAACCCGACCTGTACGAGATCAACGTGGAAACCGGCGACCGCCTGCTGCTGTGCTCGGACGGCCTGTCCACCATGGTGCAGGACGAGGACATCGAGTCCCTCATGGCGCGCACGCGCGATCCGCAACGGTGCGCTTCGCAACTGGTGAACGCCGCCATAGCCGCCGGAGGCCACGACAACGTGACCGTCATCGTGGCCGACGTGACCGGCTACGCCGAAGTGCGCCGCAAGAAGATGGCACGCAAGACCAAGCTGACCGTCGCGCTCGTGCTGGTGCTGCTGGCCGCCCTTGTCGGCGGCGCGGCCTACGCGTTCTCGTACTGGACGGACCATGCCGCCTACCTGGCAGAACAGGACGGCAAGGTGGCCATCTACCGCGGCGTTCCCGGCAGCGTGCTGGGAATGACGTTCTCGCACTTGGAGGCAACGACCGACGTGAGCCTGGACGATTTGCAACCCGGCCTGGCCAACCGCCTGCGCGAAGGAGCCATCACCGCCGACAGCGTGGAAGCGGCCGAAGCGCTGGTTGAATCGTACCGGCAGGACATCGCCCAGTCGCAGGGCGCGGACGCCGCCGACCCGGGCGGCGGCGCTTCGACCGGCAGCACGTCCGGCGATGCGGACGGTCAGGATGCGGCCTCGTCCGGCGGGTCTGCCGGTGGCGGCACGTCCGGCGGCGCGCAAGGGGGTGCGCCCTCATGACGCGCCGCAACATCGAGCTCATCCTCCTGTGCGTGGCCGCTCCCCTGGTGGTGCTGCCGTTCGCCATGCTGGCGCTGAACGACGGCCAGGCCCTGACCATGAACACCCTCGGGGTTCCCCTGGGCATTTTCGTGGCGTTCGTGCTGGCCCATCTTTCGGTGCGCAAGTTCGCGCCCGGCGCCGACCCGGCCATCCTGCCGCTGGCGTTCGCGCTTTCGGGGATCGGCATCGCGTTCATCACGCGCCTGGCTCCCGACTTGGCCATGCGCCAGGTCATGTGGCTGTTCTTGGGCGTGGTGTGCATGGTGGTGGTGCTGGCGTTGCTGCGCAACGTCGACCGGCTGGCCAACTACAAGTACACGCTCATGATCGCAGGCTTCGTCCTTTTGCTGTCGCCCATGCTGCCCCTCGTCGGCCAGGAGATCAACGGCAGCCGCATCTGGCTGGGCATTCCGGGCGTCATCTCCTTCCAGCCCGGCGAGATCGCCAAGATCGCCATCGTGCTGTTCCTGGCCGGCTACCTGGCGCAGAACCGCGAGATGCTCTCGGTCTTCACGTGGCGTGTCGGGCCGTTCCGCCTGCCTGACATCCGCACCTTGCTGCCACTCTTGCTTATGTGGGCCCTGGCCATGGTCATCGTCGTGTTCGAGAAGGACCTGGGCAGCGCGCTCGTGCTGTTCTTCGTGTTCCTGGTCATGCTCTATGCCGCCACGGGGAAGAAGTTCTATCTGGTCATCGGGCTGGGACTGGCCGCCGTGGCGGCCGTGGGACTGTTCTTCATGTTCGGGCACGTGCAGGCCCGCGTCAGCATCTGGCTCGACCCCTTTGCCGACGCGCTCGACAAGGGCTACCAGATCGTGCAGGCGCTCTACTCCATCGCCGACGGCGACCTGTTCGGCGTCGGCATCGGGCGCGGCATGGCCGACGTCATTCCCTACGTGGAAAACGACTTCGTCTTCGCCGCCATCGCCGAAGAGGCGGGGCTTCTAGGCGCGGCGGGCGTGCTGCTTCTGTACCTGTGCTTCGCCATCCGCGGATTCGTGACGGCGGCGCGGGCCAAAAGCGACGTGAGCTCGTTCATCGCCGTGGGCATGACCGCAGTCGTGGTGCTGCAGGCGTTCATCATCGTGGGTGGCGTGACGCGGCTCATCCCGCTGACCGGCATCACGCTGCCCTTCATCAGCCAGGGCGGCTCGTCGCTTCTGGCAAGCTTCATCATCGTGGGATTTCTGCTGCGCTGCGGGGACGAAGGCACGGGCGTAGGCGCGGAACTGGCCAGCAGCAGCACCTCGCTGCACACCAACAGCGTGCTGGGACGCGTGTCTTTGGGCAAACGCCTGACGAACGTCATGCTGCTGTTCTCCATCCTGTTCGCCGTGCTGGTGGCCAACCTGACCCTCATCATGGTGGTGCAGGCGAACGACTACCAGAACATGCCGGGCAACAACCACACGCTGGCCCGCGAGGCACGGACCGAACGCGGCACCATATCCACCTACGACGGCACCGTGCTGGCCAAGAGCGAGAAGAACGCAGACGGCACGTACGAGCGGGTCTACCCGGCAGGCGACCTGGCCAGCCACGTGGTGGGCTACGCGTCCACGCAGTACGGCACGAGCGGCATCGAGGCCGCCTACAACGACACGCTCAAGGGCCAGCAGAACTTCGCCAGCTGGACCGACGTCGTCAACTCGCTGGCAGGCATCAACACGCCCGGCAACGACGTGGTGCTCACGCTCAACTCCAAGATCCAGCAGGCGGCCCAGGACGCGCTGGCCGGCGAAGTGGGCGCCTGCGTGGTCATGGACCCCGAAACCGGCGCCGTGCTGGCGCTGGCCTCGTCGCCCACCTACAACGCGGCGGACGTGGAGTCGCTCATCAAGCAGACAGACAGCGCCTCGGGCAGCGAGCTGTACAACCGCGCCACGCAGGCGCTCTACGCGCCCGGCTCCACGTTCAAGATGGTCACCCTCTCCACGGCCCTGCAGGACGGCGTGACCACGGAGGAGACCGAGTACCAGTCCCCAGGCGTAATGGAGATCGGCAACGCCAAGGTCTCCAACGTGGACAACAACGAGTACGGCACCATCAGCCTGGCCCGTGCCACCGAAGTCTCTTCGAACACCGTGTTCGGCCAGGTGGGCGTCCAGCTGGGTCCCGAACGCCTGGTGGAGGGCGCCGAAAAGTTCGGCTTCAACAAAAAAATCGACTTCGATTTGCCGCTGGCCACGTCCCTCATGCCCGATCCCAACGAGATGACCGAGTGGGAAACGGCCTGGGCCGCCGCCGGAGAGCCGGTGGGCGAACACGAGAGCCCCGCCGGCCCTCAAGCGACCGTGCTGGAAATGGCCCTGGTGGGATGCGCCATCGCCAACGAAGGCACCATCATGCAGCCTTATTTGGTGGACGGCATCTACAACGCCAACGGCGAGCGCAGCTTCACCGGACAGCCCACCAAGCTCATGCAGGCCATAGACGCCGGCACGGCGGAGCGCGTGCTGAAGGTGCTGGAGGGCGTCGTGTCCAACGGCAGCGGCGCCGCAGCCGCTGTCGAGGGCGTGACCGTGGCAGGCAAGACGGGCACGGCGGAGCGCGGCGACGGGACGGCCGACAGCTGGTTCGTGGGCATCGCCCCCGCCGAGAACCCACGCGTGGTGGTTGCCATCGCCATCGAGAAGGGCGATTCGGGCGAGGGGGCCCGGAAGGCTCAAAATGTGTTGAAAACCGCCCTTGAAGTGCAGGGGCTGGTATAAATGAGGTATGCTTGCAGGACGTGTATCGAAGCGCGGATCGCCGCCGCAGGCATGTGACCTAAAAGGAGCAGAAACGTGACCGGATCCATGACAGGCAGGGTGTTCAACAACCGCTACCAGATAACCGAGCGCATCGGCATCGGCGGCATGGCCGAGGTGTATCGCGCCCAGGACAACGTGCTCGGCCGCTTGGTGGCCGTCAAGGTCATGCTTCCGCAGTATGCGGCCGACCCGAACTTCACGCAGCGTTTCCGCCAGGAAGCCGCCGCGGCCGCCAACCTGCAGAGCCCCTACATCGTGAACGTCTACGACTGGGGCCAGGACGACGGGACCTACTACATCGTCATGGAATTCGTGCGGGGTAGCGACCTGAAGACGGCCATCGTGCAGCGTGGCGCCATCAACCAGCGCAAGGTGGCCGAAATCGGCTCGCAAGTGTGTCAGGCGCTTTCGGTCGCGCACAACCAGGACATCATCCACCGCGACATCAAGCCGCAAAACATCATGGTGCAGCCCGACGGCAACGTGAAGGTCATGGACTTCGGCATTGCCCGCGCGAAGAACTCCGTCATGACGCAGACGTCCTCCGTGCTGGGCACCGCGCACTACATCTCGCCCGAGCAGGCGCAGGGCAAAGACCTCACCGCCGCGAGCGACATCTATTCGCTGGGCATCGTGCTGTACGAAGCCACCACGGGACAGCTACCGTTCGACGGCCCCGACGCTGTGAGCGTTGCTTTGAAGCAGGTGAACGACCTGCCCGTGCCGCCCCGCGAGATCAATCCCGACATCGATCCGGGGCTCGAGGCCATCATTATGAAGGCCATGGCAAAGAACCCGGCCGAGCGCTTCGCCACCGCAAACGACATGCGGCTGGTCCTGAACGACTACCTGGCAGGACGGCCCGTCGCCTTGGGCAATGGCTTCACCAGCGCGGAAACCGTGGTCATGGGCGGCATCGCCGGCGCCGGCATGGGCGCGGCCCTGGCCGACGGCACGCAGGTCATGCCGAGCGGTGCCGTAAAGCCCGTCACCACCAACCCCACCAGCTACCGGACGGGCGGATCAGGCTTCAACGACGACAAGAAGCGGAACACCAAACGGACGGCGCTCATCGTAGCTGCCGTGGTGGTCGCTCTCGCCGTGGTGGGCGTGGTGGTGTTCTCGCTGCTGAACGCCAGCCAATCGGGCAGCCCCGTGCCTTCCGTGGTGGGCAAGACGCAGGACGAGGCCACGCAGATCCTGCAGGACGCCGGGTTCGAAGTGGGCACCATAAGCTCCGCATACGACGAGAGCGTGGCTACCGGCCTGGTGATCAGCCAAGACCCGCCTGCCGACTCGAAACGGCCCGAAGGCACGAAGGTGAACCTGGTGTTCTCCCAAGGCACCAAGATGGTGTCGGTGCCCGACCTGACGAACATGACGTCCGACCAGGCGCGCGAGGAACTGCAGAAGTACGGGCTGATTCCTTCTGCCGGAACGGCCGAGTACAGCGACACCGTCGAGAAGGACCATGTGGCACGTCAAAGCCCCGCCGTCGGCGAATCCGTGGCGGAGGGCACCACCGTCGAATACTACCTGTCGCTGGGGCCCGAAGGCACCGAGGTCCCCTACGTGGTGGGCCAGAGCGAAGGGGACGCGACCGCAACGCTGGAGAACAAGGGATTCCATGTGTCGGTCGAGCAAAGGACCAGCGACGAACCCGCCGGCACCGTCATCAGCCAGACGCCTTCGAGCGGTCTGCTCAAGGAGGGCGACACCGTCAACATCGTGGTGAGCACCGGGCCCGAGAAGAAGACCATGTATTCCGTCGGCGTCAACTACAGCAGCGGCGGCACCGTGAGCGCTACCGCCTCGTCCGTGGAAGAAGGCGGCAGCTTCCAGGTGACCATCACGCCGAACAGCGGTTACGAGGTCAGGTCGGTCAGCGGCCTGGATCAGCAGGTGCCTCTGTCAGGCGGCACGTTCACCGTCTCCAACGTCAGGAGCAACGTGAGCATATACGTCGAGTTCGTCGCCGTCGCCCCTACCCCGAGCGGAGGCGACGACCCATCCCAGGAATAATGGGGCGGCCGATGCGCCTAAGGTTCCTGCACCGGCTTGCGGGAACCTTAGGAGAAGCCTTCAAGACGTCCCGCCTGCTCCCTCCCTCGGCGCCGGCACGCCATCTCCGCAATGGGTTTGTGTATGCCTTTTGAATACGACATTACGAAAGATGTCAAGTCTTTAAATCGGCGCTGCAACACCTATACTCTAGGTAGGTTCCGCCCTCGACGTCATACTTTGCGATGGACCGACGTTTTGACATTAGGGAGCTCAAGATAGCGGGTGGAATGGAGACTCGCATCCGTTGATGCGAAAGCCAGGAAGCCAGCTGCGAGCACCCACCTTTCGAGGTGGGTTCATCCTTCTGACCGGGGGTGGGACTTTCTTGTTTCGCCGTTTTGCAAACGGCGAAACCTCTTGACGCTGCGCGGGCCTGTGGCCGCCCATCTGCTCGCTCCAAGCTTTCGTCGCGTACCCACGGTACGCTTTCTCAAGCTTTCGCGGCATCTGGGCGGCCACAGGCCCGCTCGCTGACTTACTACGCCAACCGGGGAAACTACGAATCAACCTGCGGGGTTCTTTGTAGTCATTATCTGTTCAAGCATGCGGTGAACAGCCTGCCTGGCTCGCCCTTACTTCGCGGCGGGCAGCCGTAGAACGAACGTGGTTCCTTGGCCTTCTTCGCTTTC
>HHCFC01400__coassemble_2659_pt1 | contig 9562 bp, 9 predicted proteins | sample HHCFC01400__metabat2_high_PE_058 | metagenome-assembled genome bin HHCFC01400 | reverse complement strand
CGCTCCGTGTATTCAAGGATCAGGAAACAACGGATTTCTACTGGGTGTTCGATGAGATCTCGCGCCAGGGCATGGTGCCTTCGGGCAATTCGTACCGACTGGACTACACGTTCCTTTTGGAAACGGGCGACGCTACAGAGGCAGGCAACTATCAAGAACTCGCCGAAAAACTGAACCTGCCTGATCTGGTATCCACGCTCGATGCGGTAAACGAATGCGCTGCGAACGGAACCGAAGACGAATTCGGCAACGAGAAGCTGCGCACCATGCTGGTCAATGGCCCCATGTACGCCATCAAGGTCACGCCAACTCCCTACATCGCGCAAGGTGGCCTGAAGGTCGACCCGGCTTGCCACGTGCAGAAAGAGGATGGAACGAACATTGCCGGCCTCTACGCCGCAGGCGACGTGGTGGGGTCGGTTGAGAACCGCGACGGCGCCATGTACCGCATCGGCCTCACGCAAGCCATCGCCTTCGGCCTGATCGCCGGCGATACGATGTCGCAAGAGATATAGCGAGCAAGCCCGAAAACAGAATGATTCGTGGCGTGGCGGAGGGGCAACCCACCCTCTCCGCCACGCTTTCGCGTTGTCGTCCTAACTGCTTTCACGCGTGTTGGAGTTGTTCTTTTAGTTTGTGGCACCCGCAGGCACAATCGGCGGGGTGCAGTTCGCGCTCCATGGCGTTCTCTACCACGATCTTGCGCACGGTCACGTCAAAGTTGAGATTCTGACCGGCAAGTTCATGGTTGTGGTCGAAGTAGACGAAGCCGTCTTCTATCTTGAGCACCTTCACGCGTAGTGCGCTTTCGGGAGCGCCTAGAACAATGTAGTGTCCCACGGGAAGCTCGTCGGCATGGGGAAACGACGCAATGGGCACACGTTCGACAAGCGACTCGTCGTAGAGGCCGTACGCGTCGCGGGCATCGACATGGATGCGCCGCTCCTCTCCTTCGGCCATTTGGCTGACGGCGAATTCGAGCGGAGCGGGCATCATGCATCGACCCAGCTCCATTTCGAGCGGAGCGCCACGTTGCACCGAGCCGTCGAAAACCGTCCCGTCGTCGAACGACGCTACGTAATCGATCACGACCTTGTTTCCCATGATGTCCCGCCCGCCTTTCCTTGTCGACAACTTCCATGCCGCCTGACTGCAGCATCGACGAAGCAGCCAAGCGAAACCGTTTTCTTGCAGGCCTATCGCAGGTTCGCACGCGGAAGCCCCACGGCGGCTATGTCCGAGTGGGGCCTTCCCGTGACCGCATTCACCCACCGGCCTCCCTTGCATAGGAACAGTGGTTTGAGCACGATGTGCCCGCCATGCGAGCCGGCACCGTGATAACCGACCTCCCCCTCCTGCGGATGCGCGACAGGACACCACACGTTCGGACCGAGTTCGTAATACACGGTTCCCAAACCGTCGATAAGAGAGCGCATGCCTTTGTTCTGCGCCACGATGGGCACGTCCCCGTTCATTGCATCCACCATACTCACCGTCCTTGCCATCTGGGCAGAGGCGCCTGCCCCGTTCGCGTCCGCTCCGAATTCCCCGCGAAAGGCGCCCATGCCCCCAGCGCAAGCGCGCCAGCCAAGCTATCGTCCCATCATCTTCATGAGCACGTCCATGCCGATGACGCTCTCGTCGCCCTCCCACTTCGCATGCACGGCAGCGACGGCCCCGGCCAGCTGCTCGATGGGCGCGTTCACTTCTATGTACTGGCCCAGCTGTTCGCGCGCGTCCAGATAGACCACCTTGAGGCCCTGGCCAGACACCATGGTCATGGCCGGCTCGATGCCCTCGGCCTTGCACTGCTCCACCACCGCGTCCACGTCGTCGGCCCAAATGCAGAAGTGGTGGATGCCGAAGCGGCCCATCTCCTGGTAGGGATCCATGCCTTCGGTGTGCGACTCGATGAGCTCAAGCTGCATGCCGCCCAGCTGGCCCAACGCGCAGCGTGACCGAATGGCGATCTGTTCTCCGCGGAATTCGCAACTGGCAGGTTCGCTGATGCCCAAGTCGATGAAGGGCCCTGCGCCCAACGCTTCGCGCAACTGCGCGGCGGCCTCTTCGATGCTCTGTACGTAGTAGCCAATTTGCTTGATTCCGTACTGGTCGACGATGTCTTTGATCATGACGACTCGCTTTCTTCCAACAGGATGCCCGAACCATCGGTGTGGGCATCGAAGTTTCCAGGTCGCTCGAAGGCCGATCTTCCGCCCTATTCCGCCGCAGCCGCGCCGCCCGCCTGCACGCTAGGCGACGGGAGGCTTCGGCGCACCGGGAACCGCAGGCGCAACCGGCGAGCTGGGAGCCGCGGGGGCACCGGGCGCCGCAGGCGCCGTGGGCGCGCCGGGGGCCGGCGCTCCTGCAGCCAGGTCGGCACCGCACGCCTCGCATACGGTCGCCACCGGCTTGTTGTTCTTGCCGCACTCCGGGCAAACCTTCATCGACACTTCGGCAGGTCTGAAACACATGGTCGTTCTCCTTTCGAACAGGGCTTTGCGCGGGCGCATCCCGGCCAGGGAAAGCGGAGCCCGCCAAGCTGAGCCCACCTTGGCACACCCGGCCGGACGGCGTACGCCGCGGCGAACCCGCCTGCACGGAGGCGCCGCGCAAAGCCCTTGATTTCATCTACGCGAGGGCGACGTCCCCCAACCCGACGTCTTCCTTGCGGGTACTCGCCTCAAGCACCTTCTGCTTGCCGTCCTTGGCAATGGTCACCTTCCAGTCGCCGTCGGGAAGGCCGCGCAGCCAGAAGTCGCCCCAGCTGTCGGTCGTGGCGGCGAAGGAACCTTCTTCTCCTTCGGCGGTGACGGACGCACCCTCGATGATCTCTTCGGCCTCGGGATCGTATACCGTGCCGGCAATGAACTTCTTGGGCAGGTTGCGATAGAACACGTGCGGCCTGGTGCCGTACTCGGGATGCAGCACTTCCGTGCCCTCGAGGTCAAGGTCGTCCATCTCGCCGAACTCGATGGCGCCCACGTGGCAGTTGTCCACGCAGCGAGGAGTGGAAAGAGGATGCCCGCCGTCGAGCAGATGCGCGCAGCCCGTGCACTTCTGCGGAATCTCAAGCTCGGCGTTCCAGTAGATGGCGCCGTAGGGGCAGGAATCCACCAGCTTCTTGTTGCCTTTCGCCTTCTCCGGGTCGATGACGATCAGGCCGTCTTCGCGGCGGTACACCGCTTCGGGGGCAGCACCGATGCAGGGCGCGTTCTCGCAATGGTTGCACATGGTGGGTTGGTAGGTCACCTTCACGTGCGGTCGTGCGCCGCGCTCGGTCTGGTTCACCTTCATCCAGAAGTGCCCCGTTTCAGGCTGAGGCTTGGCGTAAGGGCTCCAGTCGTTGCCGCAGTGCTCGTCTTTGCAGCCGATCTGGCAGTCGTGGCAGCCCACGCACTTTTCCAGGTCAATGACGAATGCCTTCATGGTCTATTCCTCTCCTTCCGCAACCCAGGAATGGTAGTTGATGCCTATTTCCGGGTCGTAGTCGCGGGCGAACGCCTCGGGATACTGCTCGCGCCATTCGTTCATCTCTTCGTCGGTGACTTTGGCACACTCCACCAGGTAGCCGGTGACGGCGAAGCCCTTGCAGTGCTGGGACACCACGTTTTCGGGGCAGATGAGGTTGGCTGCACCGCCACGGTCGAGATGCGGGGCAATGGGGTCCACACGGCTGCCCTTGTTGATGACCACCGAACCGGGCATCACGCGTTGCGAGATGCGGGCGCCCGCGAGGACCGTGCCGCGCTCGTTGAAGAACTTCACGATGTCGCCGTTTTCGATGCCCCGGGCCTGGGCGTCTTCGGGCGCGAACCACATGGGCTCGTAGAAGTAGCCGTCTTTGCCTTTGACCTTGCACGTCTCGATTTCACGGAACCACTTGATGTCGTCGCCCTGCACGTGCACGCGCCATCTGCCAGGGTTCGCGGTGATGAGCAGCGGATACTTCTTGCAGCGCTCGCCCCACAGCGATTCGTCGTGTGTCCAGCCCTCGCTTGCCGGGCCACCGACGATCCAACGGGCCATGGGCGTGCGTTCCTTGTCGTCCGGGAAGTTGTCGGCCAGCGCCTGCGACCAGAACTCCAGCTTGCCCGTGGGGGTGTCGAGCGGGTTCGCTTCTGGGTCCTCGTAAAACGGGCGCATGCCGGCGGGCAGGTCTTTCCAGTTGGGGTCGAGCTTCGGGTAGTAGTAGCCCTTCTCCTGGTATTCGCCCCAAGAGATCTCCTCGGGCAAGCGCGAGTTGTCGAACGCGTACTTGAACCACTCGTCTTCCGTCATCCCTAAGTCTATCTGCTCGCGCACGCCGAAGCGCTCGCCTATCTCGCAGGCAATGGTGAAGTCGGACTTCGATTCGCCCACGGTGTCGCACGCGGCAGGCGTAAGGCTCGAATGGCGCATGGAAACCACCATGCCGGCGCCCATGGCGTCGTTGTCTTCGAGGCAAGTGGTCACCGGAAGCACCAGGTCGGCAAAGAGCGAATCGTTCTCGAGCCACTGGTGGTTCGTCACGAAGAACTCCACCTCGTCGGTGCGGATGGCGTCCTGGAACTTGAAGCCGCCGTTCCAGCAGTTCATGTTGCAGGGCTTTTCGGACCACAACATATGGAACTTGCTCATACGCGGAGCCTCGGTGGGCGGCTCCACTCCCATGCGTTCGGCCATGGCGCGGTTCATCGCCAGTGCGGTCTGCGGGTCCCCCGGGTAGTTGAACTCTTGGAACTGCTCAGCAGTGTCCACATACACGATGCAGGGGCTGCCCCACCATTGCGCCTTGCCGTCAAGCAGGGCGTCGGCCACCAACGTGCGCGGTATGGACTGCGCGTTGGGATAGAACATGCGGCACTGAATGGCCATGGTGAACGGAGCCGTGGTGGATCGGGCGATGTTCTCCTTCGCCACCGTGGAGGCGTTTAGGTGCATCTGCTGCACGCCCGGCTTGCCCAAACCTTGCAGCGCCAGCTTGTAGGCACCGGTGCGGCCGGCCTCATGGCTGTAGGGAACCTTCACGGAGCCGGAACTGAAATGCACGTGCGAGGTGACCTTGGTGCCCACGTTGCGCGCATACGCCTTGATGGTCCATGCCGGCACGCCGCAGCGCTCGGAAGCCCACTTCGGATCCTTCGGAACGCCGTCCTCTTTGCCCAGCACGTAGTCGGCCATTTTGTCGAAGTGCACCGTGTGGGTTTCCACGTACTCCTTGTCGTAGAGTCCCTCGGTCAGCCACACGTAGATCACGCCGAAGTCGAAGGCGGCATCGGTGGCAGGAAGGATGGGGATCCACTTCATGGTGTCGTGGCACACGGCCGTGTAGTTGCAGAACGGATCGACCACCACGAACTCTTTGCCGAGCTCTTCCCAGAACTTGATCACCTGGGAAAGGAACTGGCTGCCGTAGTTCTGCGTGTTCTCCCAGTCGCCTGCGTCAAAGGCGATGAGTTCGGAGTATTCGGAGATGTCTTTGATGACGTTCCACGAATTGTAGCCGGTCTGCGGCGGCGCGCACATGCCCAGGCCTTTGTTGGATCCCGAGCCCCATACGTGCTTTGCGCCCCAGTACCAGCCTTCCACCGAGTCGGGCGTGCGCGTCTCGCGGGTGTAGCCGCCCAGCTTGCTCATGAGGTTGGCGTGCATGCCGCCGCCTGCGTGCAGGTCCTTGCTCTCGCGGTGGCCGTCCTCGCCGATGCAAAGCACCGAATAAGGGCCGTAGGTGTCTATGATGCGCCTGATTTCGGACTCCATGATGTCGAGCGCTTCGTCCCAGCTGATGCGTTCGAACTTGGACTTGCCGCGGTTGGCGGCGTTGATCTTGGCAGGGTCGCCGCCCGGCTCCCAGTCCACGCGCTTCAGAGGGTACTTCACGCGGTTCTTGGAGTACACGCGGTTCTTGTACGCCAGCGCGAAGTAGTTCGGTGCCGACTTCATCTGCGGCCGAAGCGTATGCCCATCGACCTCGATCTCCCACATGGAATCGGCAAGTTCCTCGGGAGTGTACTTGTCGTCTTTGCGGTGCGGGCGAATGCGCACGATCTTGCCGTCAACGCTGTCGACGGCCGTCAGCTCGCCACCCGTGCCACCGCAGGCGATGCTCTGCAACGTGGTCTTCACGTTTGCAGACTTCTCCTCGATGCCCATCTTGTCTCCTTCCTCGTCCTTCGTAAGGAGGAAAAGCGCGTGGCCTTCCCTCACGCCTTGACTTTCATCATGGAAGGGGACGCCTAAGAAAACAACGTGACAACGAGGCCGTTTGCAGGAGCGCTCGGTCTTGTTTTGGGGCTTTGGTTTCGGCGGAGGTGACAGAAGGGGCCTTCTGCAACGGCAAGAGAAACAGACGTGGATGCGTTCAGAAATCAAACGTTTTGGGAGCCGCTTTTCTTCTGCATGCCCGCCCACACGCCGTCGGTCATTCTCCGGTAGAAGAGGGCCATCGTTTCGGGAGGAACCACCATGCCGTCCTGAATCCACTTCTTCATGAGCATGGCCTGCGACGACGCGAAGAAATAGGCGATGTATTCACGACCTTGGTCGCTGATCCGCTCGTCGAAGGTGCCGTTTTCGAGCAGCTCCATGTTCAGCTTCGAAATGGCGTTCGTCACCGAACGGACGAACACGCCTGAAGAATCGCCCAGGCCGTCGCCGATGAGACGCAGGTAGTAGTCCTTGTCGGGCAGCATCGACTGGTAAAGATGCTCGCAGATAACCTCGTACTTCTTGTCAGGCCCCATGAAGACGAGTATGTCGTTCAGCTTCCGTATGGGCTCCACCGTCATGCGGGTGAAATAGCCGCACGCCACGTCTTCCTTGTCGTGGAAATGCGTGTAGAACGTCTTGCGCGACACCTTGGCGCGGTCGCAGATGTCCTGCACGGTTATTTTGCCGTAGGGCTGGGTTTCAAGCAACTCGCGGAAACTGCATTCTATCTGGCTGCGTGCATCCATGTTTCCCCCTGGCATGCTGCAAGTGCTCTGGCGAACAATGTGGAAAACATCGTTATGATAACACGAAAGAAACGCGGGTTCTTCCCTACCTCCGGCTATCTGAAGGACGGACTTTCTGCGGCAGCCGCACGCGGGACCGCCCTACAAACATGCCGCGGCACGCGCCAAGGGCTTGATTTTCTTGAGATCGGGCTCGATTTTCCTTCGCGCCACTTCGGTGTCATAAGCCGCTTGTGCACGAAGCCAATAGCCATCGGAAAGACCGAAGAAGCGGCAGAGTCGCAAATCAGTGTCGGCCGTGATGCTGCGACGGCCCAAGACTATCTGGCCGATGCGCTGGGCCGGAACGCCAATCTCTTTCGCCAGACGATACTGGGACAATCCCAACGGCTCCAAGAACTCTTCCTTGAGAAGTTCGCCGGGGGTTATAGGGTCAAGTCTTTCCATGCCGTTCACCTCGCTCATGCTCAATGGTAGTCAACGATCTCGACGTCCTCCGCTCCGGCCGATGTCCAGACAAAGCAGATGCGGTATTGATCGTTGATTCGAATGCTGTACTGACCCGCTCGTGATCCTTTTAGCGATTCGAGTCTGTTTCCAGGCGGAACACGCAAATCTTGCACGTCGCCCGCAATTTCCAGTTGCCTCAATTTCCTTCGCGCAATTTTCTCGAACGCTTCAAAGCGTCGGACGCGAAAGCCCGAAGCCAGCAATTCGGTGTCCTTGTCTTTGAAGGATGCTATCATAGATGAATGGTAACGCTAAACGTTACTATCGTCAAGCTTAATGAAGAATCTGTTCTCTTGATGCACAGCTTCATTCAAGAGCTATCTGAGACACCAAAAAGGGGGCTTCCATTCGGAAGCCCCCGCATGATTGCTTGTGGCGTTTTATGCTTTCGCGGCGGCGCGGCCGGCTATGTAGCCGGTGGTGATGGCGCGGCCGACCGACAGGCCGCCTATCTCCATGGGGTAGTCGATGCTGCCGAAGAAGGGGCCCGACGTGTTGCCCGCCGCATACAGCCCCTTGATGGGTTCGGCGTCATCGTTCAGCACCTGGTTTTCGGCGTTGACCACCAGGCCGCCCAGCGTCGCGGACAAGCCCCAGTTGAAGTCGCGCTGCACGGCATAGAACGGCCCTTCGGCAACGGGAGCCAAATACACGGCGTCTTTGCCGAAATCCTCGTCGACGCCCTTCGCCACCACTTCGTTGTAGCGGTCGACCGTCTTCTTCAACGCCGCCGGCTCGATGCCGATGGCTTCGGCCAGCCCCTCAAGCGTGTCGGCCGTGAACATGACGCCGGACTTCTCCGACGGAACCTCCTTCGCTTTCAGCGCAGAGTCGTGCTGTGCCCACGATTCGGCCTGCGCGAGGTACTGCGCGTCCATGATGCTCCATACCCGCGCATCGTCGGGCGAATCGGCATTGGCCTTCATGATGGGACGCATGATGGTGTTGATCTTCCACCACGGCATGTGCTCGTCGGTCAGACGGGCGCCGTCGGGACCCACCATCAGGTACGGGGCGCTGTTCATCCAGATGTCGTGGATCATCTTGGTGTGCCCCACCGGCTCCACGTGGCCGCCGGCCCACACGCCCATGCGGTGGCCGTCGCCGTCGCGCCCGATCTCCAGTGGAGGATAGCCCAGCACGTCGGGGCAGTAGTAGGCGATCATCTCATTGTTGCACTGGTAATCGCCCGTGGCCAGCACCACGCCCTTGGCGGCGTTGAAGCGCACGTACTTGCCCTCTTCGCCGGCAACGACGCCCGTGACGTTGCCGTCTTCCACCACCAGCTGGACGCCGGGCATGCTGTAGTGCAGGTCCACGCCATGCGACGTCGCGTACTCGGCGACGTTGGAAATGGCGTTCACGAACGTGGTTTCGGGAATGGCGGAAATGAAGCTGGCCGTGTACCCGTTGCAGTCGAGCTCGAAGGTGCTGTACGAATCGGGGTCGTCCTGCACGCCGCTTTCGTGAAGGATGTCGCGGTACCACTTGATGGCCTCGCCGCTGTTCGACGTCCAGGCGCGCAGCAGGCTGCGGTCAGGACGGTAGTCGGAGTTGCGCATCATGTAGCTGACGACGGCCTCCTGGGTGGCCTTGTCGTTCTTGTCCAAATCCAGGCCCGTGGCGCGGAAGCCCTGGGAAGACGGCACGCTCTCCTTCTGCACCACGGCCACCTTCGCGCCTTCTTCCGCGGCCTTGATGGCGGCGGCCAAGCCGGCGGCGCCGGCACCCACTACCACCACGTCGTAGTCCTTCGTTTCCGCGAAGTCGGTGATCTCGGCCGGCTTCACCAAGAAAGACGGCAGCCCACTGGCGTTTTCGCCCGCTGCAGCCTCCCCCGTCCCGGACGCAGGCGCGGAAGATGCCGGCGCGCTGGGCGCACACCCGCCCAACATGCTGGCTCCCGCAACGCCCACGGCCGCGAGCGATCCCAGCTTGAAAACGTCGCGGCGGCTCATCGAGCCTGACAAGACTTTCTTTCCCATGTTCCCTCCTACAAGAACGTGTCGGCCCCTGCCCTCTTTGGCAAGGCAGCCGGTTAAACAGGACGTCCTGCATCGTAGGAGCGTCGCGGATTTCGGCCATCGGGCATGCAGAAATGAAAAGTTTATCTT
>HHCFC01400__coassemble_2615_pt1 | contig 9766 bp, 8 predicted proteins | sample HHCFC01400__metabat2_high_PE_058 | metagenome-assembled genome bin HHCFC01400 | reverse complement strand
GATGCAGGCGCGAAGATTCTGACCGACTTCTTCCGCAAGGAGCTGGCGAAGTTCTTCAGCAACCGCGTTTCCGCCTTGGTGTCCATCGTGCTTCCCGGGCTTCTGATCTTTGTGCTGTGGTCGTTCATGGGAAGCGCCATGCAGGACATGTTCTCGCCCGACGAGGACGTCTCGCCGGTGGTGGGCGTGGTGAACGAACCGGCAAGCGTGCGGGCCCTCGCGCAGGATTCGGGCATCCAGACGGTGCCCGAAGAGGCGCTTCCTGATGCGGACGCCATGCGCGAGCGCATCGATGCGGGCGAAGTGCAGGCGTTCGCCGCATTCCCCGAGGACTTCGATGCGGCGGTTGCGGCTTATGATCCCGCTTCTGGGAAGCCCGCCCCGCAAGTGGAGATATATGCGAACTCGGCCGACGCCGATTCCGCCGCAGCCGCGTCCGCTCTCGAGGCGGCGCTTGCGGCCTACGAGTCGTCGCTTTCGAACCGCTTCGACGTGAACGCGGGGGAGGGGCCCTACGACGTGGCGGAGGAGCGTGACCTGGCAAGTTCGGTCGTGGTGTCCATCGTGCCGCTTCTGCTGCTGATACTGCTGTTCTCCAGCGTCATGTCCATCGCGGCGGAATCGGTGGCCGGCGAGAAGGAGCGCGGCACCATGGCGACGCTTCTGGCCACGCCCATCCGCCGGCGCGACATCGCGCTCGGCAAGCTCCTCGCCATCACGCTCATCGGCCTTTTGATCGCAGCGTCCAGCATGGTGGGCATCTTCGCAGGCCTGCCGAACATGATGGGCGGCGGCGTGAACCTGAACGTCTACGGGCCCGTCGAGTACCTGCTGCTGGCGCTCGTGGTGGTGTCGACGACACTTGTCATGGTCATGCTCATCACCGTGGTGTCTACGCTGGCCTCGTCGGTGAAGGAGGCGGGCATGTACCTGACGCCGCTCATGATCGTGGTCATGCTCGTGGGCATTCTGGGGATGTTCGGAGGCGTGCAGGAAGATCTCGGCTACTACCTCATCCCCGTCTACAACAGCGTGCAGGCCATGAACGGCATTTTCTCCTTCGACTTCCAGGCGGTCAATATCGCGGCGTGCGTGGCGAGCAACCTCGTGGTCACGGGCGTGGGCGTGCTCGTGCTGCAGCGCATGTTCGACAGCGAGCGCCTCATGTTCTCGCGCTAGGGGAGCGCCCGCTTGGGCAGGCTGCCCCCGCGGGATGGGGGCAGCCTGCGTTTCGTGCCTAAAAGGCTTCCGTCATGCTTCCGTAATCATTCCGCCATCTGGGACGATGACGTGCATGCTAGACTGGTCGGTGTTTTTCTCATCATTCCAGCAAACGGGAGGCCCCGCCGTGGCAAACGCGATCTCGGTCAACGACATATACAAGAGCTTCGGGACGGTCGAAGCGCTCAGAGGCGTGTCTCTCGAGGTCGCCGAGGCGGAGAAAGTGGTCGTCATCGGGCCGTCCGGCTCGGGCAAAAGCGTGCTTATCCGCTGCATCAACGGCCTGGAGGTCCCCGATTCCGGCACCATCGTGGTCGACGGCATGAACCTGTCCGACCGCAAGGTGAACGCCCGCGCCGTCGCCCGGGACGTGGCCATGGTGTTCCAAAGCTACAACCTCTACCCCCACAAGACCGTGCTGGAAAACGTCACGCTCGCACCCATCAAGGTGCTCAAGGTGCCGCGCGAACAGGCCGAGCGCGAAGGGCGCGCGTATTTGGACCGGGTAGGCCTGGCCGACAAGGTGGACAAGTATCCCGACCAGCTCTCCGGCGGGCAGCAGCAGCGCGTCGCCATCGCGCGCGCCCTCAACATGCACCCGAAGATCATGCTTTTGGACGAGCCCACGAGCGCGCTCGACCCGGAGATGGTGCAGGAGGTGCTCGACGTCATCAAGTCGCTCGCGGAAACGAACATGACCATCGTCATGGTGACCCACGAGATGGGCTTGGCGCGCGAGGCGGCCGACAAGGTGGTGTTCATGGAGAACGGCCTGGTGGTGGATGCCGGCACGCCCCACTACATCTTCGACGAGACCGACAATGCCCGCATCAAGAGCTTCCTGTCGAAGATCCTGTAGGAGGCCGGGATGATCGCAAGGCGGACATTCCTGCGTATGGGGGCGCTTGCGGGAGCGGCGCTGGTGCTGGGAGGCGCCGGCGCGCTTGCGGGCTGCACGCCCGACGCAGACGTTTTGCGCGTGGGCACCAAGATCGACGTGCCGGGCTTCGGCTTCCAGAACCCCGAGACGGGCAACATCGAGGGCATGGAGGTGGACATCGCCCGCGAGCTGGCGAAGCGCATCAAGGGCGACCCGAACGCGCTTCAGGTCACGGGCGTGAACGTCACGACGCGCGGCGCCATGCTGGACAACGGCACGCTCGACGCGACGCTGGCCACGTTCACCGTCACCGAGGAGCGGAAGAAGAGCTACAACTTCTCGCGCCCGTACTACACCGACCACATCGGCGTGCTGGTGAAGAAGTCCTCCGGCATCGCCGACCTTGCGGGGCTCGACGGCAAGACCGTGGGCGTGGCGCTTTCGGCCACCACGCGCGACAAGCTGGCGGCGGCCGGCGACGAGCTGGGCATCCACATGAACTTCGCCGAGTACTCGACGTATCCCGAGATCAAGATCGCGCTGGTGGCGGGACGCGTGGATGCGTTCTCCGTGGACAGCTCCATCCTGAAAGGGTATCTGGACGACTCCACCATGCTGCTCGACACGCACTTCGCCCCGCAGGAGTACGGCGTGGCCACCAAGAAGTCGAACGTCGAGCTGGCCGAGCAGGTCGACGCCGCCATCGCGGCCATGCAGGACGACGGCACCTTGGCGGCGCTCCAGGAGCGCTGGGGCCTGACGAGCGACGCGTCGGAAGACGCGGACGAGGGCGGCGACGCCGGGGTGGACGCGAATGGTACGGGCGATGGTGCGGACGGCGCTGGCGGCGACGCGGGCGCGGGTGCCGGGGCGGACGGAGGCGCGCATGCTTGAGATATTCGCGCCCTACAAGTGGGAGGCCCTGTTCCAGCGCTGGCCCGATCTGCTGACGGCGTTCGGCGTCACGGTGGGCATCTCCGTGCTGGCTTTGGTGATCGCGCTGGTCCTGGGCATCCTCTTCGGCGTGTTCTCGGTGTCCCGTCTGTCCGTGCTGCGGGGCATCACGCGCGTGTACGTGGAGGTGGTGCAGAACGTGCCCCTGCTTTTGCAGGTGTTCGTGCTCTACGCCATCTTCCCCCTGGTGGGGCTCACGTTGGCGGCGTTCTGGATAGGAGTTCTGGCCATCGGCATCTACCATGGCGGCTACATGTCCGAAGTGGTGCGCAGCGGCATCGGCTCCATCCACCGCGGCCAGTTCGAGGCGGCGAAAAGCCAGGGTTTCGGCTACTGGCAGACCATGTTCCTCATCATCCTGCCCCAGGCGTTCCGCATCATCCTGCCGCCTTTGGCCGTGCAGGCGGCGAACCTGGTGAAGAACACGAGCGTGCTCGCGCTCATCGCCGGCGGCGAGCTCATGTACTTCTCCAACTCGTTCGCAGGCGCGACCAGCTACTACGGGCCGGCCTATGTGATGGCGGCCGTGCTGTACTTCGCCATCTGCTTCCCGCTTTCGCGCCTGGCGCTGTACCTGGAGCGCAGGACGCGGTCGCACCGGCACCTTTCGACGGGCGACGCGAGCGAAGAGCTGGCGACCGACCAGATGGAAGTCACGCCCGGCACGCACGACATCACGGGCCGCGCTGCGGCCGCGACGCTGGCGGGCGGCGTGGGCACCATGTACGAGACGGTGGACATCGCCCCGGCGCGGCAGGCCCCTTCGCCACGTCACCCCTTGCATGTGCTGGGAGAAGCGAGCGAAGGCGCCGGAGGCGGCGAAGCGGGCGCCGACGAGCTCGACCCGCTGAACCAGCGCTTCACCGGGCGCGTGGCGGCGGAGATCGCCGACGAGATCGGGCTCGAGATCGCCCAGGAGATCGCCGAGGAATGCGGGGACGACGAGGCGTGCGCGCGCCGCATCATGCACACGAAGGCGGGGCGCCTGAAGGCGCACCGCCGCCTGGAACGACGCGTCGCGGCCCGCCGCGGCGTGGAAGGGTCGGCGAAGGGCGCGGCGCTGCCGGCCACGCCGGACGCCGCCGCCGAAGGCCTGCGCGACGTGCACGCGCCCGCCCGTTCTCCCGAGGCCGACGACGTGCTTGCCTCGCGGGCGGAGACGGCGACGAGCGACCGCATCACGAAGGACGCCCGCCGCAAGGCCGACGCCGCCACGCAGGCGCGCGACGGTGCGGCGGCACGGCCGGCCCGCAAGGACCTGCCACCGGACGGCGAGCAGGCCCGGCCAGCCGGCGGGAACTCGCCGGACGCCGCCGCACGGTCGCGCGCCGTCCGGGAAGCCCTGCTTGACGAGGAGGCGTTCTTGGACAACGACTACGTCCCGGGCGAGCTCGACGCGCCCGCCGCGCGCGAGAGCCACGTGCGCGCCCCGCACGACGAGGCCGACTACGACGCCGAGTCCGAAGACGACGCGAGGAGGGACGACGAATGAGCGACGTAGCCGCCCTGTTCACCTGGGTCAACATGAGGTTCCTGCTGCAAGGGCTGGGCCTCACGCTGTTCATCTCTGCGTTGGCGATCGCCTGTTCGGTGGTGCTCGGCACCGTCATCTCGGTGATGCGCACCTCGCGGGTCCGCGTGCTTTCGGGCATCGCCACCGCCTACATCGAGGTGTTCAAGAACACGCCGCTGCTTCTCTGGATCATGTTCACGTTCTTCGTGGCGCAGCTGCCGCCCATCGGGGCGGCTGTGCTGGCCTTCACGCTGTTCACCAGTGCCAGCGTTGCGGAGATCGTGCGCGGCGGCCTGGCCAGCGTGCCCCACGGGCAGTACGAGGCCGCCCGCTCGCAGGGCTTCTCCACGGTGCAGACCTACATGCTCGTCATCCTGCCCCAGGCCCTGCGCAACATGGTGCCGGCACTGCTTTCGCAGTTCGTGACCACCATCAAGGACACGAGCTACCTGTGGGGCGCCATGGCGCTGCAGGAGCTTATGGGGCGTGGCATGATCCTCATGAACAGCTACAACTCGACGGCGCAGATCTTCGCCATCTTCGGGATCATGGCGCTTCTGTACTTCGTCGTGTGCTTCACGCTGTCGCAGATCGTGCGCGCCTACCAGCGTCGTCTGAAGGAGGCGCGTGCGGGCTAGCGGCCCTGCAGGCGTGCCAGGTATTCCTGCGCGCTTGCGGGTACCTCGAGGGTGACGGTCTGCCCGTAGGCCTTCACCGTGACGTAGCCCGGATCCTCGTACGTGGTGATGGAGCCGTCCACGCCGGCGTACGACCCGCTGAAGGTCCCGGTTTCGCGTGCTTCGGCAGGCAGGGGGGTGGCCTGCCAGCTGTCGATGTCCAGCTGGTCCAAGGCGTCGTCCACCTCTTCGGCCGTCATGCCGGTCGCCGACGCGATGGAGTCCTTGTTCTGGTCGATGGCGCTTTTCACCTTGCCTTTGACGTCGGCCACGTCCAGGGCGGCATTCGTCACGGCGGCCTTCGCGTTGCCTGCCAGCTCGCCGGCGGGTCCGCCGATGCCGGCTGGCAGCATGAACACGGCCACGACGCCGATGACGCACAGGATCGTAAGGCCGAACAACGCGCCGATCACTTTCTTCATGGTCGCTCCTTTCAGGTTCGGGCCGTTTCCCAGGGTGCCGCCGGTGGTGCGTCGATGCAGCGTGACGGGTGCGGAGGTGGGCGGTTCGGCGGCGTTCCCCTTGAAACAGCCTACTCGAGAATGCCCTGCTCCATAAAACGACCCCAGCATCTTCAACAGGCGGTTACGAAACCCACATCCGATCTGCGAAACTCGCGCGTCGGCCCAGGCGTGCTGGGAAACCGCCGGACAGGCGTTCGAAACGCGCCAGAAAACCGTTGGAAACCCGCCGGATGCCTGCTGGGCACTTGCCGGGCCTTCGCTGGAAACGCGGTGGGATTCTGCTGGGAACGGGCAAGGTTCCCGTTGGATCTGAGCAGGGCCAGCGCAGGCGTTTTGCTGGATGCCTGCATGATCGGGGCGGTTTCCTTGTCGGACATGCGCCATCTTTTTGCAAGGTCCGCTTGCTATGATGGAAAGCACGGGGCAACGGGAAGAAAGGGCGAAAGATGGCGGATCGCATAAGTGGTATACTGGTTGCAAAGCAAGGCTCGATGAGGAAGGGAGGTGCAAACATGGACGATGGGTGCAGGCTTTCGAGCGATTCCGAAAACGTGCAATCCGGCAGCCTCGAGAGCATTGCCGTTCTCGACGAATTGAAGCGGCGGCGCGAGCTTGTCGAGAGCGGTGCCTCGCGACTTCTTTCCGAGGACGAGTCGTGGGCCCTGCTGCGGAAAGCGGGCGTTCATGTTTGAATACTTCGTCGACCCAGAGGCCGTAGGCGATCTCATGGCAGCCGAACGGGCTTATCTCGAATATTTCTCGCGCTTCGGCGAATACGAGAAGGGCGTTCGCTGGGCCGAGCGTTTCTTCGAAGACTATCGGCAGGAGATCGAAAACCTCAAACGCGATCCGTGCAAGCATCCGGTTTGCTGCGTGTTTCCTTTCGATTGCTGCGATACGGCTTATCGCAGCTTCGTCGTAGGATGGTTCACCGTTTTCTACACGGTCGAGGAAGCCTCGTTCGTCGTGTGGGCGGTGAAAGGCTCGAAGTCGGATTTCTCGCGCATCCGCTTTCGTGACGGCTGATCGTTTGCGGGTCGAATAGATTTCTCTCCCTCTTGCGGCAAAATCGTGTATGCTAACGTCTGCTGCGCCCGCGCGGCGCGGTGCTTGCGCGCACGAGGCGCGCCATCCCCGCACACGTTAATAAACCAGTTGGGGCAACCGTGTGAACGAACGTGCGGCCGCGGAGGCGGCCCGAAGAACAGGAGGGAACCGCGTGAAGCTGGTTGTGACCGAGAAGAACGACGCGGCTCAGAAGATCGCCGACTTGCTCGGCGTGAAGAAACCTAAGGCGGACAAGGTGTATTCCACGCCGGTGTACCGCTTCGACGTGGACGGCGAGGAATGGGTGACCATCGGCCTGCGCGGCCATATCCTGGAACCCGACTTCACGCCGCAGATCGTGTACAAGAAGCGCGGTGGCTGGCGCGGCGTCACCGACGAAGGGGAGACGGTGCCGGCTCAGCTGCCCGACACGCTGCCGAAGCCGCCCTTCAAAAAGAAGAAGCCCTTCACGGAAGACGGCGTGGAGCTGAAGTCGTGGAAGATGGACGCGCTGCCGTACCTGGTGTACGCGCCCATCGAGAAGCTTCCCAAGGAAAAGGAGATCATCCGCTCGCTCAAGAACCTGGCGAAGAAGGCGGACTCCATCGTCATCGCGACCGACTTCGACCGCGAAGGCGAGCTCATCGGCGCCGACGCGCTGTCGTGCGTGCGCGATGTGAACGCCACCGCACCGGTGTCCCGCGCGCGCTACTCGGCGTTCACCAAGGAAGAGATCACGCATGCGTTCTCGAACTTGGTGGAAATGGACGACTGCCTGGCATCGGCCGGGGCGTCGCGCCAGGACATCGACCTCATTTGGGGCGCCGTGCTCACGCGCTACCTGACGCTCGTGAAGTTCGCAGGCTACGGCAACGTGAGGTCGTCCGGGCGCGTGCAGACGCCCACGCTCGCCCTCATCGTGGCGCGCGAGCGGGAGCGCCTGGCGTTCAAGCCGGAAGACTACTGGGTGATCAAGGGCGCCTTCGACGCCGATGCGGCCAGCGGCCCCACGGCCGGCGACGGGCCGGGCGCGTTCGAGGCGCCGCACGCCACGGCTCGCTTCAAGAGCGAGGCCGAGGCCCAGGCCGTCATGGCGCACGTGCAGGGCGCCACGTCCGCGCGCGTGGCGTCGATCGAGAAGAAGAAGCGCACGGTGGCGCCGCCCGCGCCGTTCAACACCACCTCGCTCATGGCGGCCGCCTCGGCCGAGGGGCTTTCCCCGGCGCGCACCATGCGCATCGCCGAAAGCCTGTACATGGACGGCTACATCTCCTATCCGCGCGTGGACAACACGGTGTACCCCCCGTCGCTGGACCTGGCCGAAACCGTGAAGCGCATCGCGTCCAACCCCGCCTACGCGCCGTACTGCAGGGAGCTGCTGGCGAAACCGAAGCTCACGGCGACGCGCGGCAAGAAGGAGACCACCGACCATCCGCCCATCTATCCTACGAACGCGGCCACGCCCGACGACCTGCCGCCGGCGGAATACAAGCTGTACAACCTGGTGGCGCGCCGCTTCTTGGCCACGCTTTCCGAAGCGGCCGTGGTGGAGGGCACGCGCGTGTCCCTGGACGTGGCGGGCGAGACGTTCGTTGCGCGCGGCGACGTGCTGGCGCATGCAGGCTTCCGCGCCATCTACCCCTACGGCCTCAAGAAGGACGAGCAGCTGCCGGCCCTGTCCGAAGGGCAGGCCGTCGCCTTCAACGGCGCCACCAACACGAAGAAGCAGACCGAGCCCCCGGCGCGCTATTCGCAGGGCAAGCTCATCCAGGAAATGGAGAAGCTGGGGCTGGGCACCAAGTCCACGCGCCATTCCATCATCGAGCGCCTCTACACGGTGAAGTACATTCAGAACGACCCCATCGAGCCCAGCCAGCTGGGCATGGCCGTGTGCGACGCGCTGGACAAGTTCGCGCCGCACATCACGCATCCGGAGATGACGGCCGAGCTGGAGGCGGAAATGGACAGCATCGCCGCAGGCCGGGCCACCAAGGACGACGTGGTCACCACCTCGCGCAACCTGCTGGCCGAACAGCTGGGAAGCCTGCTTCCGCATTCCGAGGAGGTCAAGGACGCGCTGGCCGACGCCGTGGCCGCCGACGCCTACGTGGGGAAGTGTCCCAAGTGCGGCAAGGACCTGCAGCTGCGCGCGTCGCAGAAGACGCGCGGCATGTTCATCGGCTGCGCGGGCTGGCCGGACTGCGACGTGACGTACCCCTTGCCGCAGGGCAAGGTGGAGGCGCTGCCCGACCCGTGCCCCACCTGCGGCATGCCGCAGGTGAAGGTGACGGCGTTCCGCTCCAAGCCGCGCACCATCTGCATCGACCCGTACTGCGCGACCAACCAGGAGCCCGACGTGGTGGTGGGCGAGTGCCCTGCGTGCAAGGCGGCCGGCAAGGCAGCGAAGCTGGTGGCGCAGAAGAACCCGCGCACGCTGAAGCGCTTCATCCGCTGCGAGAACTACGAGGAGTGCAACACGGGCTACCCGCTGCCGCAGAACGGCCGGCTGGAGGCCACGGGCGAGGTGTGCGAACACTGCGGTGCGCCCCTGGTGATCGTGACCACCGCGCGCGGGCCCTGGAAGCTCTGCCCGAACTTCGACTGCCCCGGCAAGGCCGAAGAGCAGGAGAAGAAGGCCGCGAAAGGCGCCCGAGGCGCGGCAAGGCCCGCCGCAAAGAAGGCCCCTGCCAAAAAGGCCCCGGCCAAGAAGCCGGCCGCGAAGAAGCATTAGGTTCCGTCGGGCGCTGCGAGAAGCCTCGCTGACCTATACTGACCTATGAAGATCGAAGCAAAGGAGACAACATGCCTAAGGTAACCATCGTCGGGGCGGGCAACGTCGGCGCGACCGCGGCCCACATCATCGCATCCAAGAACCTGGCCGACGTCGTGCTGGTCGACGTGGCCGAGGGCCTGCCGCAGGGCAAGGCGCTCGACATGATGCATATGCGCAGCGTCGAGAAGTTCACCGTGAGGGTGACCGGCACGAACGACTACGCCGACACGCGCGACT
>HHCFC01400__coassemble_2613_pt1 | contig 9770 bp, 7 predicted proteins | sample HHCFC01400__metabat2_high_PE_058 | metagenome-assembled genome bin HHCFC01400 | reverse complement strand
GCAACGTCACCAGCGGCATGATGCGCTACTGGCTGCCCGTGGCCGGACGGCCGGCCCGGGCCAAGAACCCGCCACGCAAGAGGAAGGCCAAAGGACAAGGAGAGCGCAACAAGGAGCTCGGACGGCGGGGAGAGGACGCCGCCGCCCGCTTTCTGGAACGGCGGGGCTACGACATCGTCGCGCGCAACTGGACCTGCTTCGCCGGCGAGGCCGACATCGTGGCGCGCGACCGCCAGGCCGTGGTGTTCGTGGAGGTGAAGACGCGTTCGGGCTATGCCAAGGGCCTGCCCTCCGAGGCGGTGGACGCCGCCAAGCGCGACCGGTACGAGAAGATCGCCGCCGCCTTCCTGGCCGAATACGACGTCGTGGACGTGCCTGTGCGGTTCGACGTGGTGTCCATCGTCACGGTGGCGCCCGACCGGGCCATGATCCGGCACCATATCGACGCGTTCGGGGTCGAGTGAGGCCATGTTCGGCCAATGCTGCGTGCAGGGCGCCACGCTGAGGGGCGTGGAGGCGCTGCCGGTGGACGTGGAGGTGGTGGTCTCGCCCGGCCTGCCAGGTTTTCTGGTGGTCGGCATGCCCGACGCGGCCATCCAGGAGTCGCGGGAGCGCGTGAGGGCGGCCCTCCGCGCCAGCGGGTTCGCCATGCCCAGCGAGAAGGTGGTGGTGAACCTGGCGCCGGGTGCGCTCAGGAAGACGGGCTCGGGCTTCGACCTGCCCATTGCCGCGGGCCTGCTGGCCGCTACCGGCCAGGTCGACCGCCTGCTCGTCGAAGGCCGGCTCTTCGTCGGCGAGCTGTCGCTCGAGGGGGCGGTGCGTCCGGTTGCGGGGTCGCTCGCGTACGCGCTGTGCGCCCGGGAGCTGGGATGCGCGCTCGTGAGCGCGCCGTCGGACGACCACGTGGCGGTGGAGGGGGTGCGCCAGACGACGCTGCGTTCGCTCGGGGGCCTGCGGGCGGGGGAGTTCGAGCCTGCGCGCACCGGCACGCTGCGCCGGCAGGAGGGCATGCCCGATTTCAGCGACGTGGCGGGCCACGAGGCGGCAAAACGCGCGCTGCAGATAGCGGCCGCAGGCAATCACGGCGTACTGATGAGCGGCCCGCCGGGTTCGGGCAAGTCCATGCTCGCCTCGCGCCTGCCGTCCATCCTTCCTCCCTTGGAGGAGAACGAGGCCTTGGAGACGGCGCTCGTGCATTCGGTCGCCGGCGAGAGCATGGCGGCGGTTCTGGCGGGCAACCGGCCGTTCCGCAGCCCTCACCACTCGGCCAGCCTGGCCGGGCTCGTCGGCGGTGGGAGCCCGCCGCGGCCGGGCGAGATATCGCTTGCCCACAACGGCGTCCTGTTCCTGGACGAGCTGCCCGAGTTCAGGCCCGCCGTGCTGCAGAGCCTGCGCCAGCCCTTGGAGGCAGGCCGGGTCTGCATCACGCGTGCCGACGGGAACGTGACGTTCCCCGCCCGGTTCATGCTGGTGGCGGCCGCGAACCCCTGTCCCTGCGGCTACTTCGGCGACCGGGAGCGCCCTTGCACGTGCACGTTGCCGCAGATGCGGACGTACCAGGCGCGCATCGGCGGCCCGCTCATGGACCGCATCGACCTGCATCTGGACGTGCAGCGCGCCTCGCCGCGGGAGGTGATGGGCACCGGCGGCGGCACGTCGTCGGCCGCGCTGCGCGAGGGGGTGCTGCGCGCCCGCGCGTTCGCGGCATGGCGCCGTGCGCGGGAAGGGGAGGACGCGGGGGAGAAGCTTCCCGCAGGCGTGGGAGAAGGCGCGTCGCCCTCGGCGCTCGTGCGATCATGCCGCCTGTCGGCCGTCGACGCTGCGTTCTTGGAAGACGTGGCGGCCGCGCGTCATTCGAGCGGGCGCGCCATCATGCGCACGCTCGGCGTGGCGCGCACCATCGCCGACATGGACGAGTCGCCTGCGGTCGCCAAGCGCCACCTGTGCGAGGCGCTCGGGTTCCGCTTGCAGGAGGGCGAGGAAGCATGAGGGAGGGGGGCGGCGCTTCGCGGCTGCGAACGCCGTTGGAGTCTCGACGGATGCAAAACAAGGCCACGGATGCGGAAGGGAAAGCCATGAGGTTTCGAAGGTACAGCGGCCCGCAGCTCAAGGGCCCGCGCACGGTGCTCGAGCGTGGGGCGGAGGGCTTCCCGCCCTCTCTCGGCATGGTGCACGACCCGCCGGAGCGCCTCTACGTGCTGGGGAACCCGGCGGCGCTCGTGGAGGGGCTGGCGGTGGTGGGCACGCGCAAGGCCACGCCGTACGGGCTGGGCTGTGCGCGACGCTTCGCCCGCATGGCGGCCGAACGCGGGGTCGTGGTGGTGTCGGGCGGCGCGCGCGGCTGCGACGCGGAGGCCCACCTTGCCGCGCTCGACGCCGGATGCCCCACGGTCGCGTTTCTGGGAGGCGGGTGCGACCAGCTGTATCCGTCAGAGCATCATGGGCTGTTCCAGAGCATCGTGGACGGAGGCGGGGCGGTGGTGTCGGAGCATCCATGGGACTATCCGCCGCTGCCCTTCGCGTTCCGGGCACGCAACCGCCTCATAGCGGGTCTGGCGCGCGCCACCCTCATCGTGGAGGCCGGCCTGCCTTCGGGCACGTTCTCGACGGCGGACGAGGCCCTGGCCGCCAACCGCGAGGTGCTGGTGGTGCCGGGCGCCATCACGTCCGCGTCGTCGCGCGGTGCAAACCGCCTCGTCTACCAGGGAGCCACGCCCATCATCGACGACGACACCTTCCAAGACGCGCTCTTCTCGCTGTTCGGCCTCTTGAAGCAGGGGAGCGCGGCGGGCGGCGCGCAGGCGGCCGCCGCACCAAAGGCCGGCGAAGGGGGCGCGCTTCTGGCCGCCCTGCAGGCCGAGCCCTTGGGATCGGAGGAACTCTACGGCCTGGCCTGCCGCCTGCATCCGGGCCCGGGCGCGCACGCCTGGCTCATGGAGCGTCTCGTGGAGGCCGAGGCGCCGCCCGCTATCCCGACGGACGGTGGGGCCCGGCCGCCTGAACCGCGCAGCCTGCGGGGCGTGCTTTTCGTGATCGCCGTCGCCAGGGTGCCGGCGGTTTGGTATCCTTGCAGGCATGCCTCAGACAGTGACCGTCATAGGCGCCGGGCTCGCGGGAAGCGAGGCGGCGCTCCAGCTGGCCGACCGCGGCTTTGCCGTGCGGCTCGTCGAAGCGCGCCCGTTGGTGCCCACGCCGGTGCACGAAAGCGCGAACGCGGCCGAGCTCGTGTGCTCCAACTCGCTCAAGGGCACGAAGTCCGACAGCGCCGCCGGCATGCTCAAGGCGGAGCTGGCCGCCTTGGGTTCGCAGGTGTACGCGGCCGCGCTGCGTCACGCCGTGCCTGCCGGAGGGGCGCTTGCGGTGGAGCGCGCCGCGTTCTCGGCGGACGTGACGGCGCTTCTCGAGGCGCATCCCCGCATCCGCTTCGAGCGCGCCGAGGTCGCGGACGTGGCCGAGGCGGCGGCCTCCGCCGACGCCGTCGTGGTCGCGGCCGGCCCCTTGGCCACGGACGCCCTGGCCGCGTCGCTCGCGCGCCTGACCGGCCGCGATCACCTGGCGTTCTTCGACGCCGCCGCGCCCATCGTCATGGCCGACTCGCTCGACCGCTCCAAGGTGTTCTCCCAAAGCCGCTACGAAGACGGCGGGGGCGACTACCTGAACGCCCCTTTGTCGAAGGGCGAGTACGATGCCTTCGCCCGCGCGCTGGTGGGCGCCGAGCGCGTCATACGGCGCGACTTCGAATCGAAGGACCTGTTCCAGGCATGCCAGCCCATCGAGGAAGTGGCGCGCGCCGGCCACGACGCGCCGCGCTTCGGCGCTCTCAAGCCGGTGGGCCTCGTCGACCCGCGCACGGGGCGGCGTCCCTGGGCGGCGGTGCAGCTGCGCGCCGAGGACCCGGCCGGCCAAAGCTACAACCTGGTGGGGTTCCAGACCAACCTCACCTTCCCCGAGCAGCGCCGCGTCTTCCGCATGATCCCCGGCCTCGAGCAGGCGGAGTTCGCCCGCTACGGCGTCATGCACCGCAACACGTTCCTCGACGCGCCGCGTCTTTTGGACGGCCACCTGCGCCTGGCGACGCCCCAGGCCGCCGCGCTGCCCGCGCCTGTGTACGTGGCGGGACAGATTGCCGGCACCGAAGGCTACTGCGAGGCCATGCGGTCGGGGCTGCACGCCGCCTTGGCGGTCGCGGCCGACCTTGCGGGCATCGCCCTGCCGAAGCTTCCGTGCGAGATGGCGTTCGGCGCGCTTTTGGCCTGGGCGACCGATCCCGCCACCGTGGACTATCAGCCGATGCACGCGAACTTCGGCATCATGGAACCGCTCGTTCCGCCGGTGCGCAACAAGCGCGAACGTTACGCCGCCTACGCCGCGCGGGGCGCCGAGGCGCTCGCGGCCTACCAGAACGCGCTCGCAGCCTGCGGCCTCGCGTCGCCCCTGCGCGCCGCGCCCGAAGGTTCCCGCCGCAGCCCGGACGAAGGGGCTGCGCAGTGACCGCTCGCGTCCCGGTGACGCCCGAGGAGCCGGACTGCGATCCTGCAGCCGCGGCCGCCATCGAGGCTTTCTGCGACGCCCTGCGCGTGGAGCGCAACGCGTCGACGCACACGGTGCGCGCCTACCGCATCGACCTCGCGGACTACGCGCGCTGGGCGCGCCGCGCGTCGGTCGACCCGCTGACGGCTACGCATCGCCAGCTCAGACGGTACCTCGGAGAGCTCGACCAGGCCCAGTATTCGCGCACCACCATCAACCGCCGGCTTTCGGCCTTGCGCAGCTTCTTCCGCTGGCTCAACGTGACCGGGCGCGTGGACGCCGACCCCGCCTGCCTGCTGCAAGGGCCCAAGCAACCGAAGAGCCTGCCGCACGTCATCCGTCCCGCTGACATGGCGAGGTTGCTCTCGGTGTACGGCAAGCGCGACGCTCAGGGCAACGAGCGTGCCCAGTCGCCGACCGACCTGCGCAACCAGGCGCTCCTGGAGTTTCTCTACGCCTGCGGCGCCCGCGTCTCCGAGGCCTCGGGCCTGAAGGTGGGAAACGTCGACTTCGCAAGCGGGCAGGTGAAGGTCTTCGGCAAGGGATCGAAGGAGCGCATCATCCCGTTGCACGACCTGGCCGTGTCCTCCCTGCGCGCCTATCTGACGGCGGGCCGCCCGCGCATCCTCGACGGCAAGCAGAGCGAGTACGTGTTCGTCTCGACGCGGGGCAACCGCATGACCACCGACGCCATCCGCAAGGTGTTCAAGGCCGCCCTGCGCGAGGCAGGGCTCGACGAGACGCTTTCGCCTCACGACATGCGCCACACCTTTGCCACCGATCTCCTTGACGGCGGCGCCGACCTGCGCAGCGTCCAGGAGATGCTGGGCCATGCGAGCCTGTCCACCACGCAGATCTACACGCACCTCTCGCCTGCACGCCTGAAGCAGGTGCACGCCCAGGCCCACCCGCGCGGCTGACGCCCGGTGCCGCCTGCGCGGCCGAACCTCCCTCCCAGCATCTCCGCAGCCTCCGGCGGCCGACGCCGCCCGCATCCGCTCCCGCGCGATCATCGCAGATCGGTAGCGCTGCCGCAACGCGCGCCTGACAAGCGCCCCTTTCGGCCTTTCGTGTCCCGGCCGTCGGCCACAATGGGGCTTCGCCGCGCGCGGACGCGCCGCGCAGGCGGAAAGCGCCATCCCGACGGATCCCCTCCCTCGTGGCGGGGAACACGTGTGAAAGGAAGATGCCATGAGCAGAAGAAAACTCAAGATGCTGTTCTGGGCCGTCGCGGCCGTTCTCGCCTTCATCCCGTTTTTGCAAGGCTGCGCTGCTGACGACGGACGCACGGACGGCTCCGAAGGCGCGGGCGCCGAAGGTCAGCAGAACGAACAGGGCATGCAGGACGAAGGTTCCTCCGACGGCGCCGTCAACGACGTCCAGGCCCAAGACGTGCAGTACGGACAGGTGGTTTCCGTCGACGGCGACGAGGTCACCGTGCTTCTGGGCGAGTACGCCGCCGCGGCCGCGGACGCCGACTCCCAGTCGTTCACCGCTGGCGAAGACCAGATCACGTTCGATCTCCAGAACGTCAAGGTCACCGACGAGATGGGCGCCGACCTGGCCAAGGACGGCCTGGCGGCAGGCGACCTGGTAGAGATGACCGGCACGGGCACCGGCATGGACTTCACGCCCGAAAGCATCATGGTCGTGGGCTCAGCCGACGCGCTCGACACCTCCGGCGGCTCTGCCGGAGCGATGAGCAACAACAAGTAGGCGGGTCCTCGCGAGTCCTTGCAGGCGCGCCGTTCCGGCGCGCCTGCAAGGACCGCGCTGCCCTACGTCGGCGGCATGGTTCTCTGTGCCCTTTCCGCCCGCCTGCGCCGCAGGTGCACGCCCTGCGCGCCGACGGCCCCCGCATCCCCGCCCCCGGGCCGCTTCCAGGCCCCCGGGCCGCTTGCGCTGCGGGGCCACTCCGCTATAATGGGCCGTCGGAGCCCTCGTCGCGGGGGCTTTCCGGAAGACGAAGACCATCGGAGGGGCCGCACGGCAGGCCTCCTAGAGGAGCCGATACGCATGTCGTTCAAGATACCGACGGAGAAGCTGTTGCTGGTGGCGGGAGTGGTGTGGTTCGTCGCGGGCGCCAACATCGCCAATCTGGGGATCCACGCGTACTTCAACGAGCCGAGCTGGCTTCTGTGGGCGCTGCTCGTGGGCACGCTCGTCATCTTCGTGCTGTTCCACGTCTTCGTGTTCACCAAGATGGTGGGCAAGCACTCGGAACGCATCCGCGGCTACGAGGAAGACCGGACGCACATCCTCAAGTTCTTCGACAAGAAGGGCTACATCATCATGGCCGTCATGATGGGCGGCGGCATCGGGTTGCGCATGGCGGGGCTGGTGCCCGAATGGTTCGTCGCGTTCTTCTACACCGGCCTGGGGGCTGCGCTGGCCGTAGCGGGCATAAGCTTCGTGCTGCGCTACTTCAAGAGTTCCGAGCCGTCATGCCCGGTGATGCCCCACCGCTAGCCCGCAGACGCGTCCGCGGCGCGATGCCGGGACACCTCGGCCCTGCCGCACGGGCGCGCGTCGGAAAGAAAACGAAACGGTTACGGCTCGTGCCGCTCGTTGCCAAGGTGACATACGATGGTCGTCGCAACGTGAAGGTCGGAAGAAGGGGGCGCAGGTGCCAACGGTTTTCGTCGTAGAGGATGACGCGTCGCTGCGCGACGAGCTCAAACGTCTCCTCGACCTGCAAGGCTATGCGTGCCGCACCACGACCGACTTCGGCCGCGCCGCCGATGAGATCGTGGCCGCGCGACCCGACTGCGTGGTGCTGGACCTGAAGCTTCCCGGCGCCGGCGGCCATGCCGTCTGCCGCGACGTCCGTCGGAAAAGCGCGGTGCCCATCATTATGCTCACCTCGTCCGACAGCGAGTTCGACGAGGTCATGAGCATGAACCTGGGAGCCGACGACTACGTCACCAAGCCCTATCGCCCCGCCGTTTTGCTCGCACGCATCGAAGCCGTCCTGCGCCGTGCGGCGCCTGCCGCCACGCGGCCGGTCGTCGAACACAAGGGCGTCGTGCTCGACGTGGCGAAGGGGACGGTCGCCTACGAGGGACGCGCCGTCGAGCTGACGCGCAACGAATTCAAGATCCTGCGCATGCTCATGGAGAACCACGACGCCATCATCACGCGCCAGGAGCTCATGTGCGAGCTGTGGCAGTCCGACGCGTTCATCGACGACAACACGCTCACCGTCAACATCAACCGGTTGCGCAAGAGCCTGGCCGGCATCGGCGTGCCCGACGACTTCCTGGTCACGCGTCGGGGACAGGGATACCTGGTGTGAGCGCGTTCGCCCTGGGAGCCTACCTCCGCGACCATGCCGCGCAGGCGGCCGTGGGCGCGGCGTGCATTGCCGGCGTGTCCGGCATGCTGGCGGTCCTGGGGGCGGGATGGCAGGCCGCCGTGCTGGCGGCGGCGTTCATGGCCCTGTGCTTCGCGGTCATGCTGGCGATAGGCTTCGCGCGGCGCGCCCGGTTCTATCGGGAGCTGGCGGGCCTTTCCGCCCAGAAGGCGGGCCCGGGCAACCTCGCGTCCCTTTTAGAAGAGCCCGATTTCCTCGAGGGCCGGCTGGCATGGCGGGCGCTCGACGAGCAGGGCCGTGCCGCAGCCGACGAGATAACCGGCCACAAGCAGCAGAACAAGGAGTATCGCGACTACGTGGAGCTGTGGATCCACGAGATCAAGACGCCCATCGCCGCGGCGAACCTCATGGCAGCCGACCTGCACGGCCCCGTGGCGACCAAGCTCAAGGGGGAGCTCGACCGCATCGAGTCTCAGGTGGAGCAGGCGCTCTACTACGCCCGTTCCACGTCGCTCGCGAAGGACTACGCCATCCGCGAGACCGCGCTCGCCGACGCCGTGCGGGCGGCCTGTCGGAAGAACGCACGCTACCTCATCGAAAGCGGCGTCTCGGTGGAGGTCGGCCTGGCGGACGACGAGACGGTGTTCGCGGACGCCACCTGGCTCTCCTTCATCGTGGGCCAGGTGCTCGCCAATGCGGCGAAGTACGGCGCCTCCTGCGTCCGGTTCTCGTCGCGCACGGAAGGCGAGGGGGGCGCCGCGCGCACGGTGCTCGCGATGGCCGACGACGGCTGCGGCATCCCCGCCGCCGACGTGCCGCGCGTCTTCGAGCGAGGGTTCACGGGCGCGAACGGCCGTGCGCAGGGATCCTCCACGGGCATGGGGCTCTACCTTGCCGCCGTCATGTGCGAGAAGATGGGCCTGGGGTTGGGGATCGCCTCCGAGGAAGGCACCGGCACCCGCGTCATGATCTCCTTCCCCCACGACCGCCGCAGGCTGGACGTGCAGAACGCCTGATGCTGGCATGCAAGTCGTGAAAAGCCAGCGAGAGGCGCCTGCTTTCCTGCCTCGCATCCGCAGGATCCCTCGACTCCGCGCTTCGCGTTGCGCTCGGGACGACACGAAGTTTCCTGACAAAACCGTAAGGTTGGGGTAAGGCTCTTCGATGGCCGCCGCCGCGGAGGAGCCGTACTATCATGGCAGTCAGAATTTCGAAGGAGTGATCGTCATGACCGAAGTGTACGCAACCCCCGGGAGCGCGGCGACAGGGACGCCTGCGCACGCCGGAGCCTCCACGTTCCAACCTGCCGCCTGTGCGGGAACCCCGCGCCCTGTCCTGTCCGTTCGCCAGATCGAGAAGGTGTACGGCAACCGCGACTCCGTCACGCATGCCATCAACGACATCAGTTTCGACGTGATGCCGGGCGAGTTCGTGGGCATCATGGGGCCTTCGGGTTCCGGCAAGACCACGCTGCTCAACTGCGTCGCGACCATCGACACGGTGACCAGCGGCCACATCCTGGTGGACGGGCGGGACGTCACGGGCCTGCGCAGCCGCGCGCTCGCCAAGTTCCGCCGCGACGATCTGGGCTTCGTCTTCCAGGACTCCAACCTGCTCGACACGCTGACCGGGTTCGAGAACGTCGCGCTCGCGCTCACCATCAAGGGCGAGCACGTCTCCAAGGTGCGCACCAAGGTGGAGGACATCGCCCGCACGCTCGGCGTCGGCGAGGTGCTGAACAAGTACCCCTACCAGATGTCGGGCGGCCAGAAGCAGCGCATCGCCGCCGCACGCGCCATCGTGGCCGACCCGAAGCTCGTGCTGGCCGACGAGCCCACGGGAGCGCTCGACTCCCGCAGCGCGGGCGTCATGCTGGACACGCTCACCATGATGAACGAGAAGCTGCACGCCACGATCATGATGGTCA
>HHCFC01400__coassemble_2588_pt1 | contig 9906 bp, 4 predicted proteins | sample HHCFC01400__metabat2_high_PE_058 | metagenome-assembled genome bin HHCFC01400 | reverse complement strand
GGCCGTCGCGCAGAAGCACGATCTCGTCGGCCAGCTGGATGATGCGCTCCTGGTGCGAGATGATCACGATGGAGCGCCCGTCGCGCGCCTCGTGGATGTCGCGGAACGTCTCGGTGAGGCGGTCGAAGCTCCAGAGATCGATGCCCGCCTCGGGCTCGTCGTAGATGGCGAGCTTCGGGTCGCGCGCCAGGATGGTGGCGATCTCGATGCGCTTCACCTCGCCGCCCGAAAGGCTCTTGTCCACCTCGCGGGTGAGGTAGCTTGCCGAGCAGAGGCCCACCTTGGCCAGGTACTCGTTGCAGGCCAGCATGGGCAGCTTCTTGCCTGCGGCGATGTCCAAAAGCTTCTTCACCTTCATGCCCTTGAAGCGGGCGGGCTGCTGGAAGCCGTAGCCGATGCCCAGCTTCGCGCGCTCGGTGATGGACAGCTGGGTGATGTCGTCGCCGTCGAACAGGATCTGGCCGCTCGTGGGCACTTCGACGCCCATGATGAGCTTGGCAAGCGTGGACTTGCCGCCCCCGTTGGGCCCGGTGATGACCGTGAAGCGGTCGTCGGGAATGGTGAGCGACAGATCGTCGATGATGCGCTTGGGTGCGCCCTCGCCGCCGGCGGCGGGCACCTCGAACGTGACGTTTCTGAGTTCCAACATGGCTGTGCGTGTCTCCGTATCTCCCTCGCCTATTTGATACTACTTTACTATCATTTTAGACGAACCCCGTCAAGGCTTTCCGCCTTATTTAGATTCCAACGGCATATTCTATCTCTAAACAGGATGAAGGGGGATGCGAATGTCGATATTTGTGAGCAGCGAGGCATGCCCGAAGGTCCGTCCGGCCCGAAACCGGATAGGCCGGACTCGGACCGAGGCTTGCCCAATGGGGCGGACGAGCCAAGCCCAGGCTTATCCACTGAGACGGGCGAGCCAACCCACGACTTGCTCAAAGGGACAGACGAACCAAGCCCTGGCCTATCCCAGGGCGGGCAGACTTGGATCAAGCTTCTCCGATGGCGGGTCTGCGTGGGCGTTCGCAGCGTGATTGATGCCACATTTTCCTCGATTCCTGCATGTTTCGGGAGCGCCATGCGTCCTCTTGCTATGGTCTTGATGCAAGCGTGTGGCGAAACCCCAGTTCAGCAATGCGTCACCATGCGTGCTCTTGGTGGACCCGCATCGCCCTGCTGCTCGGAATGCAGGAATCGGGGAAAATGTTCCGCAGGCACCCAAAACTGGCGTCCAACCCGAGTCTTGGGAAACCCTGCCGCAGCAAGAATCGCACTGCCATCCTGCACTCCCGCAAAGCCGCAGGTCGCACGGTACCGCTACGTCCCTTCGGGCGGCGCCACCTTCCCGAATCCTCCGTTACCGTCATTTTCGGGGCGATTCCCCGCAATCAGGCACCTGCGATCAAAGGGACCGTCCCCAAGGAACGGTCCCTCCCGTCAAAGCCATGTTTCTTTCCGATTTTCCTTCGAGGTGGCCGAAGTGGCCCTTGTCACCCCAGGTCGGCTGCTACCGTTTCGCCTACGACGAGACCATAGCCAACCGCCTGCGTGAGGCCGATCATGTAGTCGGCCCCGTCGCGGTTCTCCAATGCGCCGGTGACGTCGCCCACGGCGTACAGCCCTTCTATCAGGGAGTCGTCTTCGCGCTGCACGTGCCCGCTCAGATCCACCTTCACTCCTCCTTGGGCGATGTAGGGGGTCGGGAGTATCTTCATCGCGTACATGGGGCCGTCAAGCTGCAAGGCCGGCAGGTTCTCGTTGCCGAAGGGGTCTTCGGCGCCGTTGACGGCGCAGTCGTTCACCGTGTCCAACGTGGCCACCAGTCCGGAAAGCCCCGTCTTTTCGGCAAGGTCCTCGTAGTTCTCGCCCTTGACGATGTCGCCGGTCTCCAGCAAGAACGAGTAGTCGATGCGCGAGGCGTTGCCGTTGGGCATGAGCCCGTAGCTGGCCGGATCGTCGAAGACCCAGTAGAAGTCGGTCGTCGGTTCCTCCTTGAACTTGCGCAGCGCCACGATGTAGGAAATGGATTCGCTCACGAAACGCTCGCCGTTGCCGTTCACCACCACCCCGGGCACGCAGTAATGGATGTAGGACGTTTCTGCCAGCGAAACCCCGGCATGGTAATGGCTCGTCACGCCTTTGTCCATGCAGATCCAGGCTGCCCCGGCATCCTTGGCCAGAAGCATGCCGTCGCCCGTGGCCCAGGGCGGTCCCATGAGGGGGAACTTCAGGTCGTCGGGCTGGTATTCGTGCATGAGCTCGTCATTCATGATGTAGCCGCCGCTTGCCAGGACGACCGCCTTCGCCGTTACCTCGTAGACGGTGCCGTCGGCCCCCTCGGCCGTGAACCCGACTGCGCGGCCGTCCTGGATGTCGAGAGCGGTCACGGGAGCCTCGGTGATGATCTCGACGCCCAACTGGGTGGTGACGTAATGCGTGACGATCTCCATGGCGAACTTGCCGCCGATCTGGAAGTCGCCGGGGGCGAACAGCGGCACGGCCGACTCTCCCATGGGGCAGAAGGCCACGCCGATGCCGAGCATCTTGTCCACGGCGCGGCTGGACGATTCCAGTATCGTGCGGATGAACGGCATGTCGGGATTGTAGTAGGGGTTGTCTTCGGCCTGCATGCGCCCGGCGTATATCTCCAGGCGGTGCTCGATGGTGCTGTGCGTCTCGGGCACCAGGTCGAGGCCCCATGCACGCTGCAGCTGCGTTTCCTGCGTGTAGATGCCGCCGCCGGTGATGGGCGTGCAGCCGCCGGTGTAGCCCATGCGCTCGCAGATGACGACGCTCTTCCCCTTTTCGGCTGCAGCCCAGGCGGCCATGAGGCCGGCGGGCCCGGCACCCATGATGGCGACGTCGGCGCTCTTCTCCACCGTCCGGGGCGTCGGCGCGGGGGCCGCGTAGCCGGAGAAGTCGTCCGGGTCCCCGCCGGCTGCAATGACGGCGTCGACGACGGCGTTCTTGATGGCCATGCTGGTGACGGTCGCGCCGGTGATAGCATCGGCGTCCACGCACTGGCTCTCGACGATGCGCTGCGGCATCTTCTCGATCGCGTGTTCGCCCACCACCCGGCTCTCGTTGTGGTTGAGGACCGCCACAGAGGCGATCGCGCCGCCCTCGATGACGGTCTTCACGTCGATGGGGCCGTGCATGCTCGTTCCGTGCGTGATGTAGGTCCCGTCGGTGAACACGTCGGGCACGGCCTTCTTTTCGGGCGCGTTCCCTTCGCCTTCCTTGGTCGCGGCGGGCGCGCAGCCCGCAAGCCCTGCCCCGGCAGCGGCCAGCGCCGCCGTTCCCGCTGCGAAGACGAACCCGCGCCTGCTCAGATTCGGTGACTCGATGTTTGAAGCCATGGTTTCCCTTCCCCTCGTGACGGATGTGGGCGGCCGCATTCCTGAGGGCGGCCGTCGGCTTCGCACCATAGCCCTTCGACGGGGGCGCGGCGGGGCAGGATTTGCGGTAAAGTCGGGGTAGGCGGGCGGGAAGCCGGGAGTAAGAATGGAGTAGAGGGACGTCGTCCCAGGTGAGATGAAGGGGCGCGGTCAGCCGAGCCCTCGCAGGCCTGCCGCCTCGTACTCAGCCGCCAGCTTTGCGGCGGCTGAGCGGCGCGCCCGCCTTCATGCCGCCGGCCCCCGCGTCCGCCCACGGGATGGCGCCGACGCCGCCTTGCCCGCCAACGCATCGCGTCAGAAGAGCGAACGGAGAAGCAACACCAACTCTTCGCGGCTGTGGGTTCCGGTCTTGCGGTACAGGTTGCGCAGGTGGGTGCGCAGCGTGTTGTTCGTAATGAACAGTTCCGTGCGGATGGCGTCGTTGTCGTCGCCGCGGACCAGCATGAGGGCGATGGCGCGCTCCTGACCCGAAAGGCCGAACCGCGCGGTCGCCTGGTCGACGCAGCGTTCGCACATGGCGCGGCTCTCGGGATCGAACACCGCCGCTTCCTCCGCCAGTTCCGACACGGAGCGGGTGTCCAGAAAGAACATCGCCACGACGATGCTCAGGATGCAGATGAGCCCCATGACCGCCAGCTGCGGCACCGCGAAGGCCACCAAGGCGCCGTAGGCCAGCTCGCCTGCGACGGTGCCTGCCGTGAGCAGCAGCTGGCCCAAGGCGATGCCGGCGGCCACGGGCCATGGCGCGCGCAGCGCCCCCAGCCGCCAGACGATCCACGTGAACAGCTTCAGGTATATCCAGGCACAGCCGATGAGGAACACCTCGACGGCCTGCTGCCCGAAGTTGGTGGCGAACACCAAGAACACGCTGGCCACCAGCAGCGGAAGGATGAACCTCGAAAGCGAGGACGCCTTCACGTCCATGCGCTTGGCCGCCAGCACCGCCAGCAGCACGGCGTCCACCGCCAGTCCCGCGAGGATCCAGAGCAGCTCGTCGGGCTGGTCGGTCTTGGCCTCGCTGAACAGCTGCAACAGCACAACGGTGGCGCCGAAGAGGGCGATGCCCGCGAAGGCGCGCAAAGGCAGGCGGCCCTCGCCCCGGCATGCGGCGCGGTCCGCGTCGGCGGGAAGCGTTCCTGCGCCGCCCGGCCGCGTCTCCAGCAACGCAAGGGCTGCGGCGGACAGGGCGGGCGCAGCCGTCTGGAGCGCGGCCTGCAGCATGGCCGGCAGCAGCGACGCCGCCAATACGGCGAGAAGCGACACGACGCTTGCCATGACGACGCACAGCAACGCCTGCCTCCCGTCCAAGGCGCACAGGCGCTCGCCCCACAGCAGGATGAAGACGGCCGAGGTGGTCATCAGGAGCTTCGCCAGCAGGAAGAGGGCGGGCTCGCGCACGCCGGCGGCCGCGCACCCGAAGACGAGGGCCGTGCCCAGCGCCGTGCAGGCCCCGGCCGCCAGGGCGAAGGGCGTCCGTCGATAGGGCGCGGCGCGCCGGATGCCGGCCCATGCCGCGTAGAGGACGAGGAAGCCCAGCCACACGGCGCGCTCCGCCAAGGAGCCGATGGCGGTGAAGGAGACGGCTGCGGCGACGTCTGGCGACAGAAGGGACGGCGACGCGCCCAGCATCCCCCATGCCAGATAAAGGCCAAAGCCCGCCCCGGTCGCCCAGAGCGAAAAAGGCACCTCGGTGGGCGGGGCGGCGTCGGGCTGCCCCGCCAGGGTTCGGTCTTTCATGCAGCGTTCTCCGGATTCCCCTCGTACGGCACGACGTCAGCGCCGCACCGCGCGCGTGCCTAGCATGCCTGCTCGTTCAACAGGTCGATCACGGCGAGGCCGGATCCCTCGGCGGCGATGACGTCCTTGTTGCCGAAGACGCACACCAGGTCCTCGGCCGCAGCCGCGGTGACGGCCGCGCCCAGGGAACGCACGTCCTGGGCGCGGGCATGCACGGCCTCCGCGCGCGTCTTGAGACGTGCCGCCTCGTCGATGTGGGCGAAGAAGTGCCCGTCCTGGCGCCGGGCCAGCTCCCGCGGCTTGAGCGGCGCGTCCAGCGAGGCCACCGTGCTGACCACGTAGCCGTCCATCTGGCCGTCCTGCGGGTCGAACGCGGAAAGCCAGGCGCCGGCGCCCTTGAAGCGCTTCACGGTCTCGGCGAGGTGCGGGTCGCGGTACGAATAGAACCGCAGGCCGCCCGCGCGCGTCGCCTGGAACCCGGCGCCGTACGCGCCGCCCTTCACGCGCACCTCGTTCCACAGGTAGTCGTACGACAGCGCGCGCGAGGCCACCAGCCAGGTGCCGGAATAGGGCAGGCCCAAAAGGCGGCGGTCGTAGCCCGTGGCCGCGTACACCACGTCGGTGGGCACGACGAACGCCTCGTTTCGCGGAAGGGGCGCGGGCACGTCAAGCCGCACGTCCTCGGGCGTGGTCGCCTCCCGGTCCTCGAAGCGGCCCAGAGCGCCGCCGGCTTCCCAGAACCGCTCGAAGTCCTCGTCGGAACCCGTGAAGCTCACGGTCAGACGGTCGTCCGAGAAGATGCGGTTCGCCACGTCCTCAAGCTTGGCGGCCAGGCCTTCGGCGCGCTCGTCGAAGTGGTCCAGCAGGTCCTTGAGGAAGCGGTAGAAGTCGATGCCGCCCAGCTGCTCGCGCGCCACGGCGGCGGGCAGGTAGTAGGACGCCACGCGGGCCAGGGCGGCGCTGTTGCCGGCGGCCGCGAAGCCCTGCTCCATGCCGACGCGCTTCTGCGTGAGCGCGTCCTTGATCTTCGGCAGGTCGTGCAGGTCGGAAGAGAGCATGACCTCGTTCGGCAGGGAGGCCAGATCCTCCACGTTCTCGGAAAGCGACGAGGCGCTGACCACCATGACGGGGCGCACGTCGAAGCGGTCCTCGTGGTTCTCGTGCACTTCCACGAAGAAGCTCAGGTTGCCCAGCCTGCTCTGCACGAGCGTGTCCACCTCGGCGGCGGTGTGCTCGTCGGTGCCCAGCTTGCCCAGCACGATGGCCAGCACCGTGGCATAGGGCAGCTCGTCGAAGGACAGCCGCGCCAGGTCGAAGTAGCGGTAGGCGTAGGCGATGCCGCGCGTGGGGATGCGGTGGCGCAGGCAGGGCACGGGCGTGCCGTCGTCCAAGCCGTACGCGGGCTCTTCGGGCGCCTCTCCCAGATCGTCCACGGACAGGCGCGGCAGGGTGGCCAGCGCCTCGGGCGGATCGGGCTCTTCCTGCAGCCGGCGCAGGGCGGCCTCTTCGTCGGCCACGCGCTCGTAGTCCTGCGGGCCCATGCCCGCCTCGGCGGCTGCCAGGCGTTCGGCCTCGAAGGCGTCCTCGTCGCCTGCGACGGGGCGCACCTCCACCTCGGCCAGGTGCCCGTTCTCCAGGAACGCCTCGCGGACGAGCTGTTCGAAGTAACCCTCTTCGAGCGCGCGGCGCAAGAAGGCGAAGTCCTCTTCGTACTTGAGGTAGGACGTGGCCAGGTCGTCGTCGTAGAGCCAGCCCGAAAGCGCCGCCATCGAAAGCGCCACGCCGTCGGCCATGCCGAAGTCGCGCTCGCGCATGACGAATTCCGCGCGCGAGAGCGACGCCTCCACGAGCGCGTGGTCCAGCCCGCCGTCGGCCAGACGGCGCAGCGTGTCGTCCACGACGCCCTTGAAGCGCTCCGCGGCCCCTTCTTTGAGGCCCTTGAGCTGGATGACCGCGAACGGCTGCAGCAGGGCGTCCGCCAGGAACGCCTGCGCGTCGTCGGCAAGGTCCGCGTCCAGCAGCGCGCGCTTGAGGGGCGCCTCGTTGGAGCCCATGAGGGCGTCGATCAGGATGTCGGCCGCCACCATGCGCGTGCGCTCGCGCGCGGTGCCCAGCACGTAGCCGAGCCCCATGCAGGCGTTCTCGGGAGCGGTCGCCATGTTCTTCGCCACGCCCAGCGCGCATACGGGCGCCTGCAGCGCCAGTTCGTGCGGGCCCAGCGGCGCGCCCTCGGCCCCGATGCCCGTGGCGGCCGCCTGCTCGTCGGCGACGGGCGAGAGGTATTCCTGGTCCAAAAAAGCCAGCACCACGTCGATGTCCACATCTCCGTACAGCGTGAGGTAGCTGTTGTCCAGGCGGTAATGGCGGCGGTGCTCTTCCAGGAACTGCTCGTAGGTGAGGTCGGGGATGGCGCGCGGCGTGCCGCCCGACTCGAAGCGGTAGGCCGTGTCGGGGAAGAGCGCCGCCTGCAGCTCGTCGTAGAGCACCGAGTTCGGGTCGGAGAGCGCGCCTTTCATCTCGTTGTACACCACGCCGTTGAGCGCGAGGCGCGCCTGGCCGTCCGCGGCCTCGGTCTGGGCCACCGCGTCGCCCGCCACCGCGTCGCCCTCGTCCGCCTCCATGTCGCCGGCCAGCTCGTAGTGCCAGCCTTCCTGCTCGAAGATGGCGCGTTTGTGGTAGATGGCCGGATGCAGCACCGCGTCCAGGTACACGTCCATGAGGTTCAGCAGGTCTTGGTCGTTCGTGCTGGCCACGGGGTACATGGTCTTGTCGGGGAACGTCATGGCGTTTAGCAGGTTCACGAACGGCTCCTTGACGGGGAACTTGTCGGAGCCGCACAGGACGGAATGCTCGAGGATGTGGAAGACGCCCGTGTCGTCGGCGGGCGGCGTCTTGAACGAGATGGAGAACGCCTTGTTCGTATCGTCGTTTTGCAGGTAGAGCAGCTTCGCCCCGCTCTTGCCGTGGTCGAGCACGAAGGCGGTGCCGTCGATCTCCGGCAGCTCTTCGCGCGTGCGCACGGTGAAGCCGTGCAGCTTCTGGTCGATGCTCAAATCCATGCCGATGCCTTTCCTCGGATGCGTGTGCCGCGTTTGCCCCATTGTCTCACAAGGACCGCTCCCGGTGCGCATCCGCCTTGCTCCTTCCACCGCTTCCGCAGACAGTTGTTGCTGAAAGGACAGCCCGCCACGGCTGCGCCGCCTCGGCCTCGGGCCGCGCGCCGCCGCAACGCACGGGGCGTGCGGAAAGGGGGAGGCCCGGCCCCGCAGGTCGAAAGGGGCTCGGAAGGGAGGCTTATCGTCCGGACGCGCCCGCTAAGCGGCCCCTCCATAAGGCGAGGGCCCCAGCGGGGCCCTCGTGCTAGTCGGGATTGTCCGGGCGGCCTGACGCGTCGAAGCCTTCGCCCGGCGCCGTTGCGCGGTCAGTCGATCTGCGCCGTTCCCGGGCCGCCCTCGTCGTAGCGGTGGCAGGCGCATTGGTGGTTCGGCTTCACTTCCACGAGCGGGGGAACCACCGCGTCGCAGCCCTCGACCTTCGCGAAGCAGCGTCCGGCGAAGCGGCATCCCGGCGGCGGGTCGATGGGGCTCGGCACGTCGCCCTCAAGGATGATGCGCTCGCGCTTTGCCGCCGGATCGACCGAGGGAATGGCGGAGAGCAGCGCCTGGGTGTAGGGTGACAACGGGTCGGCGTAGAGCGCCTGCTTCGGTGCGATCTCCATCATCTTGCCCAAATACATGACGCCCACGCGGTCGGACACGTGCTTGACCACGTTCAGGCCGTGGGCGATGAACAGATACGTGAGGCCGAACTGCTCCTTCAGCTCGTCCAGCAGGTTCAGCACCTGCGCCTGGATGGACACGTCCAGGGCGCTCACGGGCTCGTCGCACACGATGAGCTTCGGCTTCACGGCCAAGGCGCGGGCGATGCCGACGCGCTGGCGCTGGCCGCCGGAGAACTCGTGCGGGTAGCGGTTGCGCATGTAGTTGGCCAGGCCCACGCATTCCAGAAGCTCGTTGACGCGGTCTTCCACTTGGTCTTTCGGCAGCAGCTTGTTCGTCAGGATGGGCTCCGCGATGATGTCGCCCACGCGCATGCGCGGGTTCAGCGACGCATAGGGGTCCTGGAAGATCAGCTGGATGTCGCGGCAGTACCTCTTGCGCTCCTTGTTCTTCATGGCCGTGAGGTCGTGGCCGTCGAAGACGATGGTGCCGGACGTGGGCTTGATCAGGTTCACCAGCATCTTGCCCACGGTGGTCTTGCCGCAGCCCGATTCGCCCACCAGGCCGAACGCCTCGCCGCGGCGTATCTGGAAGCTCACGTCGTCCACGGCCTGCACGTGCGAGGTCGCCCGGCCGAAGAAGTTCGTCTCGGCAGCGAAGCGCTTCGTGAGGTGTTGCACGTCCAGCAGGACGTCGTTCTGCGCGTCCTCGCCCGTATGGGAAGGGACGGCGGTGGCCTGCGTTGCGGCGTCGTTCGTGTCGCTCATCGGTTCGCCTCCTCGGTCCCGTCGGTTTCGGTCAGCTCGGCCTCGCGCAACTCTTCGGCCTCCAAAAGGGCCGAGGCCGCCTCCACGTCGCGCGCCGCCTCGGCGTCGGCCTGCGCCTCGGCTTCCGCCTGGGCGATGGCAGAGGCGTCCTTGGCCTGACCGTCGGCGTCCTCGTACAGGAAGCAGCGGACCTTGTGGCCGTCCACGTCCACCAGGTCCGGCACCTTCGTGCGGCAGATGTCCATGCACGAGTCGCATCGGTCGCTGAAATGGCAGCCCGGC
>HHCFC01400__coassemble_2565_pt1 | contig 9993 bp, 4 predicted proteins | sample HHCFC01400__metabat2_high_PE_058 | metagenome-assembled genome bin HHCFC01400 | reverse complement strand
CCTCCATGTCAAGGGAGAGCAGCCATTCGGAGTTGTAGCGCAGCGTGGTCTTTTCGGGATCGAGGATTTTGAACGCCTGGTCGACGTAGGTCTGGGCGTTCGCCTCGATCTGTTCGGACGTGAGCTGCGGACGCGTGGAGTTGCGGCCCGAAGGGTCGCCGATGAGCGCGGTGCCGTCGCCGATGATGAGCGTGACGCCATGGCCGAGGTCCTGGAACTGGCGGAGCTTGCGCAGCGGCACGGCATGGCCCAGGTGGATGTCGGGAGCCGTGGGATCCACGCCCAGCTTGATGTTGAGCGGCTTGCCGCGCTTGAGCTTCTCGAGCAAGGCGGCTTCGGGCACGATCTGCGCGGCGCCGGAAGCGATGATGTGCAGTTGTTCTTCGGGAGCAAGCATCGTTCTCTCTTTCCTTACCTTATATGGTGGTGCGCATTCTAGCATATCGCATGCGGACGCACATCGGTCGGCGAGCCCGCCACAGCCAGTCCGTCAGGCCGACGGGGCTACTGGACCCCGCGGAAGAGGTGCCCGGTGGTGGTGCCCGGCATCTTTCCCACGGCATTGCCGTCGTTTTGGGCCACGGCGAGCGCCCGCTTGGCGCGGCCGACGGCCTGGGCCGCCTCTTCCCCGTTCATGAGCGTGGTGTCCACCAAGAACGAGGACACGCCGGCAGCCAGAAGCTCGGGCAGGGCCGACGCCACGTCGAGCGCCACGCTGTTGTACAGGTGGCTGCGGCCCAGCGCATCGGTGACCACCGGGAACTCGAAGTCCTTGCGGTCGCGCAGGTAGTGGGGACTCTTACGGCGGGCGCATGCGTCGCAGCGCTCGTCGCACGGGCCCTGGCTCATGAGCAGGCAGTGCTCGGTGACCATGAGCTCCTGCGCGCCGATGACGAACAGCCCCAGCTCCACCGGGGCATCGTGCGCCAGCTCTTTGATCTGCGCCAAGGTCAGTTCGGGCGAAAGCCACACGCGCGTTGCGCCGAAGTCGGCCGCCTGCTCGAGCGAAAGCCGGTTCGTGAGCGGGACGTGCGGTCCCACGTCGAAGGGAAGGCCGCGTTCGGCCGCCTGCTGCAGGGCGCCCAGGCTGTCCACGAACACCGGCCGGTCGGCGCCTACCGAGCGCCAGGGATCGAAGCCCACGACGGCTTCCCGGGCGGGAGGCACGGGGTCGTGCTCCACCACCGGCAGCGCGATGAGGCACTGCTTGGGATAGCCGGCCTGTTCGGCCGTTTCCGAATGTTGGCCGGCGATGACGGCCTCGCCGCGCCGGTAGTTGAGGGCCGGCACGAAGACGAGGTCGGCGCCCGAGCGCTTGGCCGCGCGGGCGCACACCGGGTTCGTCGCCAGGGCGGCGATGCGGCAGCCGCGCGGGCGGGCGGGCGGGCGTGGCGGACGGGCGCTCACGCGCGGAAGCACGCGATCCTCGTCGGAGGCGAGCAGGCGGCGGGTCAGGTCATCGAGGGCCTGTGCGCGCACCTGATGGAGCTGCGAGAACCCGATGCCCACGCCCTCGTCCACGTCCACGGAGAGCGAGACGATGCGGTACGGGGTGGAGCCCAGACGGTCGATATGGGCGCGCACGTCGGCGGCGTCGACTGCCTTCGTGCGCGCCGGCTCGACCACGCACCCCTCGGCGGCGCCTTCCACGCGAATGCCCGCCAGGCGCTCTTCCAGACGCGCCGCGATGCGGGCTTCCACGCCCTCCACGGACGCCGAGGCGGCCGGCGCGAACGTCACGCGCACCGGCTCGCCGAGCCTCACCGCGACCGTCCCCTCCACCGGGACGTGCGGCGCCCGCAGGTCGTCGACGTAGGCCGCCTCGGCGCTGCGCACGCGGAAGACGCGGTCGCCTGCGCGCACGGAACGGGCCGCACGCGCGTCCAGAGGCACGCGCGTGCGGCCTGAGCCGTCGCGCTCCGGCGTTCCCAGCGTCTGGGCCACATGCCCCTTGCCCGTCCAGAACTCCAGCACGTCCCCTTCGACCAGCCTGCGCTCGTGGGCTATCAGCGCCTCGCCTTTGCGCACGTCGGCGACGCGGCCGACGAAGGCCCCGCGGTTGTTCGGACGCTGGTAGCTCATGACGTCGTTGCCGCGGGCGCCTTCCAGGTACGCCGTGGTGAAGCCACGCGAGAACGCCTCCTCCAGCGAGCGGCGCTCTTCGGCGGTGGCGTGCACGGACGCGCGGGCGCCTTCGTCCTTGGCGGCAAGCGTCCGGTCGAGGACGGCGCGGTAAGCGGCGGTGACGGCCTGGACGTATTCGGGCGACTTCATGCGCCCCTCTATCTTGAGCGACGCCACGCCCGCCTCCACGAGCGCAGGCACCAGGTCGATGGCGCACAGGTCCTGCGGGGACAGCAGGTGGTCGCCGGGAGACGGGAGCGCCTTGTGCAGCGCCCGGTTGCGCAGCTCGTAGGGAAGCCGGCACGCCTGGGCGCACAGGCCGCGGTTGGCCGAACGACCTCCGATCAGCGACGACATGAAACACTGGCCCGAATAGCACACGCACAGCGCGCCGTGCGCGAACGTCTCCACTTCCAGGCCCTCCTTCTCGGCCGCACGCACGAGGGCGGCCACTTCGGGCAGCGAGAGCTCGCGCGCAAGCGTCACGCGCCGGGCGCCCAAGCGGGCGGCGGCCCGCACGCCGGCGGCGTTATGGACGTTCATCTGCGTGGACACGTGCAGGCGCGCCTCGGGCAGGGCGCGCGCCAGCTCGCCCGCCACGCCGACGTCCTGCACGATGAACGCGTCGGCTCCCGCGCGATAGGCCTGGCGCGCGCACTCGAGCGCCTCGTCCGCCTCGCCGGGAAGCACGGCCGTGTTGAGCGCGACGTACACGCGCACGCCGCGCAGATGCGCGTAGGCGGTCGCCTCCTTCAGGTCGCCAACCGTGAAGTTGTCGGCGCCGCGGCGCGCGTTGAACGACTCGAGCCCGACGTACACCGCGTCGGCTCCTGCGCGCACCGCCGCCCGCAACGCTGCCGCGTTGCCCGCCGGCGCCAGAAGTTCCACTTTATGCATAAGCCTTGTGCCCCGTTCCTCAAATGTTTCCCGTTCGTGGTTTCATGGTAGTATAGTCGAATCATGAAAATACGGAGGAAACAGCGCCAAAAGCGCACCCATGCCGTCCCATGGGGCATTCTGATAGCCGTCGCAGCCGTATGCTTCGTGGCGTACTGCGGCGTCCAGGGCGTCATGCACATCGTCGACGAATGGACCGAGGGCCTGCCCAGCGTCGAGGACAGCCAGGTGGTCTCATACAGCGAGAAGACGCGCGTCTACGCGAACGACAAGACCACCCTGCTTGCCGAGTTCTACCTGCAGGACCAGGAGCCGGTGACCATCGACCAGGTGAACGAATACGTGCTCAAGGGCACCGTGGCCACCGAGGACGAGCGCTTCTACGAGCACGAGGGCGTCGACCTCATGGGCATCGCCCGCGCCCTCGTGAACAACCTCTTGGGAGGCGACCTGGAAGGCGCGTCCACCATCACGCAGCAGCTCGTGCGCGGCACGCTGCTTTCCGACGAGGCCACCGAGATTTCGTTCAAGCGCAAGATCCGCGAGGCGCAGCTGGCCCTGGAGATGGAGAAGGTCTACAGCAAAGACGACATCCTCATGATGTACCTGAACACCATCAACTACGGCGACGGCTGTTACGGCATCGAGGCGGCCGCGCAGCACTACTTCCAGAAGTCGGCGCTCGACCTGACCATCGCCGAGGCGGCCACGCTCGTCGGCATCCCCCAATCGCCGACGTACAACAACCCGGTCACCTATCCCGAGAACAGCCAGAAGCGCCGCAACACGGTGCTCGACCGCATGCTTTCCAACAACGTCATCACGAAGGAAGAACACGACGCGGCGCAGGCCGAGCCCCTGACGCTCAACCTGGCGCCCACGCGCTCGGAGGACGGCATCTACCTGTATCCGTACTTCACCAGCTACGTGCGCCAGCAGCTGCTCGAAAGCCTGTCGTACGACCAGGTGTTCGCCGGCGGGCTGACCGTGTACACCACCATCGACCCCACGCTGCAGGGATATGCCGAGCAGGCAGCGCAGGAAGCCTACGAAAGCATGGCGGATTCCGGCGACACCGACGTGAAGCTTTCGCTCACCTGCGTCGACCCGCACACCGGCTACGTGCTGGCCATGATCGGCGGACGCGACTACGGCAAAGGCGAAGGCCAGACCGAGTTCAACCTCGCCACCGATGCCAGGCGGCAGGCGGGCTCGTCGTTCAAAATGTTCACGTTGGCGGCGGCCATCGAGCAGGGCATCAGCCCGCAGACGAAGATCGACTGCTCGCGTAATTACGAGTACAACGGATGGAAAGTGTCCAACAGCACGGGCGCCGACTACGGAATCCGGTCGCTCGAGTCCGCCACCTGGGTGTCGTCGAACACGGGCTATGCCCGCCTGGTGACCGACCCCGACGGCGTGAGCGCCGCGTCTGTGAAGGAAATGGCCGCGCGCCTGGGCGTTTCGGGCACGGAAGAGGAGGGCTTCACGTCGGGTCCCGCCATCACGCTCGGCGTCGCCGGAACCAACACGCTGAGCATGGCGAGCGCCTATGGCACGCTTTCGACCGGCGGCGTGCGCTACGAGGACTCCTGCATCACGCAGATCCTCGACAAGGACGGCAACGTCGCGTACGACAACACGAACCCGCAGGGCGAACAGGTGCTCTCCCCCGAGGTCTCCTACGCCGTGACCCGCGTGCTGGAAGGCGTGCTCACCCAGGGCACGGCGGCGGGCTACACGCTCTCGTCCGGCCAGATAGCCGCAGGCAAGACGGGAACTTCGGACCTTTCCCGCGACCTGTGGTTCTGCGGCTACACGCCCCAGCTTTCCTGCGCCGTGTGGTCGGGCGCCGACCCCGAACGCGAACTGTGGAGCGCGCCATGGAGCCGTCAAGCATGGAAGACGTTCATGGACCTGGCGCTGCAGGGGTACGACTACCAGGACTTCCCCACGGCCGCCGATCCCAAGTACGACAGCGCCTTCACGAAGAAGCAGAAGTCGCTTGACGAGGACGAAGCGAAGAAGAAGATCGAAGAGCTTGCCGGCAAGAGTCTGGACGAGGTCAAGGCCGCGCTGGGCGACGTGACCGTCGTCGAGCAGTTCAACGACACCGTGGCGGCGGGCCAGGTCATCAGCATCGAGTTCAAGGACGGCGTCTACATCGTCTACGTGTCGAAAGGACCCGACCCTGCGACGGCCTCCATATCGGCCTCGGTCGTGGGCATGAGCAAGGATGCCGCCCTGCAGGCCCTCTCGGCGGCGGGATTCGGCACCGCCAACGTGGAGTACCAGTACAGCGACACCGTGGCGGCGGGAACCGTCATCAGCCAAAGCGCCACGTCCGGCAAGCGGGGAGACACCGTGACCATCGTGGTATCGAACGGCCCCGACCCGAACGCGCAGCCCGACCCGCCGCCCGACCCGCCGGATCCCCCCGATCCGGACAACCCACCCACCACCTGAGCGGCCTGGCTCCGGACAGGCAGAGTTCTGTTGGCAGGTCGCGACGACCCGAAACAAGAAGCCCCGGGAAACCGATGTTTCCGGGGCTTCGTTTGCTTGCTCTGTCTTTACCTGCCCACGCCTGCGCGCACCCTTGCCCCCCCATGCCCATGCACGGCTCTCCCACGCACGCAAGCCGCCCTGGCAGAGCCGATTCCTGCGGAACCTGACGAGCCCGTGAGGGGACAGGCCTACGAGGGCAGCTCGGAGGCTTTGTTGTCGCCGGACTGCAGTTTGCCGATGCCCTTGTCGTACTGGTCCTGGATCGCCTTGAGCCGTTCGTCGTACGTGCCGTAGTCGAACGGCTGGTCGTCCGTGGCGCTTTCGATCTCGGAATAGAGGCCGATGTAGGCGTTCATCGCATCCTTCAGGTCGTTGCAGCCTTCGACGTATTCGGCCTGGATCTTCTTCATGTCTTCGGGTGCTTCGATCTTGTTCAGGTCTTCGATGGACTTGAAGGCGTTGTCGGCCTGCGTGCGCATGGTCACCAGATCGCCCCGCGCCACCGCGTCGGAAAAGCCGTCCAACTTGCCGGCCAGGTCTTCCATGGTCTGATTGACCTGCGTCATGTACTGGCGGTTCGCCTTCTGCTGCTCGGTCGCCTGGTTGTTCTGGCCGGCACAGCCGCCCAGCAGCACGACCGCCATCACCGCCGCACAGGCCACGCCGACGACACGTATGAACTTGCTCTTCTTCATGGTGCTTCTACTCCTTGTCGCTCTCGCCCACCGAGCCGGAGGGCGCTGCGTGTGCACTTCGGTTGTTGCTGGACGTATTATGCCATGAACCGCCTCCTTTACGGAGGCCGCAACGGCCATGTCAGCCAATCGATACGCGAACCATAGACTCCGGAGGCGCTGCGTCCTAGCCGGCCGGAGCCGGATCGCCGCCCGAGCCGCCCGCGTCTCCGCCGCCCGAGCCGCCGGAATCGCCTCCACCCGAGCCGCCTTCGCCTCCGCCGGAATCGCCGCCGCCGGAATCGCCGCCTCCGCCGTCGCCTCCGCCGGAATCGCCTCCACCCGAGCCGCCTCCACCCGTGTCGTCAGGATTCGGATTCGGCTTGGTGTCGTCCGGGTCCGGCGTCGTGCCGTCCGGATTGTCGGGCTTTTCAGGTTCGGTGGCCTTCGTGTCGTCAGGCTTCTCGTCGGCAGCGTCCTGTCCCGATCCCGAACTGGCATAATAGCCCGACCCAATATGGTTTTCGGCATCGTGGTACGTCGCGTAGGGAGGGTCGCCCGCCTGGGGGAAGTCTTCCAGGGGTTGCCCGGCCAATGCCGCATTCAGGAAGTCGGCGAAGGCGCTCGCGCAGGTGATGAACGAGGGGATCGGCGTGGCGTCGACATAGTCCCTCCGGTCGCCGATCCAGATGGCCACCGAAAGCTGCGGCGTGATGCCACAGAACCAACGGTCCTTGTAGTCGTCCGTCGTGCCCGTCTTGCCGCCAGCCGTCTGGCCGCTGGCAAGCGCCGCGTCGGGAGCGGTGCCGTCGTACGATTCTATGACGCCCTTCATGACCTCGCTGGCCGCATGGGCGATCTCGGGTGACAGAGCCGTTTCCCCTACCGGGTCGGAGTTGTCCACCAGCACGTTGCCCTTGCGGTCCTCGATACGCAGGATGCATTCGGGATCGTAGTGGGTGCCGCCATTGGCGATGGTGGCATAGGCATCCGCCATCTCCATCGGCGTCACGGATTCCGAGCCCAACGTCAGCGAGCCCACGGCGTTCAGGTCGGACGTGATCCCCATGCGGTGCGCCACCTCCACCACCTTTTCGGGCCCGAGCGACATGATGAGGCGCGCGAAGCCGGTGTTCGACGACACGGCGAACGCCCGTGCCAGCGACCGGGTGCCATAGTCATGGTGCCCGATGTTGGACACCTTCCAACCCGGAAACTCCACCGTTGTGGAACAGTCGATCATGGTGTCGGGCGAGATGCCCGCCTCGAGCGCCGCCACCAGCGTGAAGGTCTTGAACGACGAGCCCGCCTGGCGGCCCGACCCTCCCAAGCCCGTGGCCAGGTTCACCTGGCTCGTGTAGTAGTCGCGCCCGCCGACGAGCGCCTTCACGTAGCCGTTGTCGGGATCGATGGCCACCAGGGACACCTCGAAGGGATCGCCTTCCACGTAGTTGTTGGCTTCGGCCTCCTTGTTCGCGGCCGCCACCTCGGCCGCCTCCTGCATGTTCACGTCGAGCGTCGTGACCACCTTGAGACCGCCCTTGAACACCTCGTCCTTGGAATACTTGTAAGGCCCTTCGGGGTCGGTGAGCAGGTAGCGCACGTAGCTGGTGAAGTAGGGGTACTTCTGGATGCCGTCGGACGTGGGCTCGGTGGGGTTGAGCACCAGGGGCTCGGCCTTGGCGGCCTCGTACTCGTCCTGGCCGATGCAGCCGTTCGACAGCATGCGGTCGAGCACCACGTTGCGTCGGGCGAGGCAGTTGTCCGGGTTGTCGATGGGGTTGTTGTACGTCGGCGACTGGGGAATCCCCACGAGGGTGGCCGCCTCGGCCAGCGTGAGCTGCGAGGCGTCCTTCGAGAAGTAACGCTGTGCGGCCGCCTGGATGCCATACGCGCCCGAGCCGTAGTTGATGGTGTTGAGGTACATGAGCAGGATGTCGTCCTTGCTGTAGCGCTCCTCCATCTTGATGGAAAGATACGCCTCGCGCACCTTGCGTTCCAGGGAGATGCTGTCCATTTCCGAGACGAGGATGGTGTTGCGCACGAGTTGCTGCGTGATGGTGGACGCGCCCTCCAGGTCGCCGCCCATCAGGTTGTTCACGAGGGCGCGGGCGATGCCCATCAGGTCCACGCCGCCATGCTCGTAGAAGCGCTCGTCCTCGGTGGCCACGGTGCCCTGCAAGGCGTAGGGACTGATCTCGTCGATGGTCACCGGCTCGCGGTTCTCGAGCTGGAACTCGGCGAGCACGGTCTTCTCGTCCGATGCGTACACGACGGTGGGAAGCGAGGTGTTGAACGCATCGGCGTCCTCGTAGTCGGGCAGGTCCTGCAGCCACGAGGTCCCCAGCGCGTAGACGCCGACGAATCCGGCCACCAAAACGGCCGTTATGACGGTTATGACGGTCAGCACGCCGACGGACGGGTGCTTCTTCTTGATGCTGGGACGATTCTTGATAGAACGCGAAGCCACAGGCCACCTCCAAAATCCTCGCCCATTGTATCATCGCGCCATAATCCCTTATGAATTCTCACAAGTTTGTTGGAAAAGGGTCATAACGGACAAACGGAAGTTGAAGCGGCGGGCAGGACGCGGCCCGGGCGGATGCGGGCCAGGACGTTTCCCATGGGCAACGGAACGGGAACCGGGGAGGGCGGCGCCCGAAGCTTGGCCCGCCCTCCCGCGTCCGTCGTGCTAGGCCCCGCCTCCGTAGGCCAGTTGCGCCTCGTCGGAAGCGAGCTGGGCCTTCGCGGCGGCCATCTGTTCGCGCACGGCGGCGTGTCCCGTCCCACCGAACGTGGTGCGGGCGGCCACGATGCTTTCCAGGTCCAGTTCTCCGGCAATGTCGGCCTCGAACAGGTCGCTTTCCGCCTTGAAGTCCTCAAGCGACAGGTCTTCCAAGTCGCAGCCGCGCTTCTCGCACAGCAGCACCAGATGCCCCACCACTTCGTGCGCGCGGCGGAAGGGCATGCCCTTCTTCGCCAGGTAGTCGGCCACGTCGGTGGCGGCCAGATAGCCCTTCTTCGCCTGCGCCCGCATGGCGTCGGCGTTCACCTGCATGGTCTCGATCATGCCGGCCGCGCATCGACAGCAGTCCTCCAGCGTCTTCGCCGCGTCGATGGCGCCTTCCTTGTCTTCCTGCAGGTCCTTGTTGTAGGCCAAAGGCAGCGACTTCATGGTCACCAGCAGCGCCACCAGGTCCCCCACCACGCGTCCCGTCTTGCCGCGGATGAGTTCGGCGAAGTCAGGGTTCTTCTTCTGCGGCATGATGGACGAGCCCGTGGAGAACGCGTCGGAAAGCGTCACGAAGCCGAACTCGGCGCTGGACCACAGGATGATCTCCTCGCACAGGCGCGACAGGTGCATGCACGACACGCTGCAGGCATACGACAGGTCAAGCAGGAAGTCCCTGTCGGACACGGCGTCGAGCGAATTGGGGACGACGCGCGAGAAGCCCAGCTCCGCCGCCGTCAGGTGCCGGTCGAGCGGGTACGTGGTGCCCGCGAGCGCCGCCGAACCCAGCGGGTTCGCGTCGGCCGCGCGGCGGGCGGCGGCAAGCCGCTCGAAGTCACGGACCAGCATCCACACGTAGGCCAGCATATGGTGCGAGAACAGCACCGGCTGGGCATGCTGCAGGTGGGTGTAGCCCGGCATGACCACGTCGAAGTGGTCTTCGGCCTGCTTGACCAGCGCGTGGCGCAGCACCACGTTGGCCGCCATCAGGTCCTCGCAGCGCTTCTTGGCGAACAGGCGCGTGTCGGTGGCCACCTGGTCGTTGCGGCTGCGCCCCGT
>HHCFC01400__coassemble_2561_pt1 | contig 10007 bp, 5 predicted proteins | sample HHCFC01400__metabat2_high_PE_058 | metagenome-assembled genome bin HHCFC01400 | reverse complement strand
CGGCTGGCCATCACGGAGGCCGACCTGCCCGACGCTTCGGCCGACGAGTTTCAGGCGGTCATTTCCGGGTCGTTCCTTTCCGAAATTGCCTCGCTGTCCCTGGGAGACTCCGCGCTGTCGCTTGCCTTGGCCGAGAACCAGATCGTCGTCACGTGCGGCGACACCGTCTTCATCAACCGCCGCATCGAAGGGAACTTCCCCAACTACAAGCAGCTTCTTCCCGACGGCTACGCCACGCGGGCGAAGATCGACGTCGACCGTCTGGTTTCTGCCGTCAAGCGCACGTCGCTTCTAGGATCCTCGGACGCCCCGGTGCGTTTCGACCTGAACGCGGCCTCCCAGACGGTGCAGCTGTCTGCGGCCGCGCAGGACGTCGGCTCCGCGCAGGAGACCATCGGCTGCGAGATAGAAGGGGAGGACACCGAGATCGCGTTCAACTACTCTTTCGTGCTCTCCGGGTTGGCAGCCGTAGCCACCGAGAAGACATACCTCGAGGTTCAGTCGTCGCTCAAGCCCGGCATCTTCCGCGCCGACGAGCCCGAAAACTACCTGTACCTGGTCATGCCGGTGCGCATCGTCTGATGCCGCGACGCATGCGGGCGGGCGAGCAGCGATGAGCCTCACGGTCAGAAGGATAGCCTTCGACGATTTCAGGAACTACCGGTCGTTCGAACTCGACGGGCTAGGCCCGCTCACCATCCTCGTCGGCCCCAATGCGGTCGGCAAGACCAACGTGGTCGAGGGCATCCAGCTTCTCACGGCGCTTTCGTCGTTCCGCCATCCCACGGCTGAACAGCTTGTGCGTGTCGGCGCGCCCGCGGCGCGGCTCGCCGCCGATGTGACGGACGGTTCGCGGGCGTTGGAGATCACGCTGCGGGTGGAGGAAGGCGCCAAGCGCTATGCGCTCAACGGCAAGCCGAAGAGGTCGCCGGACCTGAAAGGGCTCGTCCCCTCTGTGGCGTTCACGCCGGACGACCTTGATTTGGTGAAGGGCGCCATGAGTATTCGCCGCGCGGCGATGGACGCGCTGGGGTCCCAGCTTTCGGCCAACCACGGCGTCATCAAGCGCGACTACGAGCGAGTAGTGCGCTACAAGAACCGCCTGCTGAAGGAAGAGGCGTCGGACGATTTGGTGGAAAGCATCAACGAGACGCTCGTCACGTGCGGCGCGCAGCTCGTCTGCTATCGCGCCGCGTTGTTCGAGAAGCTGGCGCCGGCGCTCCGGGCGCGCTACGACGGATTGGCTTCGCGGGGAGAGAGCCTGAGGGCCTTCTACGTGCCGTCGTGGGAGCCGTTCGACGTGCAGGATCCGCGCTGCGGGCCCATCGCAAGGGACGAGGCCCGCGTGGCGCTCGCCGCCGCGCTCGCCGCACGTCGCCACGAGGAACGCCAGCGGCGGCGCGCCCTTGTAGGGCCTCATGCCGACCGCGTGGAATTCCTCATCGACGGCGCCGACGCATCGCTGTTCGGCAGCCAAGGCCAGCAGCGGTCCATCGTGCTGGCCTTCAAGCTGGCCGAAGCTGCCGTCATCGAAGAGGTGCTGCACCAGAAGCCCGTGCTGCTGCTTGATGACGTCATGAGCGAGCTGGACGCCATGCGCCGCTCGGCGCTCATGGACTACATGGCCACCGACGTGCAGACGTTCATCACGACGACGAACCTCGCCTACTTCGAGGACGAGGTGTTGGACCGCGCCCGCATCGTGGCCCTGCCCCTTGATGCCTCTTCCGCGCCGGCATCCGGCCATCCTGGATGCGGGCCCCGGCTATGAGGAGGATCGGCGACAACCTGGGTGACCTGGTGGCGCGCTTGGGAGAAAGCGACGGGTCTGCAGGCCGTGCGCTTCGCCGTGCCGCCGTGCACCATCTCTGGGAGACTTCCGTGCGGTGCGTTTTCAAGGACGCCGCGCCGCTCGTGCTTGAACACACCAACGCCGTCTACGTTCTTTCGGGCGAGCAGGGCAGCGACGTCCGCCGCTTCGACCGCCCGGCCAGCGAGACGCGCGGCCGCGCCGTGGAGGGGACGGTGCTTGTCGTCTATGCGGACGACAGCATGGTGCGCTCGGAGCTGGACAACCGCCAGGAGTTGCTGAAGATGAAGTTCAACGAGCAAGGGGAGGACGTCGAACTCTTCAAGATCGTTCCCTCCACCCGCGACATGAAGAACCAGCATCCGTTCCGGGCGAAGGAGGAGGTCTTTCCTCAGCCTTTCGGCCAGGGCGGCTCGCCTGCGCCTCGGCCGGCAAAGGCGTTGACGGATGCGCAACAGGAAGCCGTGCGCGCCGCAGGGGCGGCCGTGGAGGACCAGCGGGTGCGCCTCGCGCTCGAAAGGGCCATGACAGCCAGCAAAGCATCGGAAAACGGAGAATCAGAGGAAAATTGATGCAAGGCTTGAAGATCGCCGCTTAGAAAGCCTCTCCGTACCCTTAAACGCTGTGAAATTTATAGGTATTGTCGTTCATTATGGTATAATTTTTAGGTTCGCGTTCGGGTGGGTGGCAAACACGGCAGGGCAAGCGAAGTTCCTCGAGGGAAGAAGCGGGAAAATGCTTCGCCCGACGGCCGTAGGAGGCCCCGGCACGGTCGCGTTCCTTTGCGTCTCGGCGTAGGACGTTCGGACGCTCTTTCAGACAACGTACTATAAAAGGAGCATGTCAGTGGCTAACAAACCCGACCATTACGATGGTTCTGACATCCAGGTACTCGAAGGGTTGGAAGCGGTGCGCAAGCGCCCCGGCATGTACATCGGCTCGACCGGGCCGCGCGGCCTGCACCACCTGGTGTACGAGGTGGTGGACAACTCCGTCGACGAGGCGCTTGCCGGCTATTGCGACAAGATCGAGGTATGGATCCATCCCGACAACTCCGTCACCGTCTCCGACAATGGCCGCGGCATCCCGGTGGACAAGCATCCTAAAGAGAAGATCCCCACGGTCGAGGTCGTTCTGACCATCCTGCACGCCGGCGGCAAGTTCGGCGGCGAAGGATACAAGGTGTCCGGTGGCCTGCACGGCGTGGGCGTGTCGGTGGTGAACGCGCTCTCCTCGCGCGTCGAGGTGAACGTGCGCCGCGACGGCTCGGAATACAAGATCGCATTCGACCACGGCAAGACCTGCGAGAAGCTGGAGAGGGTGGGCGCTGCCAAGAACACGGGCACGAAGACCACGTTCTGGCCTGATCCGGAAATATTCACCGAGACCACCATCTTCGACTACGACACCCTGGCGAGCCGTTTCCGCGAAATGGCCTTCCTGAACAAAGGCCTGAAGATCGTGCTGCACGACGAGCGCGCGAATCCCGGCGCCGCCGTCAGCGACGCCGCGCCCGAGCCGCGCACCGAGGTGTTCCAGTACGCCGGCGGCATCGTGGACTTCGTGAAGTACCTCAACGAGGGCAAGGAAACGCTCAACAAGCCCATCTACTTCGAGGCCGAGAACGCCGACGGTACCGTGGAAGTGTCCATGCAGTGGTCCACGTCGTATTCCACGAACTCGGTCATGGCCTTCGCCAACAACATCAACACGCACGAAGGCGGCACGCATCTGGACGGCTTCAAACAGGCCGTCACGCGTACCATCAACGACTACGCGCGCAGCAAGGGCATCCTCAAGGAAAAAGACGCGAACCTTTCCGGCGACGACACGCGCGAAGGACTGGCGGCCATCATTTCCGTGAAGCTGCACGACCCGCAGTTCGAAGGCCAGACGAAGACGAAGCTGGGCAACACCGAGATCCGCGCGCTCGTGCAGACCGCCGTGACCCAGGGCCTGGCCGAATACCTGGAAGAGAATCCCAAGCCAGCCAAGCGCATCATCGACAAGGCGACTCAGGCGCTCAAGGCCCGCGAGGCCGCGCGCAAGGCCCGCGAGATGACGCGCCGCAAGGGCGTGCTGGACTCCTTCGCGCTGCCGGGCAAGCTGGCCGACTGTTCCAGCAAGAACCCAGCCGAGTCCGAACTGTTCATCGTAGAGGGCGACTCGGCAGGTGGCTCGGCCAAACAGGCCCGCGACCGCAAGTACCAGGCCATCCTGCCGCTGCGCGGCAAGATTCTCAACGTGGAGCGTGCGGGCTTGCACCGCTCGCTGTCGTCGGACACCATCAGCTCGCTCATCACGGCCATCGGCACGAACATCGGCGACGACTTCGATGCCGACCAGGCGCGCTACCAGCGCATCGTCATCATGACGGACGCCGACGTCGACGGCGCGCACATCCGCTGCCTGTTGCTCACGTTCTTCTACCGCTACATGCCGGAGCTCATCACGCGCGGATACATCTACATCGCACAGCCGCCCATCTTCGGCCTGAAGAAGAAGAACTCGCGCAGCCCCAAGATCGAGCGTTACATCTACGACGAGAAGGCGCTTTCCGCCACGCTGGCCGAATACGACGACCCCAACAAGTTCGACGTGCAGCGCTACAAGGGCCTCGGCGAGATGGATCCGGAGCAGTTGTGGGAGACCACGATGGAGCCCGAGACGCGCACGCTTCTGCAGGTGAACATCGACGACGCCGCCGAAGCCGAGCGCGTCGTGAGCGAGCTCATGGGCGATTTGGTGGAGCCGCGCAAGGAATTCATTCAGAAGCATGCCCGCGACGTGCGTTTTCTCGATATCTAAGGGAGACAAATGGCAGACAACACTGAAGACTTCGGCACGAACGGCGAGGAACGCGACGACGCGTTCGACGAGATGCTCGACCGTGCCGAGGCCGACCTCGAGGACGCCGAAGCCGAAGAGGCCGCTGACTACGAAGACGACGGGAACGAGGATGACGAAGAGGGGGCGGCCCGCTCCGTCGGCCACGTCGTTTCCGACGAGATGAGGGCTGCCGCGCTCATCGACCCTGACATGCCCAACCCGCATGGCGCCATCGTTGAGGGGGCCAATGGCGGCAACGGCACCATCGTGCGCACCGCCTACCTGGGCAAGGAAATGCAAACGTCGTTCCTTGAATATTCCATGAGCGTCATCGTCGCGCGCGCCTTGCCGGACGTGCGCGACGGCTTGAAGCCGGTCCATCGCCGTATCCTGTACGCCATGAACGAGAGCGGCTACACGCCCAACCGCCCGCACATGAAGTCGGCGCGTACGGTCGGCGACGTCATCGGCAAGTACCACCCGCACGGAGACTTGGCCGTGTACGACACCATGGTGCGTCTGGCCCAGCCGTTCTCCATGCGCGTGCCGCTGGTGGACGGCCATGGCAACTTCGGCTCCATCGACGGCGACTCGGCGGCCGCCATGCGCTACACCGAGGCCCGTCTGGACAAGGCCGCCATGGAGCTTTTGCGCGACCTGGACAAGGAGACGGTCGACTTTCAGCCCAACTACGACGAGAGTCTGGAAGAGCCGTCGGTGCTGCCGGCGCGCTTCCCTAATTTGCTGGTCAACGGCTCGTCGGGCATTGCGGTGGGCATGTCCACCAACATCCCGCCGCACAACCTGGGCGAGACCATCGACGCGACGTGCATGATGCTGGACAACCCCGACGTCACCACCGAGGAGCTTATGCGCGCCCTTCCCGGTCCCGACTTTCCCACGGGCGGCATCATCATGGGGAAGAAGGGCATCCTGGACGCGTACGAGACGGGCCGCGGCTCGCTCACGGTGCGCGCCAAGTGCGAGGTGCAGGAGAAGAAGAACGGCAGAAGTTCCATCGTCGTGTCCGAGATTCCCTACCAGGTGAACCGCCAGCGCCTGCTGGAGAAGCTGGGCGAGCTGGTGCGCGACAAGAAGCTGCCGGAAATCAGCAACATCCACGACGGTGCCGACCGCCATGGCATCGACATCATCATCGACCTCAAGTCGAACGCCATGCCGCAGGTGGTGCTCAACAAGCTGTTCAAGCACACGCAGCTGCAGGTGGGTTTCGGCGTCATCATGCTCGCGCTGGTGGACGGCGTGCCGCGCGTGCTCTCGCTCAAGGAAATGCTGCACTACTACATCGCCCATCAAGAAGAAGTCATCGTGCGCCGCACGCGCTACGAATTGGCGAAGGCGGAAGAGCGGGCGCATATCCTCGAAGGCTACATCATCGCGCTCGACAACATAGACGAGGTCATCCACATCATCCGCTCGTCGGAGACCGACGCGGAGGCCGCCAAGCGCCTGACCGAGCGCTTCGGCCTGTCCAAGCGCCAGACCGACGCCATCTTGGAAATGAAGCTGCGCCGCCTGACCGGCCTGGAACGCACCAAGATCGAGGAAGAGCTTGAGGCGCTGCGCGAGAAGATCGCCTACTACAAGCGCGTCCTTTCCGACGACGCGCTGGTGCGTGAGATCATCAAGGAAGAGCTGCAGGAGATCAAGAAGAAGTACGGCACGTCGCGCAAGACCCGTCTTTCGGGCGACGCCAAGGACATCGATGTGGAGGATCTGATCGCCGACGAGAACATGGTGGTCACGGTCACCAAGGCCGGCTACGTGAAGCGTTTGCCCGTGGCGACGTACCGCCAGCAGAAGCGCGGCGGCAAAGGCATGCAGGGCGTGAATCTGAAGGACAACGACTACGTGGAGCATCTGTTCGTGGCTTCCACCCATGCCTACATGCTGTTCTTCTCCACTGCGGGCAAGGTATACCGCCTGAAGGTGTACGAGCTGCCCGAGGCGTCCCGTCACGCGCGCGGCACGGCCATCGTCAACCTGCTTCCCCTGGCGAAGGGCGAGACCATTTCCGCCGTCATCGCGACGAAGGAATTCCCGTCCGACGAATACCTCATGTTTGCCACGTCGCACGGCATGGTGAAGAAGACGTCCATGGAACTGTACGACCGCACCCGTCGCGACGGGCTCATTGCCATCAACCTGAAGGACGGCGACGAGCTCATTTCCGTGCGCCGCGTGGCGCCCGGCGAGAAGGTCATCATGGTGTCGAGCGCCGGCAAGGCCATCATGTGGGACGAGGACGAGGTGCGTGGCATGGGCCGCGACACCATGGGCGTGCGCGGCATGAACGTGCCGCCGATCGCGCGCGTCCTGGGCATGGAGATAGCCAAGCCGGACACGGAGCTGTTCGTCATCACGGAAAAGGGCTATGGCAAGCGCACGCCCATTTCCGAGTATCCCGAACACCACCGTGGCGGGCAGGGCGTGTTCACCATCACCATGACGGAGAAGAAGGGCCTGTTGGCCGCCATGAAGATAGTGGCACCCGACGAGGAGATCATGATCATGTCGGAGGAAGGCGTGTGCGTGCGCACTCCCGTGTCCGGCATTTCGGAGTTGGGACGTTCCACGCAAGGCGTGCGCGTGATGAACGTGGCCGACAACGACCGCGTGACGGCCGTGGCCATCGCCAGCAGCGGCAAGAAGAAGCGGGCGAAGTCTGCGGATGGCGAAGTGAGCGACGACCAGATGGAGCTGCTGGAAGAGGAAAGCCAGGAAGGCACCCTCTCCGAAGACGACATCGACGAGTAGGAAAGACACGCCGCGCGCCACGGGCGCGCGGCGTGCGTGCTGCGGGTGCGCACTGCGCGCACCCGTTTCGCTTTGATGGTTTCGCAGCCTGTGTCATGGCAAGGATGACCGTTATGGCACAAAAATGGCACGGCTGACCGTTATGGCACGATTTCTGCTCCTCGCAACAGGTTTGGTTTTCCGTGACCTGGTGTTTTATGATTCGGCGCCTTGAGAAGCAGCGTAAAACCGTCGAAAACCGTGCCATAACGGTCAGCCTTGCCACCTGAAGAAGGTCGCCGGCGAGACCGGCTGTCGAAAATATTATCAAGCATATCTCCGGATAGGCCGGCCGACAAGAACGCTACCTGCGAAGCGCGACCAAGAGCGAGCAAGAAGCATGTGCCCACCCGCCGGCCCAGGAGCAGCTCTTTCGAAAGCTCGCCACCCCTCTACGGTTCGGAAGCGTCGGCGCCGGTGGAAAACCCATTAGATTACTCATGAATGAGAATAGTATGTAAGGCCGCCGCTTGCGCGGGACGACCTTGTTGCCGTGCCGTATACTGCACGCTTCCAAACAGTCATGCGAACGAACGACCTCTTTGTTTGAGGTCGGGGAGAAGGAAGCCGAGCATATGAGCAACGAACCAAGAAAGCCTGTCGGCGCTGTCCGCCCGCGCGCCGTCGGCGCACGCCGACGCGCCACCGTGGTGCAGCCTGCCGCCGCGCGCCACCACATCGCCTGCGAAACTGCAACCCCCTGCCCGGGCGTCGATCTTCGCCCGCGCGCGATCGCCCGTCCTCGCGCTGCCGTCCGTCCTCGCATGGCCGGCCCCGCGCGAGTCCCCTCAACAGGAGATGCATCGCCTGCCACGCAAGCCTTCGTGGCCTTGACAACCTCTGCCCCCGCGATGAGGAAGCGGTGTGCCCTGGTAGTCGCCCGCGCGGGCGCTGCCGCGAAAACCGGTTGGGCGGCCGTCACTACCGACCGTGCCGCACGTGCGGCACAGAAGCGGGCCCGGTGTGGGTCGCCTGCCGACAACACATCCACCGGCGACGTGTTCAAGCTCTCGATTCCCTTGTTCATAGAGCTGTTCATGCAGATCATGGTAGGCAACGTGAACCAGGTCATGCTGTCGCCTTTCGGCACTGACCCGGCGGCTGCCGTGGGAAACGCGCTGCAGATACTCAACATCATCACCATTGCTCTCTCCGCCATGGGCACGGCCTCCACGGTGCTCATCACGCGTGTGGTGGGGAAGAAGAACGCCCAGCGCAGCGTGTCGGAGATCGCGACGATGGCGTTGGTGGTGAACGTGACACTTGCGGGCGTCATGACCGCCGTGCTGTTCGCTTTCTGGCCGCAGCTTTTCGCCCTTTTGAACGTGGATTCGGCCATTCGGGGGTTGGCCGGCGCTTTTTTACTCGTTGTCGGCGCCACTACGGTGGCGCAGGGCGCGTTCTTTGCGCTTACGGCGCTTTTGCGCGCCTATGCGCGCGTGGGAAGTGTGATGGCGGCAAGTCTGCTAATGAACGTCGTCAACATCGGGGTTTCGGCGCTGCTCATGCAGATGTGGGCGACCACGCCGGAAACGGCGGTGGAGTCGGCGGCCTTGGCGAACGTCGTGGCGCGCGTCATGGGATTGGGGTTGGCGGCCTGGCTGCTTCTTCGTCGCACCGACGTGCGTCTGCGTCTGCGCCACCTCTGGCCCTTCCCTTGGACCATGCTCAAGAAGATGCTCGGCGTGGGCATCCCGTCTTCGGGCGAGCAGATGAACTACGACATCGCGCAGATCGTCATCCTGTCGTTCATCAACGTGCTGGGCACCACGGTGGTCACGGTGAAAGTGTACTGTTCTCTCATTGCAGGATTGGCCTATCTCTACTCGATCGCGCTGTCTCAGGCCACGCAGATCGTGCTTGGCTATCTGTTCGGTGCTGGGAAGCTGGACGTCATCGCGCGCCGCGTGTGGGCAACTGATCTTATAGCCATCGTTCTGACGACGGTTGCATCGACGTTCATCTGGGCGAATTCGGACGTGATCCTGGGCCTTTTGACGACCGACCCCGTGGTGCTGGCGCTCGGCAAGCAGATTCTGTTCGTCGAGATATTCCTTGGCATCGGTCGTGCGCTCAACATCGTCATGGTAAAGGTGCTCATCGCGTTGGGCGACGTGCGCACGCCGGTGACGGTGAACGTGTTCTCTTCGTGGCTGTTCGCCGTGGCGGGCGGCTACCTGTTGGGCATTGGCTTGGGATGGGGGTTGGTGGGCATGTGGATCGCCATGTGCGTGGACGAGTGGCTGCGTGCCGGGTTCTTGCTGGCTACTTTCGCCCGGGGAGGCTGGCGCCGCCGGGCAGACTGCACCCTCGGCGAAGGCATGTCGCACGAGCCTGCCTGAACGTGACCGCAGGCAAGTCGAGTCCAAACCGGCCGGTTTTGGCGGACAAGCGAGGGAAAGGGACACGCTATAGCGCCCCGGTGTTTTTGTGACGGCATCTTTCGAAGCGGAACGCAACGAAAAAGGGTCCTCGGAAGAGGACCCGTCGGGATTCTTGGTGGAGCATAGGGGGATCGAACCCCTGACCTCAGGCTTGCAAAGCCCGCGCT
>HHCFC01400__coassemble_2556_pt1 | contig 10018 bp, 8 predicted proteins | sample HHCFC01400__metabat2_high_PE_058 | metagenome-assembled genome bin HHCFC01400 | reverse complement strand
AAAGAGGACGGCGTAGAGACGTTGGAGCAGCTGCCCGACGACCCTCTTCGATACTACGAACCCCAAGACGGTTCGGGCAATGCGGATCGCGTGGTGTGGCGTTCGTCTTTGGTGGGCGAGACCGCCCAAATGTTTGCCGATGACTGGCGCCTTCAGGTTTGGGATGCCGAAAGGGGGGAAGTGCGGACGTTGGGCACCTCGCAGGACATAGACGGCCGTACGACGTTTCAGGCGTACGGTGATGTCGTTCCCACGATGAACGAAGAAGACGTGTATTTCTCGACTGCCATGCAGGACGGCGATGCCTGGAGAGCGGTCGTGGTTTCGTGCGAGTTGTCTGGGTCGGGTTGCGGCATTGTTGCCGAAGGTGGCTACCCGGCTGCGGTGGACGGCGGCGTCCTGTTTGCGAAGCGAGCTGCCGAAGATGGCGAGCCGCTCGGCTTTTCCGAGGTCTCCCTCCTTGCCGCAGGAGAAGAGACCACGTTGCTTTCCATCGTTCCGGACGGTTCCTCTTGGCGAGTGTCAGGCGTTTGGGCGCATGGAGACAAATGCGCCGTCGCGTTTTCTTCCGACGAGAGCACGGCTGGATCGTACATAGGTGTATGGGACGATTCCTTTGCCACATCCGTTGCGTGGTTGCATGTGGAAGCTCAGACGGTGGTTGCGTCGATGAACGAAGAATGGCTCGTCTGGGGTTCGGGATCGCAGACAGAGCATGCCGAAATGTACGCCTTCGACCTTAACGAGGATCGAATCGCTCTTCTTGGCGTTGCGCCGGGCTATTCTCGTCCAGCCATCGCGCAAGACAGCAATGCCGTCTTGCTTCCGGTCTACGGAGGCCCGTCTGACCCCGTTCGGTTCGAAGTGGGCATGCTGCCATCGTTCTGACGCCGTACGACGGCAAGCGGGCTGTGCGGTTGGTTTCGGGGAGGGGTTGCGCGTGTCCGGTTGGCGTCTGCGGCTAGAGTCGTGGCCATTTCGGGTGCTTGCAGGTAGAATGGTCGAGAGACATTGCTTGCGTTGCGAAGGGATTGGGATATGCAGGCGAAAGCAGACTACGAGGGCAAGCCGCTCATCACCAAGGACGAGCGGTGCGAGATAGAGCTGGGGCTTCTCGAGAAGTTCGACGCGTTTGCACGGGAGAACGGCCTTACCTACTGGCTTTTCTGGGGCACGCTTCTGGGCGCGGTGCGACATAAGGGTTTCATTCCCTGGGACGACGACATTGACATCGCCATGCCGCAGCATGACTATCTGCGCCTTGTCGAGCTGCTTCGGCAGAATCCAACAGCGATAAGGGATGCCTACTTGAACGCGTTCGAGATCGACCGTGGCTATGCGCGTCCCTTCGCCAAGCTGTGCGACTCCCGCACCATCCTGTTCGAGGACTTCGATCTGTCCTATGTCGACGAGGGCGTCTATCTGGACATCTTTCCGTTGGTCCCCGCTTCCGACGACGAAGCCGCCCGCGGGCGGATGCTCAAGCGCTGGCGCAAGGACTTCGTGCTTTTGGGACTTTCGAAAGGCCGGCTGGTGCGCGCGAAGAACCCGCTGGTGACGGCTGGCAAGGTGGTGCTCAAGCCCTATGCGACGCTGCGGGGATACGAGACGTTCGTGTCCGACGTCTGCGACGACCTCGACACGGTGCGGTTCGGGTTCGGCGAGACGCGTTTCGTGGCTTGCGTCGAGGAATCGGTTTCCCTGTTCGAGAGCGCTTGGTTCGAGGAGAAGGCCTACCTGCCCTTCGAGCATCTGGACCTGCCGGTTCCTGTGGAGTGGGACCAAGTTCTGAAAAAGCTGTACGGCGACTATCGCCAGCTTCCGCCGGAAGAGGACCGGCGGTGCCACCGGTCCGTGGCATACTGGAAGGCGAAGTGACGTCTTTGGCGCCGACTCCGTTGCCTTCTTGCGGGGAGGGACGCTTTGGCTTTCTGAGTCGGCCGCTTCGCCCGCGAAGGCCTGCAGGCGGGGAGGGGCTGTTCGGGCAGGCTAGGCTCGCTCTTTTTGCCCTTCGCGCTCCAAGCGCAGGAGCGTGGCGGCCAGGCTGGTGATGGCTTCGCGCAGAGGCGGCATGAACACCAGTGCTGCCGCCATGTCGCCCTCGTCGAGCGCCTCGCGCAGGCAGGTGCTCGCGCGCCTCATGTCGTCGAAGGCGAAGCGCGCGGAGGCGTCCTCGAGGCTGCAGGCGGCGAGATGCGCGCTGTTGACGTCGTGTGCGGCCATGGCGGCTTCGAGCGCCTGGTACGCAGCGCCGACGGCCCGGGCGATCGTGCGCGGGTCGAAGGGCGAGGCGTTCGGACGCCCGGCCGGGCGTCCGACGACGACGCGTGCTTTCAAAAACCAGGTTCCCAGGTTTGGTCTCATCATGGAAGGGCATCCCTTTGTCGAGAGGAGCGTGTCTGCAGGTGGCGTCTTCCTGCCAGAGGCGGGCAGGTGGCCGGCTTGGTGGCGCGCCAGACGCCTGCCGGGGTCTCGCCAAGGCTGATCGAGCAGGTGGGCTCCGGCGGGCGTGATGGGCGCAAGGCGGCCTCTTGTGGCGCCTCAGCGTTCGGTCAGCTGGACCAGCGCGTCGATCACGCGCTCGTGGGCCTCGCGCACGGTAGGGAAGGCGGTGCGCGCGGCGGCCAGGTCGCCGTCGTGCAGAACGTCCGAGAGGGCGGAGGCGGCTTGGTACAAGTCCGCGAACGAAAGGTTGCCTGCCACGCCTTTCAACGAATGCGCCTCGTGATAGGCGGTTTCGGCATCGCCCTGCCGGAGGGCGGCCGCAAGGCTTTCGAAATGGGGATCGTTTACGTACTTGCAGGCGAGCCGTTCGTACAGCGCCGCGTTTCCTCCGAAACGCTCGATGGCGCCTGCGTAGTCGATTCCGTGACGTTCGAGCAGTTCGGCGTTTTCGGCCATCATGTCGAGTCCCCTCCTCATCGCGCCTCCCTCGTGGTCGGTTTCAGTTGGGTGTGGGGGTGGCGCAGCGGCTCATTACTATAATCAAACGGGTCATGGTACCGTGGATTCGTAAGCAAACCGTTATCAACGGACGGCGGGCGCGGGATCTCGCGCGCATGGCGACGACCTTCGCCCGCACTTCGGGGCGCCACGTGCGCAGCGGACGCAGGCCGCGCGCACGCCGACGCCTTTCCCTGCAGCCCGGGCGCGCCACGCGTGCGCGACGGGCGCGCCCCCCTGCCGCTCTCCTTCCCGTGCGTGCGTAACGCATCCGAAACACGGTCGCGTATAATGGCAGTTTGAGAGAGAAAGGACCCGTCATGCCCCTCAACCCGGACCAAGACTTCGTGCTGAAGACCATCAAGGGCCGCGACGTGCACTTCGTGCGCTTCTGGTTCACCGACGTGCTGGGCACCATGAAGTCGTTCGCCGTCATTCCCAGCGAGCTGGAAGACGCCTTCACCGACGGCATGGGCTTCGACGGCAGCTGCGTCGAGGGATTCTGCCGCACCCAGGAATCCGACATGCTGGCGTTCCCCGACGCCGGCACGTTCCAGGTGCTGCCCTGGCGGCCCGAGCACAATGCGGTGGCGCGCATGTTCTGCAGCATCCGCACGCCCGACGGCGCGCCCTTCGAGGGAGACCCGCGGCACGTGCTGGCGCGCACGGTGGAGAAGGCGGCGAAGATGGGCTATGTCTTCAACGTCGGCCCCGAGCTGGAATACTTCTACTTCAAGGACGCGGAGGGCACCGAGGTGCTCGACCGTGGGGGCTACTTCGACCTCACGTCGCTCGACTACGCGAGCGACCTGCGGCGCGACACGGTGCTCACGCTGGAGAAGATGGGCATCCCTGTGGAATACTCGCATCACGAGAACGGCCCCTCGCAGCACGAGATCGACCTGCGCTTCACCGACGCGCTCTCCATGGCCGACGCGGTGATGACCTACAAGCTGGTGGTGAAGGAGATCGCCCTGAAGCACGGGGTGCACGCCTCCTTCATGCCCAAGCCCATGGCCGACGCCCCCGGGAGCGGCATGCACGTGCACCAGAGCCTGTTCGACCTCGACGGCAACAACGCGTTCTTCGACGCGGACGACCCTTTGGGCTACAACCTGTCGAAGGTGGCCAAGCACTACATTGCGGGCCTGCTGAAGTACGCGCCGGAGTTCTGTGCGGTCACCAACCAGTACGTGAACTCCTACAAGCGCCTGGTGGCGGGCGGCGAGGCCCCCACGTACCTGTCGTGGGGCGCGCGCAACCGCTCCACGCTCGTGCGCATTCCGCGCTACCGGCCGGACCGCGAGGTGGCGTGCCGCGTCGAGCTGCGCAGCCCCGACCCGGCCGCGAACCCCTATCTGGCCTTCGCCGTCATGCTGGCGGCGGGGCTCAAGGGCATCGAGGACGGGCTGGAGCTGCAGCCTCCCACTGAAGACCAGGACCTGTTCTGCCTGTCGCGCCAGGACCTGCGCGCGCAGGGCATGAGCACGCTGCCGGAGAGCCTGGGCGAGGCCGTGGAGCTGTTCGCGGCGTCCGACCTCATGCGCGAGACGCTCGGCGAGCACATCCACGCCTACCTGGTGAACGCGAAGCGCGCCGACTGGAACGCCTACCAAGGTTTCGTGACGCAGTGGGAGCGCGATCGCTACCTGGGGGTGCTGTAGCCATGCGCGGTGGAAGGGAGGGATGATGCAGCGCAAGACCGTCATCTTCGTGGCCGACAGCCTTGACAACGCGCACAAGTTCCAGCAGGTGCTCTCCGGCCTGGACGTGGACGTGGCGGCAGGGTCCTCCCTGCAGTTCAGGAAGCTGCTCGCGCAGCATCCGAACTGCGATCTGGTCGTGTACGAGGCGCGCGGGGACGCGCTTTCGGGCGTGGCGCAGGCCGAGCAGCTGCTGGTGGAGGACGGATCGGCATCGATGCTGGTCATCGTCGGCGAGGACCAGCTGGGCGAATTCCGCCTGCCCGTCCAGGTGAAGGCCGACTTCGTCGTGCATGGCGCCAGCGCGGGCGAGTGCGCCTCGCGCATCCGCCAGCTTCTGTGGCCGGGCAGCGAGGGGTCGTCGTCCGACTATCTGGCGGTGGACAACCTGACCATCAACCTGGCCACCTACCAGGTGAAGGTGGGCGGCGAGCCGCTCGACCTCACGTATCTGGAATATGCGCTTCTGGCCTTTCTGGTCACGCATCCGGGGCGCACGTACTCGCGGGACGCGCTTCTGCGCCGCGTCTGGGGCTTCGACTACTACGGCGGCTCGCGCACCGTCGACGTGCACGTCCGCCGCGTGCGTGCCAAGCTGGGACCGGACCTGGCACAGCATCTGGAAACCGTGCGCGGCGTAGGCTATCTCTGGAGCGCCTGAGGCTCCGCCGGCCGGAAAGCCCGCGCCATGGATTCTCTGTTTCTCGCGCGTCGGGCGGCGCGGGGGATGCCCGTTGCTCTATACTGGTCGTTCACGATAGCGATCGACGGAGGATGCTCTATGCCGAAAAAGATTGCCGTCATCGACGGCAACTCGCTCATGCACCGCGCCTATCACGCCGTGCCCCAGACCATGAACGCGCCGGACGGACGGCCCACCAACGCCGTGTTCGGCTTCGTCGCCATGCTGCTCAAGTTCATCGACGTCGCGCACCCCGATGCCGTCATCTGCGCGTTCGACGCAGGCCGCCCGGCGTTCCGCACGAAGGCCCTCGAGCAGTACAAGGCACAGCGTCCTCCCATGGACGACGACCTGAAGGTGCAGTTCCCCATCATCGAGGAGCTGCTGGAGGCCATGAACGTGCCGGTCGTGCGCGTGAAGGGATGGGAAGGCGACGACGTCCTGGGCACCGTGGCCCGGCGCGACGAGCAGCTGGGCTACGAGACGCTGCTGGTGACGGGCGACAAGGACGCCTACCAGCTGGCCAGCGACAAGACGCGCATCGTCACCACGAAGAAAGGCATCACCGACGTGGCCATCTACGGCCCGGCCGAGGTGGCGGAGCGCTACGGCGTCACGCCGGCGCAGGTGCCCGACTTCCTGGGGCTCAAGGGCGACTCGTCCGACAACATCCCCGGCGTGCCCGGCATCGGCGAGAAGACCGCGGCCAAGCTGCTGCAGCAGTACGGGTCGCTCGAAGGCCTCTACGAGAACCTGGACGCGCTCAAAGGCAAGCAGCTCGAGCGCATCCGCGACAACAAGGACGCCGCGTTCGCCAGCCGAGAGGTGGCCACCATCGTGTGCGACCTCGACTTCCCGCTCGACCTGGAGGCGGCGGCCTTCCCCTCGTTCGAAGAGGAGAAGGTGGTGGAGGCGTTCCAGAAGATCCAGTTCAACACCCATCTGGGTCGCGTCCTCAAGCTGGTGGGCAAGGAGTTGGAGAAGTCGCAGGCGCCGCTCTCGTGGGAGCCCGTCGTGCATGGCGACGAGGCGTCTGCGCTCGTGGAAGCGGCCGTCCGGGCGGGCGAGACGGTGGGCGTGGCGTTCGTGGAGCCCGAGCAGGTGTCCCTGTTCAGCTCGGGGGTGATCGCGGCGTTCTGCACCTCGCAGGGCACGGCGGCCTTCGAAGAGGAGGAAGGCCTGACGGTTCTGGCGCGCGTGGTCAAAAGCTGTCCGTTCGCGGCGCTCGACGTGAAGGAGACGCTGCACCGGGTCTATCCCGCCGACACCGCCGTGCCCGCGCTGGTCACCGACGACGACCTCATGGCGATGCGCGCCTTCGACCTGGGCCTGGCCGGCTACGTGCTGAACTCGTCGGTGTCGGAGTATTCCTTCGATGCGCTTCTGGACGCGTACTGCGGCGGCGTGCTGCCCGACACGAAGACGGACGAGGAACGCGCCGTCGTGTGCGCCGCCGCCGCGCGCCAGCTGGTGGAACCGCTCACCCAGGCGTTGGAGCGGGACGGCAGCACGCGCGCGTACTTCGACATCGACCTGCCGCTGGTGGCGGTGCTTTCCATCATGGAGCGCACGGGGACGGCGCTCGACTGCGACCGCCTGGCCGAATTGGGCGCCAGCACGGAAGACGAGCTGGCCGGGCTGCGCGAGCGCATCTTCGACATGGCGGGCGAGACGTTCAACCTCGACTCGCCCAAGCAGCTGGCCCACATCCTGTTCGAGGTCATGGGGCTCACGCCGCTCAAGAAGAACCAGCGGGGCTACTCCACCGACGCCGCCGTGCTCAAGGAGCTGTCGAAGACCCACGAAATGCCGGCGCTGCTGCTGCGCTACCGCGAGCTTTCCAAGATCAAGTCCACCTACATCGACGCGCTGCCGCGCATGCGGGCCACCGACGGGCGCGTGCACACCTGCTTCAACGAGACGGTCACCACCACGGGGCGCCTGTCGTCGTCCGACCCGAACCTGCAGAACATCCCCGTGCGCACCGAGTTCGGCCGCCAGATCAGGGAATGCTTCACGCCGCTGGCCTCCGGAAGCAAGTTCCTGTCGGCGGACTACTCGCAGATCGAGCTGCGCCTGCTGGCGCACCTGTCCGGCGACGAGCATCTGGTGGCGGCGTTCTGTTCGGGCGCCGACTTCCATGCCAGCACCGCCAGCCGCGTGTTCGACGTGCCGCTGGAAGACGTGACGCCGCAGCTGCGCAGCCGCGCGAAGGCCGTGAACTTCGGCATCGTCTATGGCCAGCAGGCGTTCGGCCTGGCGCAGAGCCTGGACATCCCGTTCGGCGAGGCGAAGGAGATGATCGACCGCTACTTCGAGGCGTATCCCGGCGTGCGCGCGTATCTGGACGCCACGGTGGAGGAGGCGAAGAAGACCGGGTTCGCCACCACCATGTTCGGCCGCAAGCGCCACGTGCCCGAGCTCAAGGCGGCCAACGCGGCCCAGCGCGGCTTCGGCGAGCGCACGGCCATGAACCATCCCATGCAGGGAAGCGCCGCCGACATCATCAAGCTGGCCATGACGCAGGTGCAGCAGCGCCTGCACGACGAGGGCTTTGAGGCCCGCCTCATGCTCCAGGTGCACGACGAGCTGGACTTCAGCGTGCCCGAAGGCGAGATCGAGCGGCTGGGCGGCATGGTGCGCGAGGTGATGGAGAACGTGGTGGAGCTGCGCGTCCCGCTGGAGGTGGACGTGTCCTGGGGCGACAACTGGGCCCAGGCGCATTAGGTTGCGGCGGCTTGCCAGCCGCCGCAACCCGCCGACGCTGCGGGGCGTTCCGGCACCGGATCTTCGCGCGATCCCGGAGGCTCGCGTACCGAAGTACGCGTCGCCTCCGCGATCCCACGAATCTCCGGCACCGGAACGCCGCTGACTTACTGCGCCAACCTGGGAGGCAGTAGGCGCAATACCGGATTCGCTCAGCCGACGGGGCGTTCCGGCGCATCGCGCACCGCTCGTGCGGGTTCTTGTGGAGAATGAGCGGGAGGGGAAGAAAAAAGTGCGGGGAAACGTTGACTTACGCGTATCCCGCTGATAAGATATCGCCTTGCGTTTTGACACTTTCAAGGAGAAACTACATGTACGCAATCGTGAAAACGGGCGGCAAGCAATACAAGGTTGCCCCTGGGGACAAGCTGAACATCGAAAAGCTGAACGCCGAGCCGGGTGCGAAGGTGGAGCTGGAAGCCATCTGCGTCGTCGACGGCGAAAAGGTGGAGGCCGATCCTGCGAAGGCTGCGGCCACGAAGGTCGTCGCCGTGGTGCTCGAGCAGTTCAAGGGCGAAAAGCAGCTGGTCTTCAAGTTCAAGAAGCGCAAGAACTACAAGAAGCTGCGCGGGCATCGCCAGCAGCTGACGCGCGTTCAGATCGAGTCGGTGGGCTCGGCCAAGGCCGAGAAGCCGGCCAAGAAGGCCGCCGCGAAGAAGGACGAGGCCGCCGAGGCGCCCAAGGCCGAAACCAAGGCCGCTGCGAAGTCCACGGCCGCCAAGGCGAAGCCTGCCGCCAAGACGGAGGCTGCGGAAAAGAAGCCCGCCGCCAAGAAGGCCGCCAAGGCGGAAGCAAAGCCCGCTGCCGAGAAGAAGGCTGCGGCGAAGAAGACCGAAACCGCGTCGGAAGACGCCGAGTAAAGCAAGGGAGGGAATTCTCATGGCTCACAAGAAAGGCTTAGGCTCGACTCGCAACGGCCGCGACTCCCACGCACAGCGTCTCGGCGTGAAGATGTTCGCCGGCCAGGCGGTGAAGACGGGCAACGTCATCGTCCGCCAGCATGGCACGCACATCCATCCGGGCGAGAATGTCGGCCGCGGCAAGGACGACACGCTGTTTGCCCTCTGCGACGGCACGCTCGAGTTCACGCGCGGCGTCAAGCGCCGCGTGCACGTGCGTCCCGAGGCGTAGGTTCCCGCCCTTTGCGATTGCGCCACGACCGATCGTTCCGACGTGCCCTCTGCCGAGCAGGGGGCACGTCTTTTGTTAGGCGGCCCGCCTGCATCCCGTTCGTCAACAGGCGTGCGTTTGCCCTGCCGATCCGCCGGCACTACGTTACAATGGTTCCCGACTGCGAGACCGCATAGGAAAGAGGCTCTTTTGTTCATAGACAAGGTGCGCATACACGTGAAGGGCGGCGATGGCGGCGCGGGCTGCATGTCGTTCCGCCGCGAGGCGCACGTGCCCAAGGGCGGCCCGGACGGCGGCGACGGCGGGCATGGCGGCAACGTGGTCGTCGAGGCCGACGCCAGCCTGTCCTCGCTCATCGATTACCGCTTCAAGCACCACTTCAAGGCCGAGCGCGGCACGCACGGCAAAGGGTCGCGCATGCACGGTGCCACGGGCGATGACCTGGTGCTCAAGGTGCCGGTTGGCACGGTGGTGCGCGAATACTTCGACGAGTCCAAGGAATCCGGCGAGCTCATCGCCGACCTCACGCACGACGGCGAGCGCGTGACCGTGGCCCAAGGCGGCGTCGGCGGGCGGGGCAACATCCACTTCGTGACGTCCACCCGGCGTGCCCCGGCGTTCGCCGAGCTGGGAGAGCCCGCCCAGGAATGCTGGATCGAGCTGGAAATGAAGCTCATGGCCGACGCGGCGCTGGTAGGCATGCCCTCGGCGGGGAAGTCCTCGCTCATCGCGCGCATCAGCGCGGCCCGCCCCACTCTCAATACTGCTCCTGTTCGCCGGGAAAACCGCCCGT
>HHCFC01400__coassemble_2552_pt1 | contig 10037 bp, 8 predicted proteins | sample HHCFC01400__metabat2_high_PE_058 | metagenome-assembled genome bin HHCFC01400 | reverse complement strand
ACCGCCACCTGCCGCATTCCCTACGACGAAACGGCGCGCCCGGCGCCTTCCTCGTTCTCGACGATGTCGATCAGCTCCTGCTGGGAGTGGATGCCCATCTTCTGGTAGATGTGGTACGTGTGCGTCTTCACGGTGCGCTCGGCGACGTAGAGCTGGTCGGCGATGTATTTCGCGTTGCGGCCCTTGGCCAGGTAGAACAGTATCTCACCCTCGCGCGGCGTGAGGTCGTAGGCCATGGTGGCCTGGGTGCACTTGCGCTTGTACGGGCGCTCGATGACCGGTTCTGGCGGGGGGGGGGGGGCGGTCAATGCCTGCTCTTCGGGCGAGAACTCGCTCATAATGGGGTACTTGTCGGGCTTGATGGTCGCGACGGTTATGTAGACGCACAGCAGCACGATCAGAAAGACGGACACGATGGGCAGCGCCCCGCGGGCGAAGTCGGAGCCGATGAGCCCTCCCACGAACCATCCGGCCGCCTGCCCGAAAATGATGAAGAAGCGGCCTTTGGCATAGCAGTAGCAGGGGGACACGGAAAGCAGGTTGCCCCGCAGCGACAGCACCGACGAGTTCGTATAGTCGAACAGGTACACGAAGGCGAACAGGGGAAGGGCGGCGAAGGTGTTCCACGGCGCGTCCAAAAAACCGGAGAGAACCAGGCCGCACACCAGCACGGGAAGCAGCACCAGCTGGCTCCGACCCAAGTCCAGCAGCCTTGGCGCCTTCCAGTCGAACAGGAAGAAGGCCAGGGCGACGCACAGGAACTCGAAGCCCATGACCGGGGAGGGAAGCACGTCCTTGCTGATGCGCGCCACCAGAAGGCCCGCTATCACGCCGATCATCACGCCGTCCACGAGCATGATGTAGGAACCGTTCGCGCTGTACCTGCTGTTCTGCGCGAACCACTGCTCGTCGTGCTCGTCCATCTCCTCGATAGGCCGCGGCGGTGCCTGCAACAACAGTGCGAACGAGCCGACGCACAGGAAGAGAAGGGCCACGATGCCGGTCTGCGTGGGCATGGCCAAAACGCCGGCGGCGATGCAGCCGGCAAGGCAGAACGACCAGAGGTTGGCCTTGCGGATGCGGTCTTCCCCGATGGTGCTCTGCACGTTCGTCCACGCGCACGAGAAGTACCCGCTTGCCACGCCGAACGCCGACCATAGAAGCACCAGCGCGAAAGCTGGCAGCGAAAAACCTCCCGCCGCTTCCGCCAGCACGACGCAAGGCAGCAACAGCTGCACGGCGAAGAAGGCCGCCTGCGCCCGCCGGGAGCTGACGAACCTGTCGCGGCTCTTGAGATAGCGCGCCACGACGAAATAGAAGGCGGCCATGCACAGGAACATGAACCCGTGGGTCGCCCCGTGCATGGTGGGCGTGCCGGTCGCAGGCGTCGCAAGAAGGGGGCTGTAGGCGGCCACCAGGACGGCTGCGGTGGAGAAGGCGAAGCCGGTCATGCCCAGCATGGTCCTTTCCGCGAGGCCGCATTCGGGCATGGGTCCCTCTTTGTTGATACTTTCGGTCGCAGTCATGTATGCCCCCTGATCAATCCCTGCCTTGCGTGCCGACCGCATCGACCCTTCAGGAACTCCCCTTCCGCGCCGGGGCGCAGCGGGGACGTTCGTCGCAGCCGGTCCGCCTGAACGTATCTTACCGCCAACGTCCTGCGATCAGGAGTAGGTTTTTCTCCCCAGGCGCCGAAACGGCCAAATTAATCCTCTGGGTATCAAGACAAACCGGGGGCCCCAGACAATCATGTCACAACGATTTGCGGCAGGGCTGGGGGGCCGGGTCTGCCGACGAGGCGGGAGCGCCCGGATTGGCGCCTCCGCATCCGATGCGAAGGGGGCAATCGTGAGAGAAACGTTGCGCAGACTCGTCGGTTATTTCAGGATCGAGCACGCGCTGTTCCTGGTCCCCATCTTCGGCTTCGCCATTTACGACAGCGTCTTCTCGGCGTTCTCGTCCATCCTGGCCGTGCTGGGCGAAGCCTATCCCGGCGTGCCGCGCACCACCATCCAGATGATCCTCTCCGTGCCGCCCATGGTGAGCATCCCCGGAACGTTGCTCTCGGGCTTTCTGGCCTCCTACGTGCATAAGAAGCGCATTGCCGAGTTCGCCCTGGCCGTCATCTTCGTCGGGGGCATGGTGCCGGTAGTCTTTCAGACCCCCTCCATCGCCGCCATGTTCGCATGCAGCGCCTGCGTGGGGCTGGGGCAGGGTCTGCTGCATCCCATGGCCAACGCGTTCATCTGCCAGGGTTGGGAGGACGACGCCGAGCGCAGCCGCGCGCTCGGCTTCAAGCAGGCCTTCAACTTCATCGGCGAGGCGCTCGTCGCCCTGTGCGTCGGCTTTCTGGCGCTGTCGCACTGGGGCAATGCCTTCCTGGTGTATTTGGGCGTGGTGCCGGTCTTCCTGTTCGCGCACTTCGTGCTGCCCAAAGGCGAGCTCGACAAGCGCCTGGTCGACCGCGAGCACCGGGCGGCGGGCCTCAAGGAGCTGTTCAGGCCGAAGACGGTGTACCTGTTCGCCCTGTTCTTCTGCGCCATGCTGTTCCTCTACGGCTTCCACACCAACATCGCCATGCTCATGCAGGAGCGGCATCTGGGCACCACCGCCGACGTGTCGGTGGTCACGTCCTCTATCAGCGTCGTCTCCTTCCTGGTGGGCATCGCCTACGGCAAGGCGTCCCAGAAGCTCGGCCGCTACACGCTCGTCGTGGGGTTCGCGTGCCTGGCATGCGGGATGCTGGCCGTCTCCCTGTTCGGGCACAGCTTCCCCGTGGTGCTTCTGGGCGGCGTGCTGTTCGGCATCGGGTCGGGCATCCAGCAGATCAGCACCATCTACTACATCTCGAAGACGGTCGACAAGAAGGTGGTGACCATGGCCATCTCCGTCTGCGTCTCGTTCGTCTCGCTGGGCGCCACCCTGTCGCCCCTCGTCATCAACGGCCTGCAGATGGCTCTGTTCGGCTCCGAATCGGCCGCGACCTCCCTTCTGGTGGCGGGGTGCGGGTTCGCCTGCCTGGCGCTCGTGGAAGGCCTGTCCCATTCCGCGGCCAAGGGGGCGGGGCTCTTCTTGGAGCGTCCGAGGCGCAGCTAATACCCAGAGTATCGCTTTCGCTTCGGTTGTTTGAGAAATGCCTTTTCAAACGTTCTTTTTCATCTTCATACCCACCAACAGATGCGAACGAGTCGCAAACGTCGGAGACTTTGCGCTGTCGGTGCCACGTCCCTTGGGTGCAGGGCGTTCGGAGGGCGTGGGTTCGGTTGAGAAGGGGGCCGGCACGCGGGTGCAGGCTCGGGATTTTCGAGGAGAAGGAGGTTCGGATGGCAGATCGGGAGTTGCTCGACAGGTACGCACCGACGATCGACGCGATGGAGACGAAAGAGGCCTACCTGCTGGACGGCGAGCTCTACATTCGCCACGAGTTCCGCGATCCGCGCGAGCTGCAGACGCGCATGACCTATCACAAGGTGGGCGAGGACAACGTCGTATCGAACGACAACCTCGTCATGCTGGGCGTGTGGGCTCGTGCCCAGAAGCAGGGCGAACGGGTCAAATGACGAGACACAAGACGCTGGAAGGAGTTTTGCATGAGAGAGTGCTTCGACCCTACGGTCTATAAGAAGGATTGGCAGTACCGGGAAGGGGACCTGACGGTCACGCGCTCGACGCAGTGGTCGGCGCCAGGCTGCCACCAGGGCTGCAGCATCCTGTTCTACACGGACGCGGAAGGCAAGCTGGTCAAGGTGGAAGGCGACCCCAACTCGCCGGTCACCGACGGGCGCCTGTGCATGCGCTGTTTGGACATGCTGGAGGCGGTGTACCATCCCGACCGCATCGTCCATCCCCTGAAGCGCGCCAAGGAGGACCGCGGCAAGGACACGTGGGAGCAGATCACCATGGACGAGGCCTACGAGCTGTGCATCCAGATGGTGAAGGACACCACCGAGAAGTACGGCGCCAAGTCCATCTGCACGGGCGCGGGCACCGGCCGCAACGCCACGTGGCAGAGCAACGTGCTGGGGCAGGGCGCCTTCGGCACGCCGAACGACAACTGCGGCATGCTCGCCGGCAACTGCTGCTACACGCCGCGCATGCAGGGCATGAACGCCGTCTTGGGCGACACGTTCATCGCCGACTGCGGCCAGCTCAACGAGGCGCGCTTCGACCATCCCGAGTACCGCCGTCCCGACCTCTTCATGATCTGGGGCAACAACCCGCTGCGCGCGAACGCCGACGGGTTCTTCGGGCACTGGATCATCGACTGCATGCGCCGCGGGTCCGAACTGTTCGTGGTCGATCCGCAGGTGACGTGGCTTTCGGCCCATGCCAAGCTCTACATCCAGGTGCGTCCCGGCACGGACGCCGCGCTGGCCCTGGCCATCGGGCACGTGATGATAGAAGAGGACCTCTACGACCACGACTTCGTCGAGTGCTGGTGCTACGGCTTCGACGAGTACCGGGAGCGCGTCAGGGAATGGACGCCCGAGCGCGCCGCCGAGATCTGCTGGTGCCCGGCCGAGAAGATCTACGCGGCCGCGCGCCTCATCGGCACCGCCGGCGTCACCACGCTGCAATGGGGCGTCGCGTTCGACCAGACCAAGTGGGCAAACGGCACGGCGCACGCGGCCGTGGCCGTGCAGGCGCTCACCGGCAACATCGACAATCCCGGCGGCTTCGTGGGCATCAATTTCGGCTACGTGCAGTCCGACATCCGCGAGAACGTGTCGAAGGGGCTTCCCAACGTGCGCGAGGGGCGTCTGGGCGACGACGGCAACTGGGGCCTCATGAACGCGGTCGGCAAGGGCGGCCACGCCATCCCCGAAGCCATCCTCGACGCCTGCGAGACCGAGAAGCCCTACCCCGTGAAGATGCTCTTCATGTGCTCCACCACTGCGTTCACCAACATGGCGGGGCAGGCGCGCCGCGTTTACGACGCGTTCTCCAAGATGGACCACGTGGTGGTGTGCGACCTGTTCATGACGCCGACCGCCATGGCCATCGCCGACCTGTTCATCCCCATGGCCATGGGCTGCGAGCGCAACGGCGTGCGCGGCTGGTACACGCCCTTGCGCTCCATCGTGAAGGTCACGCAGACCGGCGAGGCCGTGGGCGACGAGCAGATGATGCTGGAACTGGGCAAGAAGATGAACCCCGACCTGTTCTACTGGGACGACGTGCCCGAGATGCTGGAGTTCTGCACGAACAACATGGCCACGGTGCCCGTCCAGATCACCTTCAACGAGCTGAAGGAAAAGGTCATCGTGTACCCCGAGTTCGAATACTACAAGTACAAGACCGGCAAGCTGCGCTTCGACGGCAACCCGGGCTTCAACACGCTCTCCGGGCGCGTGGAGTTCTTCTGCAACATGTACAACAACGTGGGCATGGACCCGCTGCCGTACTTCAACGAGCCGCCGGAGAGCCCCGTCAGCACGCCGGAGCTTGCGGCCGAGTACCCGCTGGTCATGACGACGGGCCGCCGTTGCTGGGAATACTTCCACTCCGAGCATCGCCAGATGCCCCGGATGCGCGAGTTCCACAAGTGGCCGATGTTCGCCATCCATCCCGACGACGCCGCGGCCGCCGGCATCAAGGAAGGCGACTGGGCCGTCATCGAGAACTCGCACGGCAAGGCCATGGAGGTGGCGCACGTCACCGACACCATGATGAAGGGCGTCATCAGCGCCGAGCACGGCTGGTGGTTCCCCGAGCGCGATCCCGAAGAGCCGTCTTTGTTCGGCCTTTGGGAGTCCAACATCAACTGCTGCACCGTCCAGGGAGACTTCGGCCCCAGCGGCTACGGGTCCTCGTACAAGACCCAACTCGCCAAGGTGTACCCGGCGGCCGCCGGCTACGGCGCTGAGTTCGAGAAGCTCTACCAGGACCACTTCGGCAACCGATGACGCGGAGGAAAGGAAAGGAGGATTCAACGATGTCTCAGCACGGACTTTTGATCGACTACGAATTCTGCACCGGTTGCCACGCATGCGAAGTCGCCTGCAAGGTGGAGAAGGACTTGAAGGAAGGGGAGTTCGGCATCAAGCTCGCCGAGATCGGCCCCTGGAAGCTGGACGGCGACACGTGGGAATGGGACTACCTGCCCATGCCGACGCAGCGCTGCGATTTGTGCCAGGACCGCATCGACGCCGGCAAGGTTCCCGCCTGCGTGCACCACTGCCAGTCGCTCGCCATGGAGTTCGGACCCATCGAGGAGCTTGCCAAGAAGGTCGCCAAGCCTCGCATGGTGCTGTTTTCGGTCCGGTAGGCGCATGTTCCCTGCCGCGTCCCTTGGAGGGGGCGCGGCAGGGATCCGACTCTGTATGAAAAGGGGGTTTCAATGAGTGAGAAAGCTGCAACGTTGGGGGAGAAGGCCATAGGCGCCGTCCAGAACAACGTGACGCAGGCCCTGGGCCTGATCTATGGCCTGGGCATGCTCACCTGGACAGCGTTCAATCAGATGAACAGCAATTACTGGTCATACTTCCTGACCGAGATCTGCGGTCTGGAACCGACGGTCATGGGCACGGTCAAGGCGGTCACGGGCGTGGGCGAGTGGTTCTTCGTCATCATCGCGGCCATCATCATCGAGCGCGTGTGGCTCAAGCACGGCCAGTACCGCAGCTGGCTTCTGATCGCGCCGCCGGCGACGTTCGTCTGCCTGCTCATGACGTTCGTCGACCCGGTGTTCCTGGACATGGGCGCCAAGACCGCCTGGATGATCTTCTTCCAGATCGTCGGCGGGTTCTTCTCGAGCTTCTTCATGATCGCCGCCACGTCCATCGTGCCGGTGATCAGCAGGACCGAAGCCGACCGCACGCTGCTCTCGCAGCGCAAGGCGCAAGGCAACATGCTCGTGAAGGTGCTGTTCGCCGCCGTCTCGCTGCCCGCCATCCTGGCCATCAACGGCTTGGTGTACCGGGTCCCTGCGGGCGAGAACGCGCAGAACGCCGGCCCGGCCGGCTTCACGGTGCTGGCCCTCGTGTTCGGCATCATCATGATCGTCATGTTCGTCGTCATGTACAATCGACGGCATGGATCCCACGCAGAAGATCACGGAAGAGCGCGCCGCGGCCAGGAGGCGTGGCGAGAAGGTGCCGCCGCTCGAGGCTGGCGAGAAGGTCAACCTGTTCGAGATGATCAAGTACTGGATCACGAACCTGCCGGCCCTCATCGGCCTGTTCGCCGAGATCATACGTTTCATAGCCCAGATGACCATCCAGAGCATGGCCATGTACGTGTTCACGACGCCTTCGGCGACGTGGCCATGGCCGCCGTGATGCTCACGGCAGCCAACGTCACAGGCCTGGTGGCGACGTTCGTGTCCGAGCCCATAGCCCGCAAGGTGGGCATCCGCGCCACCTATCTGGCCGGCATCGGCATCTCCTGCGTGTCCATGGTGGCCTGTTTCCTGGTGGGCGCAACGGGCGAAATGGCGTTCATCGTGTGCATCTGCGCCGCGTACTTCGGCATGAACTTCATGAACGGCACCATGATGGGCATGCAGTCCAATGCCATCGCCTATGGCGAGTGGCGCGATGGCAAGACCGCCAAGGCGTTCATCATGTCCACGTTCCAGTGGTGCCCGAAGATCGCCAACGCCGTGGCAGGCGCATTGACCGGCTTCGGCCTGGCTGCCATCGGCTTCGTGTCCGGCATGGAGGCATCGGCCGAGCTCGCTCAGGGCATGATCAACATCATCTGCCTCATACCTGCCGTGGCGTTCGCCATCGCCTTCGTGGCGTTCTTCTTCGGCTATCGCCTGAACTCCAAGAAGATGGGGCAGATCGCGGCCGATCTCGCCGAGCGCGAGGCGGCCAAGAAGGCGGCGGCCCAGGAGTAGGGCGGCCTCCCGCCGCCGCGCGACGAGCCTATCCCCGCGTGAGCGATGGGGGAGGGCGGGAGATCCCGTGGCGGCGGGTTTTTGGACGACAGACGACGGGGCCGCAGCAGACAGCGAGGCGCAAAGGCGCCGCTGCGGCCCCCCCGACCAAGAAAGGGGACCATCTATGTGTTTCAGACCGGCTGCCATCAGCATGGAGAAGACGTGTTCCGAATGCGGCGCCATCAACGACTTCTCGAACGAGGTGTGCGACCAGTGCGGCGCCACGCTTCCGAGCGCCCCGCCCATCGCGGGCATGCCGGGCGCACCGGGAGCTCCAGGCGCGCCCGGCGCGCCTGCGGCGCCGTCCGCCCCGAAGGCTCCGGGCGCACCGGGCGCGCCGAGCGCCCCGAAAGGGCCGAGCGCAGAGTAGGGGGCTCGTTTCGCGACGGGGGCGCACCGGACAAGCCTTCGGTGCGCCTTCGCGAGAAGAAAGGAAGCGGAGATGGATCTGGGCGCACGCATAGCCGCCATGGTCGAGAGCACCAGCTACGAAGACCTGCCCGAAGAAGCCCGGACGGCTGCCAAAATGGCCGTCCTGGACACGCTGGGCGTCATGTTGGCGGGGAGCGGTGCCGGCGAGGACGTCGGGGCCGTGGTGGGGCTTTTGGACGAGCTGGGCGGAAACGAGGAATGCAGCGTGGTGGCGTTCGGCAAGAAGAGCAACCCCGTGCTGGCCGCGCTGGCCAATGGGGCTCTTGCCCACAGCATCGACTACGATGACGCTCACGACGACGCATTCGTCCATCCGTCCGCCTCGGTGGTGCCGGCCGCGCTGGCCGCAGGCGAGCGCGTGCATGCCTCGGGCAAGGAGCTCGTGACGGCCGTGGCCGTGGCCGACGACGTGATGTGCCGCCTGGGATTCGCCGTGTCCGACCCGCTGGAGAACCAGGGCCGGCTGTGGATGCTGCCCGTGCTGCTGGGGTCGTTTTCGGCCACCGTGGCGGCCTCCAAGATGCTGGGGCTTTCCGCACCCCAGGTTGAAGCCGCCCTGGGGATCGCCTTCAACCGGGCGGGCGGCACCAAGGAGCTGGTCATCGAGCCGGGGTCGCTGCGCGGCCTGTACGCCATGTTCCCGAACATGACCGGCGTTTTGGCGGCGCTCATGGCCCGCGCGGGCGTGCCGGGACTCTCGGACACGTTCGACGGGCCGGCGGGGTTCTTCTCCCAATACTACGGCGGCGTGCGCGACGAGACGGCGTTCGCGGGATTGGGACGGCGTTTCGAGGGAGCCAACGTGTCCATCAAGCCGTGGCCGTGCTGCCGCTTCACGAACTCGCACGTGGACGCAGCGCTCGGAATCGCATGCAGCCACGACGTCGATCCGCGCAGGATCGCCCGCATCACGCTCTACTACGCGCACGACGACGCGAAGCGCTGCCTGGAGCCGCTCGAGATGCGCCGCCGTCCGCGGACCATCCCGGAGGCGAAGCTGAGCCTTCCGTTCACGGTCGCGTTGGCGCTCGCCTACCGCACGGTCGAGATCGGGAGCTTCTGCCCCCAGACGCTCGAAGACCCGCTTCTGGCCGACCTGTGCCAAAAGACGGGCGCCGCCTACGACGAAAGCCTGAAGAGCACGCTGTCCAAGACCATGCTTCCCGGCCGCGTGCGCGTGGAGATGGAGGACGGCGAGGCGTTCGACGAACGCGTGGACGTCGTGTACGGGCATCCGAAGAACCGCATGCGGTGGGACGATCTGAGGGCCAAGTTCGAGGACTGTGCCTCGCATGCGCGACGCCCGTTCGGCGCCGCCGAGGCGGAGAACGTCGCGACTATGGTGGAGGGGCTCGAGACCCTCTCCGACGTGGCGGTGCTCATGGACGCGGTGCGCTAGCCCCGCGCCCTGCCTGCCGGGGACGGAAAGGGGGTCGTCTCCGCTCCCGGCAGGCAGGGCGGTTCGGCGCAGGGTGCGCGGCGGGGGCGCGAGGATGCAGTGAAGGCGAAGACGGAGGTGCGCGCATGGAGTTCGAGGCGCTTGAAAGAACGGACAGCGAGGCCACGGGGGCCGCTGTGCTCGACGTCGTCGTGGGAGCCGAGGACGTGCGGCGGCTGCTCGCGGAATTCTACGAGGTCGTGGCCATCCATCATGGTCTGGCGGGCGATGCCCCGTGGGAAGACGTGGACGCGGCGGCTGAGAAGGCGCTGTCGGCCGAGG
>HHCFC01400__coassemble_2542_pt1 | contig 10085 bp, 9 predicted proteins | sample HHCFC01400__metabat2_high_PE_058 | metagenome-assembled genome bin HHCFC01400 | reverse complement strand
TCTGCTCGCGTCGCTCTCGAAGCGCCGCACGGCGCAGATGCAGGCCATCACGGCCACCATCCAGAAGGAGCAGAACCAGGTGGTGCGTCACGAGGACGTGCCCGTGCTGCTGGTGAGCGGCATCGCGGGCAGCGGCAAGACGTCGGTGCTGCTGCAGCGCATCGCGTATTTGTTCTACCAGAACCGCGGCAGCCTCGATGCGAGCGAGGTCTTCCTCGTCTCGCCGAACCCGGTGTTCCAGCACTACATCGCCAGCGTGCTGCCGGACCTGGGCGAACGCAATCCGGAAAGCCTCACCTGGGACGAGTTCGCACGCGGCCTGCTGCCGCCCGACCGGGGCGTCGGCGAGGCCGACGTGCCGCTTGAGGCCCTCAGGCGCATCGACGCGGCCGTGGCCGGCTTCGAATTCGACGCTATCGACTTCCGCGACATCCGCGTGGGCGATGTGCGCCTGATCTCGGCCGACTCCGTCCGCAAGCTCGCCGACAAGCTGCGCCGCATCCCCGCGGGCCCCCACCGCGTCACGCTCATGCGCGAGGAGCTGCATACCCGCCTGGAGGCCCGCCTTGCGCAGATGGCCGGCACCGACGAGACGCTGGACGAGCTTTCCGCCCTCGACCTGGACGAGCAGCTGCGTATCTTCCACGAGGCCATCGCGCCGGCCGACGAGCAGGAGGAGCGCTCCTTCGCGCTGCGCTTCGTGCGCGACCGGTACGCAGAGGCGTTCGCCGCCGTGGAGAACGACGACTGGCTGCGCATCGACCGCATCGGCATGCGCCTGCTCGGCACGGACGGCCTCGCGCCTGTCGAGTGGCTCTACCTGAAGATGGCGCTCACGGGCCTTGGCAACCCGGACGCCAAGTACGTGATGATCGACGAGGTGCAGGACTACACAGCCGCCCAGCTGGCCGTGCTGGCGCGCTACTTCCGACGCGCACACTTCTTGCTGCTCGGCGATCCGAACCAGGCCATCGCGGCCGGCACCGCCACGTTCGACGAGGTCCGCGCCGTGTTCGAGGCCGCGCACGGGCCCGTGGAAGAATGCCGCCTCATGACCAGCTACCGCTCGACGCCCGAGATCACGGAACTGTTCGCCAGCCTGCTGGATGACGAGGAACGCGCTAGCATCTCCTCCATCCAGCGTGCGGACACGCCGCCGACCATCCTCTCCTGCCCCGACGAGACGTCCTACGCGACCGCCCTGCGCGAGGCCGTGGACGCGGCACGCGCCGGCGACGGCCTCGCCGCCGTCATCGTGCCGTGGAAGCACGAGGCCAAGCGAATCCAGAAGCTGCTCGGCGACGGTGCGCCCGCACTCGTGGACGACACGGCCACGCTGCCGGCGAGCGGTGTGGTGCTCATCACGCTCAAGCTGGCGAAGGGCCTCGAGTTCGACCGGGTCGTCGTGCCGGACGCGTCCGCACGCATCTTCCCCGCCGGCGACCCGCTCGCACGCCGCCGCCTGTACACCACGCTTTCACGCGCCACACGCGAACTGACCGTCCTCGCCCGCGGCGACCTGACCCCGCTGCTGAAAGACTGATGCAGCAAGGCCGTGCTTTCCGCCGTCGAGCCTACGGATGCGCGGCAGCCGGTTCGCCGCTTGCCGCGCGAACCTTCGACAGCCTGATCACGGCCTGCATCTTCCGCAAGGTTGGTAGCCGAGGGCTTCGGCTTCCTCCACGGTGCCGTCCCAGCCTTGCAGATTGTGGCTTTTCGCGTCTTCCACCGACGGGCACGTGGGAACGTGGATGCGCCGCGTGTTGGCGTTGAGCACGTAGACGTGCTGGGTGGCGTCGAACGCGTTCTCTGCGCCAGCGTCGCCTGCCACGCCGCCGCCCGCACCGGCGCCTTCCCCCGTCGCCGCGCTGCTGTCCTCCCCTGCGCTGCCCGCACCTTCGTCCATCGTCCCGTCGGACCAGTTCTCGCCCGTGGCGTAGTCGATGACGACCCCCGGCTGCACGTTGTAGGCGAACACATTGAAGCATATGCCCGCCCCCTCGTCTTCCATCGACCACGCTTCCATCTGCACGCCACGCGCCACCAGGTCGTCTCCGTCGTAGACGGGCGTCACGCGCAGCAGCACGTGGTTTCCCGTCGCCTCGATGTAGTCGCCCATCCGCTCTTCGAATGGAAGCATGCCCTGGGTGTTGAAGCAGCGCGTGCCCGTGATGAGGTTGCGCTCGTTCGCGTCTTCGCCGCTCAGGTGGTGGGCTATGAGGTGGCAGCGGTTGTACAGGCTCTCGCCGTCCACCCAGGCGTACCGAGACGTGCGCCAACCGCTCGGATGGACGCTGCCGATGTCGCCGCGCTCCTGCGTCGGCATGGTCTCGAAGCCCACGCAGGCGAACGCGCCGGTCGTCCTGCCCAGGTGATCGAGCGGCTCGTACTCCTCGAACGCATGGGAGGCCAAGGCGCGGTCGGCCTCGGTGAACGAGGGGCGGTTGCCTTCCAGCTCGACGTACGGCTCACCCGCATACGCCGGAAGGTCGGCCAGGGAATGCCAGTCGACGGCGCTTCCCTGCGCGCTTTGTGCCTGCCCGGCGGAACCTGTCCCACCCGGCAAGAACCCGCCGGCATTCTGCGCGACGCCGAAAAAGGCGGCCGCCGCCAGGACGCACGCCAGCACTGCGACGGCGGCGCCGCGCACCGCCTTGGCCTTCCGCGTCAGTTTCGACATCCCCTTGGGCCACATCTCTCTCACCGCAGCAGCTCTTCTTTCCTCGTCTTGTGCGCCCACACACGCCTCCTGCGCCCTCGCGCGCTTCCTGCGAAAGGATACCAGCATTCGGCGCGGCGCGCACCGCCTTTCGCCCCAAGGATTGAGGAGGCCGCAGGCGACGTCATGCGCTATCATGCATGTCAGCGAAAAACCACCGCCCGCGTGCGGGCGCAGCAAGGAGGATTCCGTGATCAAAGACATCATCAAGGACGAAACGCTGCTTTCCCAGCCGTGCAAGGCCGCCACTGCCGAAGACGAGCAGGTCGCCCAAGACCTCGTCGACACATTGCAGTCCCGCGACGACGCCGCCTGTCTGGCCGCCAACCAGATAGGCGTCGCCAAGGCCGTGGTGGCCTACCTGGACGAAGACGACAAGCCGCACGTCATGTACAACCCCGTGCTCAAGAAGGCCCTGCGCCCCACCAAGACCGTCGAGGCATGCCTTTCCCGCGATGACGAAACCAAGGTGACCCGCTTCGAGTGGATCACGGTGACCTACGAAGAGCTGGCGGACGGCGCGCTCGTGCCCCGCAAGAAAACCTTCGAAGGTTGGACCGCCGAGCTCGTCCAACACATGATCGACCACTGCAAAGGCAAGCTCGTCTGACGCCTTCGCCCGTGCAAGGAAGCGCCGCCATGAGAACGTTCGTCGCATTGGAGTTGCCGGAACGCTTCGCCATCGAAACGGCGGCGCTTTCCCACAAGCTGGAGACGACGCTGGAAGGGCGCTTCCTCCCGCCTTGCACGCACCACCTGACGCTGGCCTTTTTGGGCGAGGTCGGCGAGCCGGAGGTCGCCGCCGCCATCGACGCCTTGGAAGAGGCCTGCGCGGGCACTTCCCCGCTTCTCCTGCGCAGCGACGGCCTGGGAAAGTTCGGCCGCGCGAACGATGCGACGCTGTGGTTGGGCGTCGCATCGACGCCGCAGCTCGAACGGCTGGCGCGCGACGTGCGCGAAGGGCTGACCGCGCGCGGCGTCGCCTTCGACCCCAAGCCGTTCAAGCCGCATGTCACGCTTGCGCGCCGCGTGCGCATTCCCCGGGCGAGCCTGCCGCCTTTGACCTTCCCTGACGACGACCAGGCTTCGACGGCCACGCTGTTCAAAAGCACGCTCGGCCGCGAGGGCGCCACCTACAAGGCCCTGCACACGGTAGAGCTGGCAGGCTGAACGGAACCAACCTGGATCAGCCGCGTCCGTCCTCGCCGCCACGCCCGCCGTCGCGTTAGTCCTCGCCCTCGCCGTCGCCCTCGGGCACGACGGGCGCCGTGCCCGCCTCGCGCAGCTCCTCGAACTTGGCCTGCATGGTGGGATTGCCGCGCACCAGGCGCTTCACGGTGAGCGCTTCGGCCTTGTCGTTCGCCAGACGCAGGTTGCGCTCGGAGCCCAGCAGGTTCTCCTTCGTCTTCTGCAAGTGTTCGATGGTCTTGTCGATCTCCTCGATGGCCTTGGCGAAGCGGTCGCTGGCCAGCCGGTAGTTGCGCCCGAACTTGTCCTTGAAGTCCTCCAGGCTCTCCTCGAAGTTCGTGACGTCGATGTTCTGGCGACGCATGAGCGCGACCTGGCTCTTGTACTCAAGCGCGCCCAGCGCGGCGTTGCGCAGAAGCGTGATCATGGGGATGAAGAACTGCGGGCGGATGACGTACATCTTGTCATAGGCGTAGGAAACGTCCACGATGCCCTGGTTGTACAGCTCGCTTTCCGGTTCCAGCAGGCTCACCAGCACGGCGTATTCGCAGCCTTTGTCGCGCCGGTCCTTGTCGAGCTTCTTGAAATGGTCCTCATTGCGCTTGCGGTGCACCGATTCGTCGGCCTCGTTCTTCATCTCGAACATGATGGAGACCACCTCCACGCCCTCTTCGTTGAGCTCGCGGTAGATGTAGTCGCCCTTCGTGCCGCCGCTCGCGTCGTTGTCCTTGTTGAACTGCGCGTGCCGGAACGCCGTGGCACGCAGCTGGTTGAACGCCACCTCGCAGTGCTGCTCCAGGCTTTCGCCGAGCATCTTGACGGAAAGCTTCGCCTTCATGTCGCGGATGCGCTCGATCTCGCGCTCGCGGTCCGCGATGAGCTCGTCCTTGGCCTTCAGCTTCTCGGCAAGCTCGGCCTGATGCTGGGCGCGCAGGCGCTCGTTTTCGGCCTTGGCCTGTTCACACGTCATGCGCAGCTCGTCTCGCTGCCGCTCGATGGCGCGCAGCTCGTCTTTGGCGGCGTCCTGCGCCTGAGCGGCCGCCAGCTTCTTCTCCGCGTCGAGCGACCGGTCGAGCGCGGCAAGCCGCCCTTGCAGCTCCGCAACCTGGGCGTCGCGCTGCGCAGCCGCCGTCTTGGCCGCGGCCTCCAGTTCCGCGATGCGCCGCTCGCGCGCGGAGAGGTCGGCCTGCGCCTGGTTGCGGGCCTGCGCCAGCGCCAGCGCCACCGCCTGCTCCCTCTCCGCCTCCATGAGCTGCGCGCGTTCCTCCACGGCTCGGGCGAACTCCGCGTCGCGCACCTGCCGCACGATGTCGGCGAACCCCGATTCGTCGACCTTGAACACGGTCCCGCACTGCGGGCACTTGATCTCGTTCACCGGAAAACCTCCCTTTCGGCCCCGCCCCATCGGTTTTGGCCATTATCGCACATGCCTCTTGTTTGGGTGTCCCTAATTGCGTACATACGTTTTCTTTTTATGCGGTATCCTTCGTCCCCGAAGAGAAGCAAGCCGCACAAGGAGAAGCCGCCATGCACACCTGTACCGCCATATTCCCTTTCGCATCCACCGAGCGCCGCACGCCCGTCGCCGCCACCGAGGCGTTCGCCCGGCTCTTCCGCGCCTGGTGCGCCGATGCCCGCAGCATCTCCGACGAAGGAGCCCGCAAGGCGCGCGACCTTGCAGGGACGCACGTCGCCGACGTGCTGTCGCTCTGGGACGGGCATGCGGGATCGTGGCTGCGCGACTCGCCGACCATCCTGCGATTGGAAACATGCGATGTGGTGGCGTTCGCCATGCGGTCGCCGTACCTCGCGCCGTACTTCGGCTGCGTGGAAACCGACGCGCCCCTGGCCACGTTCGCGCCACCCGCTTCCGGCCAGCCGGACGAAGCCGCCGACGCGTCAGGCGGCGAAGGGGAGCAAGGGTTCGTTTGGAAGAGCCTGCGCCCCTGCTCCTACGCGATCGGGCGGCAGCTGCGCGACATCGAGTTCGAACAGGACGCCGAAGGAAGGGTCCTCGCCCTGGTCGCGCTGCTCGACGACGGCGGCTCGCTGCGCATCGTCAGCTCGGGCGTGCAGTGCCTTCCCCGCCCGAAGGATCCGGCCCGTACGCGCTAACGATCTTTTGGAGGTAGCCGGCGTACTCCCGCGCGAGCCGCTGTGGCTTCAGGATGCGCACGCGGTCGCCGAACTGCGCCAGCCATCCGAAGAACACGGGGCTTTTCATGACCGTCGCCCGCACGCGCGCCGCGCCGTCGTCCATCGGCACCGACTGAACGTCGCGCCCGAACCGGTCGATCACGGCGCCCATGGCGCCGGCCGCCACCAGAAGCTCCACGGAAACCGGCTCGCCCGCGTACATGCCGAACGCATGGCTTTCCAAGTCGCGCGCGTCGAAGCCCGCGACGAGCTCGTTGCGGCAGGCAGGCTGATCGGTCACCTCGATCTTGTCCATGCGGTCGACGCGGTAATGGGCGAGCGCCCCGTGTTTCTCGTTGTAGGCGACCAGGTAGTAGAAGCCGTCGGCGTATATCAGCTGCACGGGCGTTTCGGTATAGAACGCGCCGTCGTGCTGCAGGACCTTCTTCTTCGCCGCGTCGTACTGGAAATAGAGGAAGGTGATCTTGCGACGCCGGGCAAGCGCTTCCTGAATGCGGTCCACGTTGTGGAACACCGACTCGTTCTGGCTCTTGATGCGCCCTTCCACGTGCAGCCGCTTGTCAAGGAGCGCCCGCTGCCGCACCGACGCGAGCTGCTTGACGCTGCGCACGAGGGCGTCGCTCTTGCGCTGGGTGAGGAAGCGAGAGCTCTGCACCGCGTCCACCAGAAGCAGCAGTTCGGGCAAGGCGAAGTCGCGGTTTTCCAGCGCGTACTCGACCGGGGACCGCTGGTACGTGCGTATGTCCAGGCCGAACTCGCGCAACGCCTCGATGTCGCGGTAGACCGACTTGCGCTCGGCGGTCACGCCCTCCTCTTCCAGCCGCTCCAGTATCTGCGTCATCGTGAGGCCCTGCTCGGAGTCGGTCTCTTCCTGCAGCATCCTCATCAGGTACAGCAACTTGAGCTTCTGTCGGTTCACGGCCATGGCGTCTCCTTGCGAAAGCGGACGGGCGTTTCCGCAAGTATACCGCACATTTCTTCAGGCTGTACCACTTGCAGGACAGCCGAGGACGCCGAACCCGCTATGATGGCGTCTATCGGAACGAAAGCCCGAAGGAGAAGCCATGTACGAACCGTCGCGCCACCTTGTAACCTGTCACATCGCGGGATTCCAGCACCACGAGGGGGCACTGGCCCTCAAGGACATGAAGCCCGGCAAGAAGCTTTCCCTGGTGCCCGAGCCAGACAACCCCTTCGACGCCGAGGCCGTCGCACTTTACTACAAAGGACGCAAGGTCGGCTACGTGCCGTCAAGCGAGAACAGCCTCCCCTTCCGCCTGATGTACTTCGCACACGACGCCGTCGAGGCGCGCATCCTTCAGGTCGACCCCGAAGCCGCCCCCTGGCAGCAGGTGCGCTTCGGCCTCTACCTCAAAGACAAGCGAGCGGCGCGCGAGAGCGCCCGCGACTTCCGTCGAGCCCGTTGAGGAACGTCCATGGGTGCCAAGGAATCCGCCGAAACCAGACGAGAACTGCCCAGGCGTTGGCGGCTCGTCGTCGTTTGCGGCCAAGGCTCCTTGTGCTACCATGCTGGTGCGCCCTTGCAAGGGCACACCAGCATCGACGACGCAAAGGAGGTGAGGCGCATGTCCAGGAAGCGCAAGCGCACCGGCCGGCCCCGGCCCGCGGGGACACATGCCGGCAAGCCGGCGGCGGCACGGGCGAACGTCGTGTGGCGCCAGACGGCCGAAGAGGCCACGCTGGCGCACAAGCCGCGGTTCAACGGCTATGCCTGCGGGCATGGCGCGCACGGCGACGCCAAGTACAACCGTGCGAAGGAAAAGCGTGCATGGCGCGAACGCGGCGGACAGGAAGGAGCCTCTCGGGGCTCCTTCCCTTTTCTCGTCGCCGATTGAACGCGCGGGCGTTTCCACAAGCACGCGGCACATTCCTCCAAGCTGTGCCACATGCAGGGCACTCGCAACACGGGGACACCCGGATCAGCCGGACGTCCCCTCTCGCATCCCGTTCAACGCACGCGCACGCTACGAAACCGTGAACAGGAGCGTCGCGGCGAGCGGAGACACCAGGTCGTCGGCAGTCCGGGCACGCACCGTCATGCGATAGTCCCCGGCCTCGTCAAAGGACGTCGAGAACTGCCAGTTCACCCATTTGTCGGCCGTGGCACCCGTCGTTTCGCACGTCGTCCAGGTACGGCCGTCGTCGAAGGAGAGTTCCAGAGCGGCAATCGGGCTTCCCAGATCGTCCGCCACGCCTTCGAACGTGATCTCGTCGCCAACTGAGAAGGTGCATCCATCGGCATAGTTCATGATGTTGACTTTGTTGCGGTAGCACGGATCCACCTGCTGAACACCGGGTTCCGCATCCTCGCGCGTCAACTCGATGTCGGTGATGTTGCGCGTGAAGTAGCGGGCCACCGTTTCGGGCATCCACAACTGCAGGCTCGACCCCTCGTCGGCGGTCCTCAGCTCTTGCCCGTTTACCTGATACACGAGCATCGCGTTCTTCTCGAGCGCATAACGCAAGGGAAGCGGCTGGCCGAAGCCGTCGGCACCGTAGGCCGTAACCGTGTTCACGCCCTCTTCGAGATCGGCCATTTCGATGACCGAAGAGAGCGGCACGCCGAGCACCGCCGCCTGGCCGAACGGGGCGCCCGTTGCGCACGAGCACGCCATGAGCGTCTCTTCGCTCGCGTCCTCTGAAAGCGATCTGACGTCCACCGTGAACTCTTTCTCGATATGGCCGCCTACGTTCACGTAGTAGTTCGCGACTCCTTCGGCGTCAGCCGTCAGTTCGACCGCCGGCTTCGAACACATGGACGTCAGCGTGGCCCCGAAAATGTTGAACAGCTCGTCGCTTGGCGTCGTTCCCGCTTGGTTGAACGTGAACGTTCCCTGCACGTTCGATGCCCGCACGTAGCCCGAATCATCCTCCAGATCGAGCCACGACGCATCGACCTGGATGCCGTTCCGCGCATGCGTCGTGCCCTGCGGAGCGTCCGAAGCGTCGGCAGCACCGGGATTCGTCGCATTGAGCGCCAGGCCGGCTCCCGAAAAGAGCAGCATGGTTCCCGCCACGCCTGAAAAAATTCTGCGATTCTGCGTTTTCATTCCTGTCACCTCGCTTATTTCTCGTCCTGATCGGTAGCGTTCGTCGCCTGGTTGACCTTGATGATCTCGTCTTCTGAAGGCATTTCGTCCTTCGCGTTCACAAGAACCTCGTGAGCGCGATAGCTCACGTCGCCATCCTCGGTCGTGCCGCGAACACTCAGCACGTAGGCACCTTCCTTTTCAGGCGTGAAGGTGAAGTTCCACCAGATCCATTTCGCAGGATCGACTTCCCCCACATCGAACGAGGTCCATGTTTCGCCATTGTCCATGGAAAACTCGATGGTCTTCATCTTCCGGTCGAACGCGTCGGCATATCCGCTGAACGTAAAGGGCTTGCCGTTTTCGATGATGAGGCCTTCGGGGACGTCGCATATGGTGACGTTCGGACGATTGACATGCGCGCCTTCCTGGTTGACCTGGCCGCATACGCGTTCGTCCATGACGTCGGAAGAAACGTTGTAGCCGCTGATCTGCTTCGAGAAGATCTGGGCATCGTAGGTCTCTTGCCAATGCATGACCGGAAAGCCGCGGCGCGCATCCAGGTACTCCCCGCCGATCTTGTACACCAGATAACCGTTGTCCAAAGCGGCAACGTCGAACCCGCTGCGCGAAGATCCGTCGGCGCGGATGACGCGCACGCTGTTCGTTCCCTCGGTATAGCCGCCCGCTTTCTCGATCAGCCAGCTTGTCGGGATGCCGGTGATCTCCACCTGCCCGATGCCACCGCCGCCGATGGGGTTGAGCTCGCAGACCATCTTCGACGGCTTGGTCACGACGACGCCAGCCGCCTCGGCTTCTGCAACCAGATCGGGAAGCTTGGCTGTAAACGGCTTGTTCACGTTGCCGTCGACGGTGATCTCCCACTCGTCGAACATGCTCTGGGGAAGGTCTATGTCAAGCCCCAGCGGACCGCAGGCATAGCGCATGTGGTCGTAGTACCCATGGACGAA
>HHCFC01400__coassemble_2532_pt1 | contig 10117 bp, 9 predicted proteins | sample HHCFC01400__metabat2_high_PE_058 | metagenome-assembled genome bin HHCFC01400 | reverse complement strand
AGGAGCGCCCCTGGATGCTCCACCGCGCCATCTTCGGCTCCATCGAGCGCTTCCTGGGCATCCTCATCGAGCATTACGCAGGCGCGCTGCCGCTGTGGCTGGCGCCGGTGCAGGTGGTCGTGCTGCCCATCGCCGACCGCCACAAGGAGGCGGCGGAAGACCTGGCGCGCCGCCTGAAGGCCGCCGGCGGCCGCGTCGAGGTGTACGACCAGAACGAGCCCATGCGCGTGAAGATAGCGAAGGCGCAGGCGCAGAAGGTGCCGTACATGGTGGTGCTGGGCGACAAGGAGGTCGAGGACGGCACCGTTTCCGTGCGCGACCGCCACGAAGGCGACCTGGGCGCCTGGCCTGCCGAGCAGCTGCTGGAGAAGATCCGCGAGGCCGCGCTGTAATCCGCCTCGCGCAACGAAACCGATCGAAGCCAAGGGCCCCGCAACGTGTGGGGCCCTTGTGTTAGAACCACGCGGCCGGGTCGGTTCGTTGGTCTACGATGTATTCGACATCGATTCGATTGTCCTCGGCGCCGTTGCGCCGGTTGGCCGCTGCTGCGCGCTTCTACGGGGCGGGCGGGGCGTACGATGCGAGTTCCACGAATATCGCCTTGGACTCGTCCCAGTTGGTATCTTCGGTTCCCAGGTATACGTAGCGGACTCCCAGTTCGCGGGCGATGACAACGGCGTTTCCCACGTGGTCCTCGTCGCGGACGCGCACCGTGGTGGCATGTCCTAATCCATAGCCTGTCGCAAGGTCCCGATAGCCGCAGTCCTCCAGATGCGTCATGTAGTCCACGGCGCCTTCTCCAACCACGAGGACGCCCACCTCTGCCGGGTCCACCGGGGGCGGCGCGTCGTCGGATACCTCGATCCTGATGCCGTTTTCCAAACTGGCCACCAAATCCTCGAGCGTTGCCAGCAGCTTGTCAGGATCGTCGTCCATGACGTAGATCAGGTCGTCCTCGATCATAGCGACGCCGTTTCCCGGAAACGACGGATCGTACGTAAAGGTCTTTTCGCCCGTGTCGCTGGCGTCAACGAACGAGACGGTGATGCTGTACCCTCCCACGACGACGTCAAGGGGATTTTCGGGTTGCAACGATTCGAGCGTCTGCGTGCCCGAGAACGTCCGGCCGTTCACCAGCTTCAATACCGACTGGATGGTTTCCTGGTCTTCGATGACGTGCTCCCTGCCTGCGAAACGGGGGTAGCAGTACAGGTGCAGGGCCTCCACGGACTGTTCGTCCACGTGGAACGTCAGTTTCTGGTCGTGCAGGTCGTCGGACGAGCAGCCGGGAAGAAGGAGGCCGAAAAGGGCGAGCGCAAGCGCGGTCGCCGCAGGCATGTGCGGGCGAAGGGAAGTGGCAGGCGGGTGTTCCACGGCAGGCCTCCTGTTCCTTTCTTTGCGCAGGCCGCGCGCGCCAGTGCGACGTGTGCGCGGCCTGCGCGACGTGTGCGCGTCCGCGCGCCGCGGGCCTGTGCTGCTTGTCGGATGCGGCCGCCGGGGCGGCGGCCGCATCCGGTCAGCGCTTCGTGCCGCCTTCCGAGCGGCCGCGGTCGCGCTGCTCCGGTTCCTGCGAGGGAGCGGGAGCGTGGCCGTCTTTGGGCGTGCGCGCGTCTTTCGGCTCCTCCGGCTTGTTCGCGGCATGTGTGCCTTCGGCATGGCCTCTAGAAGCGGGGAAGGCGCCGCCTGCAAGGTTGGCGTCGCGGCCCATTTCGGCCATGCGGCGGTTGTACTCGCGCACGGCGCGCTCGGCCACGCGGCGGCGGATCTCGTCGCGGCGTTCCTCGCGACGCTGAACGCGCCGTCGGGCGAGTTCGCGGCGCTTCTGCTCGTGCGTCTTGGCCCGGTTGCGCCTGCCGTGCTTGGAGCCGGCAGCAGGCACGGCGGCCTTCGCCTCCGGTTCCGCGGCGCCTGCGGCGGCAGCAGCGTGGACGGCTTCGGGAATGGTCGAGGACGCCGGAACGGCCGGGGCAGCGGCCCAAGCCCCTTCGGCAGCGGCCGTTCCGGCAGTCCGCACTTCCTCGGCAACCGCACACTTCTTGGCGGCGGGTTCTTCCCTTGCCGCCGCAGCCTCCTGGCTTTGCGGCGCGTAGAGGTCGCATTCCTCGGCGTTCGTGTGGTCGAGCATCGCCTCGGCGATCACCTTGTTCGCGGCCTCTCCTGCGGCGGCCCGCTTGGCGGCCAGTTCCTGCGCAGCCAGGTCGAGCGCTTCGTCGAGCGCCCGTTTGCGAAGCGGCCAGCTCCTCCCAGGGGGCCTCCCCGCCTTCGATCCCCAGGCTCCGCCGGTGCCGTGCGGCCAGGCGCGCGGCCGCCTCCTGACGGGCCAGCATGCGTTCCAGCGCCATGTGCTCCCGCACGATGTCGCCGATGTCGCGCGGGTTCTGCCGGATCTCCTTGACGGCCTCGAGGGGCTTCGCGTCGGCCACGCGATAGGTGATGGAGGCCAGAAGCGGCATGAGGAACACGGTGACGGCGCCTGCGGCCACCAGCACGCTCGCCATCTCCTGCGTCATGGCTTCGGCGCTCACGGCCACGGACGTGGCGGCCACGATGAGCGGCAGGGCGGTGGTGCAGTACAGCGCCACGGTCAGGCGGTTGTGCGACGACAGGTCGTGCGTGTCCTTGCCGGTGGAAAGCGCCACGAAAACGGGCACGGCGCGGATGAGCAGCAGCATGACGATGAACCCGACCAGCAGCAGCGGCTGCGCGAACACGGCCATGAGGTTGATCTTGGCACCCGAGACCACGAAGAACACCGGGATGAGGAAGCCGTAGGCCAGGCCGTCGAGCTTCTTTTCCAGGCTGTCGTCGCCCTCGGGGATCACGTAGCGCAGCACGAAGCCGGCCGCGAAGGCGCCCAGCACGATGTCGAGATCGAACACGGCCGAAAGGGTGACGAGCCCTACCAGGAGCAGCACGGTCACCCGCATCATGGTCTGCGAGGTGGTGTCGGCGTTGTCGGTGAGGAACTTGAACAGGCGGTGGCCGGCCTTGCGCGCCCGGGCGGGCACGACGGCCGCCAGCACGCACAGCGCGACGAACGCGAGCAGAACGAGCACGGTCTTCCACTCGGCGCGCGACGAGAGCAGAAGCGCCATGGCGAGGACAGGGCAGAGTTCGCCCCAGGTGCCGTACGCCAGGATGGATTCGCCCACCCGCGTCTTCATGAGCTCGCGCTCCTTCAGGATGGGCATGAGCGTCCCGAGCGCCGTGGTGGTCAGTACGATGGCCATGGCGATGCGTTCGAAATGGTTGTCCGAGAACGCAGGGAACAGGCCGACGACGAGCAGCGCGGCGGCGAAGGACACGATCCACGTGCCGAGGCCCCGCTTGCCCTGGGAACCCGTCAGGTTCTTGGGATCGATCTCGTAGCCCGCCAAGAGGAACAGGAAGGCAAGGCCCAAGTTGGACAGCAGGCTCACCGAGTCCGTGAGGTGGATGACCTTGGCCAGGTACGGCCCCAGAAGCGCGCCGGCGACGAGCAGGAACACCGTTTCGGGCACCAGCTTGTTGGGCACGAGCCGGGCGGCGAGGGGGCAGACCGCTGCCACGAAGGCGATCATGGTGAGCGAGACGAGGTTGACGGTCATGGAGGGGCCTTTCGGTGCTTCTGCGCGTCGATGCTGGTGAACGGTGCCATTCTACACCTTTTGCCCGGCTTTCCCGCCGGCGCAGAAGCCGTCCCACGCCTTCTGCACGAGAGGCCTTCCCTGTGGCGACGGGCCTTGAAGGCGTGGGTGCGCAGCAGGGACGCCAGGCGTTTGGCGGCCGTCTCTTCCATGGATGCAACGCGCACGCTCTTCTTGGTATGGCTTGAAAAACGAACGGATGTATGCTATATTTCAAAGGGAAAGGGAATCGGGAAAAGGAAGGGGAAGGGAGAGACGGAGACGTCGTAACGGCCTGTTTCGATGGAGGAAGGAGGGTGTAGGTGATCGTCAGCGCATCCCGGTGGACGGACGTGCCGCGGTTCTTCATGGACTGGTTCGTGAACCGGCTCGAGGCCGGATACGTGCTCGTGCGCAACCCCGTGCGGCGCGACCTGGTGAGCCGGGTGCCGCTCGATGCGGGCTCGGTGGACTGCATCGCCTTCTGGACCAAGGACCCACGTCCCCTGCTTGCCCTGCGCGGCCGCCTCGAACGCGCGGTCCCCTGCCCGTACTTCGTGCAGTTCACGCTCAACGCGTACGGTGCCGACGTCGAGGCGGGGCTCCCGCGCAAGGCGCGGCTCGTCGAGGTGTTCCAGGAGCTTGCCCACGTTCTCGGACCCGAGCGCGTGGTGTGGCGCTACAGCCCCATCCTGCTGGGCGGTTCCTACGACGTGGAACACCATTTGCGCTACTTCGAGACGTTCGCGCGCACGCTCGAGGGGTCGACCCGCCGCTGCCGGCTGAGCTTTCTGGACGTGTATCGGAAGATCGCCCCGCGCATGGAGGCGCTCGGGCTGTCGGGCGTGCCTGACGCGGAGAAGCGGGCGCTCGCGCAGCGTCTGGCGGAGATCGCCGCAGGGTTCGGCATCGAGGTGGGCGGCTGTGGCGACCCGGCGCTCGACGAAGCCGGGCTTGCGGGCGAAGGCTGCATCGACGCCGCGCACGTCGAACAGGTGGCGGGTGTCGTGGCGGCTCGCGGGCGGGGCTCACGGCGGCAGGGCGCCTGCCGCTGTGCGCCGAGCGTGGACGTGGGTTCCTACGACACGTGCGCGAACGGCTGCGTCTACTGCTACGCGAACCCCGGCGCGAACGGAGGCGCGCCTTGGCGGCTTTCGCGGTACGACCCAGAAGCCCCGATGCTCTGCGACGAGGTGCGCCCGGGGGACACGGTGGCGGAGCGCTCCCTGCATCTTCTGCCAAAGGCGGCGGAAAGGCTGTTCTAGAGGGACGCCTCTCCCGACGTTCGCGGACGCACGACACGCGGCGGGCGGCCGCCATGCGTCCGATCAGCGCCTCTCCCTGCGTTCGCGGCCGCCGGCGTGGTATCCTTCTTTCGACAACGTCCGTGCGAAGAAAGGAGCAACCATGATCGTCACCACCACGCCTTCCGTCGAGGGCTACAAGGTCGCCGGGTACTACGGCATCGTGTTCGGGGAAGTCATCACCGGCATCAACTTCCTGCGCGACTTCGGCGCCGGCATCCGCAACATCGTGGGTGGCCGCAGCCAGGGGTACGAGGAAGAGCTGCAGCAGGCGCGCACCGAGGCCTTGGCCGAGTTGGAACAGCGGGCCGCCGCGCTGGGGGCCCACGCCGTGATAGGCGTGGACGTCGACTACGAAGTGCTCGGCCAGGGCAACATGCTCATGGTGAGCGCCTCGGGCACCGCCGTGACGCTGACGCAGGTCTAGCCGCGCCTAGGCCTCAAGGTAGCGCACGAGCGCGTCCCACGAGAGCGCTGCCGTGGCGTAGCCCTGCTCGTAGAGCGCGAACAGCTTGTCGGCGTCCTTCTCCATGCTGGACACGGTCACGGGCTCGGGCGGGCGGAGGACGAAGATGCGGCCTTCGTCGTGCAGGCGCGGAAGGGCGCGGTAGAGGCGGTTGTATTCGTAGTGGCGCAGGTGCAGACGCTCGAGGTAGTAGGGGTAGTCGTGGTAGCGCTGCCGCAGCAGGGCCATGAGCTTGTTGGGGCCCTTCACGTAGTCGGCCGCCTGGGTGAGCACGACGATGTGTTTGCGCGCGCCTGTGAGCAGGGAATACGTCAAAGGCACGCTGTCGCAGGTGCCGCCGTCCAAAAGCAGCTTCCCATCCACCTCCACCGTGCGGCTGACCAGCGGCATGGACGAAGAGGCGATGAGGTAGGGAAGGTCGGCCAGGGAATCCGCGAACTCGTGGTAGTCGGCCTCGCCGGTGACCAGGTTGCTCGCCACCGTGACCAGGCGCATGGGCGACTCGTCGAACGCGGCGTAGTTGAACGGCTCCAGCCGATTGGGAATCTCGTCGAACGCGAACTCGCGCCCGCAGGCGTTTCCCGTGCGCACGAAGCTTTGCATGGACAGGTAGCGCCAGTCGGTGCAGTACTTGGTGTTCAGGTAGCAGGTGCGGCCGTCTTCGCCGGCCACGTAGTTGTATCCGCAGAGTGCCCCCGCCGACACGCCGATGACGCGTTCGCAGAACAGCTTCTTGTCCATGAAGAAGTCCAGCACGCCCGCCGTGAACTGGCCGCGCATGGCACCGCCTTCCAGCACCAGGTTCGCATGCGTGGTGGCATGCCCGCGCCAGGCGGGCTGGTGGAGCTCGCGGGCGGCCTCGGATGGGGGCGTTGCGGGCGTGTCGGGGACTTCGGCTGCGGCGGGGCTGTCCTGTGCGTTCATGGCGCTTCCTCTCTGTCTAGGCCATTATACCGTTCTCCTACCGCATATGGCGGCAATTACAACGTTCGGCTCCCATCCGGTAACATGAGGTGGATGGTCAGGTGAAGTCGGGCTACAATGGACGGGCAACGAACGAGGCCGGGACGCGCAAGCGCCTCGGTGCCATGCGGCGGCGCTGCCGGCCGCACAGGGCGGGCGCGCCGCGCCCGCAGACAAAGGAGGCGCACATGAGTGAAGTCATTTCTTCGGCTGATTTCCAGTCCAAGGTGCTGGACGCCCAAGGGCCGGTGCTCGTGGACTTCTTCGCCACGTGGTGCGGGCCGTGCAAGATGCTGGCGCCCACGCTCGACGAAGTGGCGGGAGAGGTGGCCGGCAAGGCCGCCGTCTACAAGCTCGACATCGACCAGAGTCCCGACATCGCCTCGCGCTACGGCGTCATGAGCGTGCCGACGCTCATGGTGTTCGAGGGTGGCCAGGTGAAGAAGCAGGCCGTCGGCGCCCAGCCGAAGCAGAACATCCTGGCCCTGCTGGCGTAGGCCGTCCGGAAACCAGGCACGCACGAGGCCGCCCGCATCCTTTCGGGGACGCGGGCGGCCTGTCGTTCGGGCGAATGCGCGGGCGTCGGGGTCATGCCCCGTCGACCAGGCGGAAGAAGGCTTCCGGAGACACGGGGCGCGAAAACACGAAGCCTTGTATCATGTCGCAGGCCGTGGTCTGCAGGAACGCCAGCTGCTCGGGGGTCTCCACGCCTTCCATGACGGTCTTCATCTGCAGCCTGCCTGCCATGTCGATGACGGTGCGCACCACCACGTCCTCCTTGAGGGACTGGTCGTGGCCGAACAGGAACGCCCGGTCGAGCTTGAGCACGTCCACCGGCAGGTCCTTCAAGGCGTTGAGCGACGACTCTCCCGACCCGAAGTCGTCGATGGAGCAGCTGAAGCCGCGTGCCTGCAGGGCGGCGATGACCCGCCGGGCATTGCCCAGGTCTTCCAGCACGATGCTTTCCGTCACTTCCAGCTCGGCCATGCCGTCGGGGATGCGGTAGCGGTCCTTGATGCGCGCGTAGGTTTCCACGAAGTCGGGGCGGTGCAGGTGCAGGCGGGACACGTTGGCCGACACGGGCACCACGGGCTCGCCCGCGTCCAGCCTTTCGCGCAGGTAGCGGCAGGTGCGTTCGAACACGAACTCGTCCAGCCTGATGATGAACCCGTTCTGCTCGAACAGCGGCACGAACTCGCCGGGGCTCACCATCCCTTCGCCGGGGCGCCTCCAGCGCACGAGCGCCTCGCCGCCCAGCACGCGCTGGCCGTCCGGGCTGTACTTGGGCTGGATGACCACGAAGAACTCTTCGTCCTCGAGCGCCGATTCCATGGAGCGCTCCAAATCCGCCCGGCGCAACAGCTGGTCGCGCATCGTGTGGCTGAACCGAAGGAGCTCCTTCGGTCTTGGCGATGCGGGCGCGGTCCGTGAGCTCGTTCACGTCCGTGGCGTCGGGCGCGTCTTCCGAGCAGCACAGGCCGGCATGCAGCGAAAGCTGCTTGCCGGCGGCCGTGAGCCGGTGCGCGCGGTCCACCACGGCCTGGCAGCGCGCCACGGCCTCCTGCGCGTCGCGGTAGGGGAACGCCAGCAGGAAGTGGTCGGCGGAAAGCCTGCTGGCAATGCCGCCTGGCCGTGCGACGTCGGCCAGCACCTCGCCGAGCGACGTGAGGATCTCGTCGCCGCGCTGGTAGCCGTCCACGTCGTTGATGAGCTTGAAGTCGGAGATGTTGAAGTAGGCCACCGCCACGCCGCCCTGCGCGCCTTCGGCCGCCGGCGCCCGGTCGCCTTCCTGGCCGCCCTTGCCGCCGCTGCGGGACTCGTTGGTGGAAAGGCCTTCGAGGGCGGCCGCCAGCAGGGCGTTCCCTTCTATCTTGAACTTGTCCGAGCTGTACAGGCCCGTCAGGCTGTCGTAATAGGCCATGCGCTCGATTTCGCGGTGATGGGCGCGCCCGGTCAGCCAGAAGGCCAGCAGCACGGCCAGAAGCCCTATGGCTATGACCGTGCACAGGGCCGCCGTGGCGCGCAGGACGGCGTCCGCCTGCTCCGTGATGACCGCGTTGGGGATGATGGACACCAGGCTCCAGCCCTCGGCGCTCTCCATCGGCGTGTAGCAGAACAGGTACTGCTCGCCGCCGTACGCGAACAGGGCGATGCCGCTCTGCCCCTTGGCGAGCGACGCCTCGAAGGACGCGACGACGCCCTCGTCGTTGCCTTGCGCGTCGACGATGTCGAATATGTTGGCGAAGGTGCGGTTGCTGGCGGAATGCATCGAGCGGACGAGCACGTCGCCCTGGGCGTTGACCACGTAGGAAAAGCCGGTGTTATCGTAGAAGGAAAGCGAGAACTCGTCGACGAGCGTCGACACGGGCCGCGCCTTGCGGGCGAACGCCTGCGTGCCGTCGGCGAACGTGAACTTCTTGTAGACGGCGATGGAGTTCACGCCGGTCACCTCGTCCAGGAACGGCTGCAGGATGCCGCTTTCGGGCATCTCGCGCAAGGCGTCCACCTGGTCCTCGTCCAAGACGTTCGAGGCGGCCTGGTCGCCGGTCCGGTACAGCCGCCCAGACGCGAGATCCACCGTCAGGTACGTCGAATCGTCCGTTTCGCGGTCGAAGAGCTCTATCGCGGCGCCAATGGCCGCCTCGTCTGCGCCGTCGACGCGCGCCGCCTCGGCAACGAACAGGTCGAGCGCGTTGAAGTCGGTGCCCAGGTAGGCGTCGAGCGCATGGCGGCCCTGCGAGGTGACCTCGAGCACGTCGGTCACCGATTCCTGCCAGAGCGACTCCTGCACGAAGCGGGAGAACGTCAACCCGCCAATGACCACGGCGGCAGCGACGACCACGGTGAGGGCCATGGGGAGCGCTCGTCGCTTCATGCGCCGGCTCCTTCCATGGCCGCCCGCACCATGTCCTCGACTTCCTGCACGCTGGCGCCTTCCAGCAGGGAGACGACGCATTGGCGGGTCAGGTCCCAGATGGGGTAGAGCAGCCGGTCGTCGGAGCCTATGACCGCCTCGTCCTCCTCGAAGCAGGCGGCCACCGGGCGCACGGCCTGGTCGTCGGGCATGAAGGCCTTGTCGAGCGGGCTGAAGGAGCACTGGCTGTTCGCGAAGCGCTCGATGGCGTCCTGGCTGGTCAGATATGTCACGAACTCCATTGCGACGTCGCGCTGGGGGCTGTTCGAATTCACGCTCACGCGCGTGTCCACGTTGACGACGAGCGCATGGCCGTCGTCGAACGCCGGATAGGGATGCACTTCGTAGGCGAGGGACGGCGCCAGCTCGTGCATGCGCACCGAGGCCCAGGCGCCCGTCAGCATGAACGGCGCCTTGCCGGCGGCGAACTGCTCCAGGTCGTCGGACGTCTTCTTGGTCTCGAGCGCGGTGGCGGCGTCCACGAAGCCGCGCGACACGAGCTCCTTCACCGCTTCGAACCCGGGTGCGAGCGCGCGGGCCAGCTCCTCGGGGCGCTCGTTGAAGCCCTCGATGGCGTCTGCGGCGGTCCCCGACCGGTACAGCGGGCCCAGCGCCCGCGCGATGGCGAACGTCTTGAGCGATATGTCGTTGTTGCACACGATGGGCGCCACGTCGGCGTCGGCGAACGCGGCGCAGGCGGCCAGCAGCTCGGGATAGGTCTGCGGCACCGCCACGCCGCGTTCGGCCAGAAGGTCCAGGTTGCAGTACAGGCCGAAGGCGGAAATGGACGTGGGCACGTAGGTGAGCGACCCGCCGGCGAACATCTGGTCGCGCGCGATCCCCTTGAACGTGCCGATGGTGGGCA
>HHCFC01400__coassemble_2526_pt1 | contig 10145 bp, 3 predicted proteins | sample HHCFC01400__metabat2_high_PE_058 | metagenome-assembled genome bin HHCFC01400 | reverse complement strand
CAAGAAGCCCATAGTCGATGACGAACGCGACGGCGCCCACCACGCCGAACTTCATGATCTGTGCGAGAAGCCTCTTCATGCGCCCCTTCCTGAATTGCCGCCTGCGCCTTTCCCCGGCCTTGCGGCGTGCGCCTGCCCGCCACGGGCTAGCGTTTCATGAACCCGTTCATTGTGTCATAAAACGTGCGCACATCAAGGGGTTTGCTGATATGCCCATCCATTCCATGCGCGCGGCTTTCGGCCACGTCCTGCGAGAAGGCGTTCGCCGTCATGGCGATGACGGCGACCGTGCGCGCATCGGGGCGGTCGAGCGCGCGCAGGGCTTCCGTGGCCGTGTAGCCGTCCATGACAGGCATCTGCACGTCCATGAGCACGGCGTCGAAATGCCCCGCCGGGGAGGACGCGAAGGCGTCCAGCGCCTCACGGCCGTTGGTGGCCGTCTCCACCTCCGCCCCGCCCAAGGCCAGCAGTTCCTCGGCTATTTCGAGGTTCAGAGGCGCATCCTCCGCCACGAGGATACTCCGCCCCGCCAAAGGCGCAGGTTCCGACGGCGCGGAAGCGGTGGGGCGCCCGGACGGAGAATCGCACGCAGACGGAAGGCCGGAAGGCTCAAAGAGAGGGACGGCGGGCGGGATGTTTTCGGGAAGCGGCGCGACGGAGGACGCGCGTGTTGGCTCTGCCGCGGGGGCGTTCGCAGAAGAGGATCCGCCTGCGGGGCCTTCCGCGGACGGGCCGTCTCCCATCGGCGTGGTGGCTGGCGGGTCGCCTTCGGCAGGCGTGGGCGTTCCGACCTGGTGCGGGCCCACGCCGAACGGCACGTCCACCGTGAACGTCGAGCCCTTCCCCACCTCGCTTTCCACCCCGATGGTGCCGCCCATGAGCTCGACGAGCGCCTTCGTGATGGCAAGGCCCAGTCCGGTACCGCCATGCAGGCGGGTCACCTGGTCGTCCTCCTGCTCGAACGAATCGAACACGCGCGCCAGGTTCTCGGGATGGATGCCGCAGCCCGTGTCGGAAACGGCCAGGCGCAGCCAGCGCCGCTCGTCGGCATCGGCCGGCTTCCCCTCGTCGCCTGCTCCGGCGGGCGGCGCGGCGTTGCTGACGCTCAGAACCACCTGCCCGCCCGGCCCGGTGAACTTGAGCGCGTTGCCCACCAGGTTGTAGACGATCTGGCTGAGCCGCAACCCGTCCCCTACCAGGCTCGTCCCGACGTCGCCGGCGACGTCGGCGCGGTAACGGATGCCACGCTCGCGCGCCTGGGCGCAAAACTGCGCGTCCTGCGACCTGACGAGCTCCGCCAGGTCGAAAGGCTCGCTGGAAAGCGCCAGCTTGCCGCTTTCGACCTTGCTCATGTCCAAAACGTCGTTGACCAGCAGAAGCAGGTGCTGCGAAGAGGCGTCCACCTTCTCGAGGCACGATCGCACCTTCTCATCGTCGCCCAGGCTGCGCTGGGCGATGGCCGTCATGCCCATGATGCCGTTCAGCGGCGTGCGGATCTCGTGGGACATGCGCGAAAGGAACTCGCTTTTCGCCCTGCTGGCCTCGCGCGCCTGGGAAAGCGCCTGCTCGGCCCGGTCGCGTTCCTCGGCGAGCAGCCGCTCGTTCTTGCGCGTCAGACGATAGAACGCAAAGAAGACGGCGCAGACGATGGCCGCGAGCACCGCGACGGTCACGAGGCCGCCCGTCGCCGGATCCTTCGGCACGACGCCTCCCCCGGCCGCCTCGCCGCCGCCCTGCCCTCTGCCGGCGTTGGAACCCACGGAAACGGTGCCGGTCGCCGCGTCCTGCTCCCAGAAGGACGCGCCCGGGCTGCCTGACCCGCCGCCGAATTCGGCGGCGAGGTCGGCAGACACGTGATAGGCGACCAGGAACACCACCACCAGCAGTATGGCTGCGGTCATCAGAGCGGCCAGGATCGGAAAGGCCACCGCCCGCCTGTTCGTTGCCGCACGTATGTCCAACCAGGGCCACCTCCTCGTGCCTTTGGATTCGTCACCCATTCTAGCATCGGGCTCGCCGGCGCCTTCATAACTGGTTGGAAACGGGTCGGTCACCGTCTGTCGTCCTTTTGCTCGCCTTTGTCCTGCAAGCGCGTATCGTGGCGGTGTCGGGACGCGTTTTTCGATTTCGAGGAATTTGCATGCGGCCGTATGGCGCGACCGTCCCCCATCGGTTAGCATGGCACTTTGAAAAGGCGAGAGGCCTGGGCGAACGCAGAACGCACGAGGAGAGGCATATGAACGAGGGAGCGAAGGACACCTTTGGCACGGCAGCGGCGCGCAGGGTCCCGCGCATCGCCGTGCTCGTCCCCTGCTACAACGAGGCCGTGACCATCGCCAAGGTGGTGGACGACTTCCACGCCGCCCTGCCGGATGCCGAGGTGTACGTATACGACAACAACTCCACGGACGGCACCGGTGCCATCGCGCGCGAGCATGGGGCCACCGTGCGCACGGAGCGGCGGCAAGGCAAGGGCAACGTCGTGCGCCAGATGCTGCGCGACGTGGACGCCGACTACTACGTCATGGTGGACGGCGACGACACCTATCCCGCCGAGGCCGCACCGGCGCTGCTCGCCCCGCTTGTGGCCGACGAGGCCGACATGAGCGTGGGCGACCGCCTGTCAAACGGCACGTACGGCGAAGAGAACGACCGCGCCTTCCATGGTTTCGGGAACAATCTCGTGCGTTGGCTCATCAAGCGGATCTACGGCTTCGAGTTCAAGGACGTCATGACCGGCTACCGCGCCTTCAACGCCGTGTTCGCCAAGACCATGCCCGTGCTCTCGCCTGGATTCGAGATAGAGACGGAACTTTCTATCCATGCCGTCGACAAGCGCTGGCGCATCGCCGAGGTGCCGATCGACTACCGCGACCGTCCCGCTGGCAGCGTCTCGAAGCTGTCCACGTTCTCCGACGGAACGAAGGTGCTGCTCACCATCCTGTCGCTTTTCAAGGACTACCGCCCGCTCGTGCTGTTCAGCTGGCTGGCGCTGCTGTTCTGCGTCCTGGGCCTGTTCGCAGGCGTGCCCGTGGTGGTGGAGTTCATGCAGACGGGATTGGTCCCGAAGCTGCCGAGCGCCCTTCTGGCCGTGGCGCTCGTGTTCGTGGGCGTGCTCTGCTTCGCCTCCGGGCTCATCCTGGACACGGTGGTCAAAGGCACGCGCAAGGAGTACGAGCTGGAGGTCACCCGCGCCTACGAGCGATACGCGCGCCGCTGAAGTGCGAGGCAAGGCGGAATCGGGCAAAGGTCGAATGGGTGATGCGCCGCTCCCTTACTGCTATGGGCCTTGCCTCGGTTAAGCATTGTAGCAAGCAGCTCCTTTCAATGGCAGACGTGATTTATCCTGTTCAAGGCGCGAAAATGAAGATTATCGAAAAGGAAAACGTAACCTGTGGGTTACGTTTTCCTGCCTGGTTGCGGCGTCGCCGGCAACCAGGCAGGAAAACGGCACGCGGGCTTCCCATGCAGGCCCCTGTCCCCGTGCGGCGTCCGCACGGGCAAGCGGGACGGCCGGGCCCGTAGGCCGGACAGGACATGCGGCCGGCGCGCCTCGCAGCCGGCGCGCCATGATGCCCGCCGACGGACAAGCTTCGGCCTGGGGCGTGGTGCAGCGTCCCACGGTCCGTGGGACGCGCGCATGCCCGCCGCTGTCGATGCGCTCGAACCGGCGATGCTGTTCGCGGCCGGAAGCGCGCATGCCCGTTTCCGGCCGCCTACGAACGCGAGGCGTGATAGGCCGCCAGGATGGCCTTTTCCAGAGAGGCGCGCTCGGCGGCGGCGAAGCGGTAGCGGACGCACTGGGGCTCCGCAGGATCGTCCGGGTCCTGCTGCTCCACGCGCACGAACACGGCTTCCACCGCCTCGTACCCCTGGCAGAGCACGACGTAGGCATAGCACGTGGCCTGCAGCAGGTGCTTTTCGTGCAGATGGGCGGGATCCTCGTCGGGACGCCCTCCCGTCTTGTAGTCCACGACGAGCGCCACGCCCGAACCCGCCGCGCCGGACGCCAGCAGGTCGATCTCGCCTTCCAGGTAGACGGGAGCACCTTCGTCGTCGATGAGCTGGAAGAACGGCACTTCGGCGCGAACGTTCGCACAGCCGGCCACACGCGTCGCCACCGAGGAGCCGAACCAGCGGCCGAGCGCCGCCTCCAGCCGCGCACGCTGCCCGGCCGCCAGGCCGCAGCTGCGGCAAATCGCCGTCACCCGCTCGTCGGAAGGACGCGCAAGCCGGCCGCCTTCGCGGCGGATCACGGCGTATTGCGCAAGCCGATGGAACGCCGTGCCCAGGTCGGTGGCGGCCGCATCGCCCGAAAGGCTGGCGCAGATGGCCGCCCAGGCGTCGTCGTCGCCGTCCGCCCCTCCCTCGTCGCAGGCCCACGCGTCGTCGTTGCCGCGGGTCCACACGCCCCCGAAGGAAACCCGTGGCGCCTCGTCGGCGTCTTCGGCCCCGCCATCCGCCGCAGGCGCGATGGACGAATAGCTGAACACCCCGTCCCGCGCCGAACGCAGCGGCACATCCCAGCGCGGCGCGTATTCCGCGACCTCGCAGACGTCGAACAGGCCGGGCTCGGCCGCGCCGCCCAGAGCCGTCACGCCCTGCTTCGGCGCGGCGACCTCTCCCGCACCTCCGAAGCCTTCGGCTTCCACCCCCTCTTTGGCTCTTTCCACGCGCTCAGGTTCTTCCACGTTCAGATCCACGCGTTCGAACGCGCAGGGGCGGGTGCCGCCGAAATCGAACGCGGCCCTCCCTTCCGGGAACAGGCCTTCCGGCCCGCACAGCGCCGACTGCACGTCGGCAGCGAGGCCTTTCGCGCCCGAAGGGTTGTCCTTGGTGCGCTTGCCGGAAAGCGACAGGACGAGCGCCTCCTTGGCGCGGGTGAGCGCCACGTACAGGAGCCGGCGCGCCTCCTGCTCCTCCCCCGCCGCCTGCAGGGCGCGGATGGCCGCGTGACGGCTCGCCGCGCTCGGACGGTCCTCCACGACTTGCGCAAGTTCCTGCTCGTCCAGATCCTCGCACCCGAGCGTTGCCTTCGCGCACTTGGCCAGAAGCGACGAGTCCTTGATGCCGGACACCGAGCCGCCCAGATCGAGCGACGCGTACACGGCGCCGTTCACGCGCTCCGTCAGCAGCTTGTCTCCGCGGCCCACCCCCTGCCCCAGCTCCGCCACGGCCACGATGGGGAATTCGAGGCCCTTGCTGGCGTGCACGGTCATGATGCGCACGAAGTCGCCGCCTTCGGCGGAAAGCGCGCCGGGCGCCTCCTTGGCCGCCTCCACCCGCTCGGCCAGGCGCGCGGCCACGCTCGCCGGGCCCGCCGCGCCCGCACGCTCGACGTCCTCGGCCATGCGGACCGCCTTCAGCACGTTCGCCGCGCGCGCCTGTCCTTCGGCACCCGCCTGCTCCATGCGCGAGAACCAGCCGGAATCGCGCACCATCCCTTCCATGATGGCCGACAGGGGCATCCGTCCCGTGGCGCGCCCCATCTTCTCCACGATGCGCGCGGCCGCGGCCAGCGGAGGCGACGGCTCCACGCCGCCCTCGCCACCCGCGACAGCCATGAGGCCGTACAAGAGCGGGCGGCGCCGATACGCGCCCGATTCCTCGTCGCGGCCCGTGGTCAGCACCAGGAAGTCGTCCGCGGAAAGCGCGAACAACTCGCTCGAAAGCACCTCGAACAGGGCGAGCGAATCCAACGGGTTCGCGACGGCCTGCGCCAGTCGCACCATGAGCCTCACCTCCGGCGCCCGGTTGAAGATGGAGCCCTTCACCACCACGCACGGGAAGCCCTCGCGCCGCAACTCCTCGGCATACACGCCCGCCCGCGTGGTGGAGCCCAGCAGCAGCACCATGTCCCCCGCCGCATGCCCCGCGTCGCGCAGCGCCGCGAACCGGCGCGCTATGCCCTGCGCGGCCACGCGGCAGGCCTGCTCGGCAGGGACGCCGCGGTGCGGGCACGTGACCATCTGCACGTCGATGCGCGGACCGGTCCCCAGAAACGGGCGCGCCACGCGGGACTCGTCGCGCGCGGGAGCGAGCGACATGAACGAGGACCCGAACGTCTGGGGCTGCTCGAAGACGCGGTCCACGAACGCCAGCACGTCGGCATGGCTGCGGAAGTTGTCGGGCAGCAGGACGAGCCCGTTGGGGTTCGCCTTCCGCGTCTCTTCGACGTGGCGGTGATACACGGAAACGTCGGCGCCACGGAAGCGGTAGATGCTCTGCTGCGCGTCGCCCACCGTGCACAAACGCTCGCAGGCGGGGCCCGCCATGCGCTTGATCATGTCCACCTGCAGCTGGTCGGTGTCCTGGAACTCGTCCACCATGACCAGCTGGAAGCGGTCGGCGTAGTCGGCGGCCAGGCCGGGTAGGCGCTCGAAGGCCCGCGCCGTCTCCACCAGCAAATCGTCGTTGTCGAGCCCGCCCGCCTCGCGCTTGCGGCGCCGGTAGGCGGCAAGCACCCGCTCGGCGAGAAGGAGCGCGTCGCTCAAAAGCGGCACGGCGCGGCCGAAGCGCGCCTCGGCCATGCAGGCGCAGTATTCCTCGGCCGCCTCCGCGGCCAGTTCCTTGAACTCCGGCGTGCCGAAGGTGCGCCCCGGCACGGGGAATTGCCCCAACAGCCCGAGCGCCTCCCCGTCGCGCAGACCGCGCGCGTGCGCTTCGGCGCACGCCTCCAGCGCCGTGCGCGTGCCGTCGACCAGCGTGTCGCGCGACTTGCCTGGCTTCTGCAGCTCGGCGGCGGCCAGGACGCCTTCCGCAGAGGCCATCATGCGCCGCACGATCTCCTTCTCATCGACGGCCTGGGGAAGGACGAGCGCGCCCATTCCCTGCGGGTTCGCCGAGGCGGCCGTCACCAGCGTGCGCACCAGGTCGTCCACCGAGCCGCCGCCGCGCGGGCCGCGCGAGCGGGCGGGGTATTCCGCGAACAGCGCGTCGAGCCCGTCGGGCGCCACCAGGTCGTTCGCCGAGGCAAGCACCTCGTTCACGGCGGCGTCCAGAAGCGGGCGCGCCGCGGCCTCGTCCAGCACGGCGAACGAAGGGTCCACGCCCACCTCGAGCGCATGGGCGCGCAGGATGCGCGCGCACATGCCGTGGATGGTCGAGATCCACGCCGCGTCCACCTTGAGCGCCTGGTCGATCATGCCCTCGGCGCGAAGCGCGCCCTTCACGCGCGACTTGAGCTCGGCGGCGGCCTTCGTCGTGAACGTGATGGCCAGCACCCGGCCGATGTCGTCCACGGCGCCGCTTTCCAACGCGTGCACGATGCGGCGCGTGAGCGTGAACGTCTTGCCGCTGCCCGCCCCCGCCGAGACCGCCAGCGAGGAGTCGAGCGTCTGGATGCATTTGACCTGACCCGGCTTGAGCGCCATCAGTCCTCCCTCGACAAACAGGCCGTGACCGGGCACCACGCGCAGGACGCAGGGCCGGCGGGGGCAGGATCCACCTGGCCGGCCAAAAGCGCGCGCACGGCAGAGGCTGCCCGCTTTTCCGTCTCGTCCAAAAGGCGGGCGAACGAGCGCTCCCCCTCGGGCGGGCACGCGCACCTCTCGTGACGCATGTTCGGCAGGTGCGGCGTTTCCAGCACGCGGCCGTCGTAGGCGCCCGCCACCTTGGGCGCCCGTCCGTAGCTCACGTACAGGGCGCCCACCACGTCGAGCCCCAGCAGGCGCTTGACCACCTGCGCGTAGACGAGCGTCTGCACCTTGGCGGGCGGCCTCCCCTCCGTGGCGAAGGGCTCGTAGTCCGCGGAGAGCGAGCCTTTGTAGTCGATGACCACCGCCCGCCCCGCGCCGTCGACGTCGATGCGGTCGATGCGGCCGGCCAGCCGCACGCCCGCGTACTCGACGCTCTCCTTCGTCCCCACCTCGTATTCCCTGAAGAGGGGACGAAAGCCCGGCAGGAGCTGCGCCTCGAAGTCCAGATAGCGCACCAGGTTCGCCTTGAGAGCGTCCACCTCGCGCGCCTCCAGCTCCGTGCGGGGAACCAGCCGGTTGTCCGAGGGCGAAAGCGCCTGCTGGGCGGCTTCCTGCTCGGCGAGCACGGCGGACATGACTTCCCTCGCCTGCAAAAGCGACTCCGGCGTCACTTTCCGCAGGCCGGTCTTCTGGGAAAACGCCTCGTAGAACCGGTCGAGCGCGCGATGCGCGAAGTCGCCCATCTGCAGGGGGCCGAACTCCTCGTCCAGCGACTCGGCGCGCAGGCGGCGCTGCACGAACCAAAGGTACGGGCAGGCCAGATAGCTTTCGATCTGCGAGGCCGAAAGGCAGGGCCGCGCCGCCTGGCCGTCCTTCCCCCTGCGCGGCAGCACCACCAAGGGACGCCGCTCGGGCCGAATCGTCCCGACGGGAGGGCGTTCGACCTGCGTGGCAACCGGCTGTTCGCCCCGCGCGACGCCAAGGTTCTCGTACAGGCGTTCCTCGCCGCGTTCCAGCATGCCGCGCCGCAACGCGGGCGGGAGCAGGTAGGGGTTGTCGATGTCGTCGGTCGCCGACGGGTCGTCCCGATAGCAGTCCACCAGCTCCTCGACGACCATGGCGGGATACGTGGGTTCGGCTGCGGCGTCGAAGAGGCACCGCTCGATCACCAGCTGCGCCGTGGGAACCCCTTCGAGCGCGTGGAACTCGCGGCGTGCCTGGGACAGCGCGTCGTCGGCCTGTCGGATGCCCAACTTGCCCAGAAGCGCCGTGCCCGCGTCCTCGCGGTCGGCCACCGGGCGGCATGCGTTCGTCATGTCGCAGAGCACGAGCACGTCGCACGAACGGGGAGGCAGGGTGGCCGCGAACGCCAGGTCGCAGACGAGCACGTCGGCATCCGCCACGCCCACGCCCGACGTGCCCGCGCGCGAGACGTCCACCGACGCCTGCGCGAGCACGGCCATGCAGGCGTCCGCCCCCTTCCCCATGCGAGTCGCGGCCTGCAGGACCTCGCGCGCAACCCCCAGCGCGGCCAGCTGTTCGTGCCGATAGGCCTCCGACACGCCGGGCAGCGCGCGGATGGCGTCCTCCAGCGCGCCTGCGACCACCGCCGCCTCGGGATCGGACGCCAGGTCCTCCAGGTACGAGAACGTCTCGCTCGCGGCGCGCAGCTCCGCGCATTTCTCGCGCGGGTCCGCCAAACGGTCGGCGCGCAGCTCCGCGTCGATGCGGCGCGCCCGCATGACGGGCACGCCCGCAATCGGCGAGAACAGCACGTCGGCCAGGTCCTCGCGGCAGGCCGCCCCGTCGGTCGCCAGCCGGTGCAGGGCGAACAGCGCACGGCCGAAGTCCGTGTCGCCGAACCTCGCGCGTGCCCGCAGGGCGCACGCCCTCCCCTCGCGCTCGAGCGTCGCAGCGACGTCCGCATACGTCCCCGGCGCGTCCTTGCACGCCAAGACGACGCGGTCCAGCCCGCGTCCGTGCAGTTCGCCCACCAGGTCGACCAGCAGGCGCGGCCGGGCATAGCGCCCCGAAGGGAACGCGAAGCGCACGTCCACCCCCTCCGGAGGGGCCGCGACGCCCTCCGCGCCCGGAGCCAGACGTTCGGCCACACGCAGCCACGGGCAAGCGGCGAAGAACCTGCGACGTTGCTCGCCCGGCGGCGGGAAGCCCTCCAGCAGCACGGAAAGGCCTCTGTCGGCTGGCATGGCCTGCGGCAGCGCCGCCAACGCCGTGCCCGGCTCCACGAGTCCCAGGCCGTCCAGCAGGTCGAAGTAGCGCGCCATGACGCCGAGGAACGCGGCTTCCGCCGACTCCAGCTTCGGCGCGAACGCGGCCAGGCTTCCTGCCCGGGCCGCGGCGCAGGCCCCGTCGAACTCGCGCAGGCCGGCGGCCTGCCGCGCGCAGCGCGCCGCCAGGTTCGCGGTTCCGCCCCCCTCCGCGAAGCCGACGAAGCCGTGCACGGCCGAAAGGCCGCCTTCGCGGGCCGCGGCGGCGCTCGCCGGGAAGTCTCCCGTCAGGCCGTCGGCGGAAGAGGCCGCCGGCGCTGACGCTGACACCTCCTCTGCGCGGCCTGCGGCCCGCGCAGAAGCCGGGAGTTCCTCGCGCGCCTCTTCGAACGCGACCGTCATGGCCATCGCGCGCTCGACGGGCGTCACCAGCGACCGCCCGTCGCCATACAGCTCCCAAAGGTCGGCCAGCCACGCGTCGAACGTGGTCACCGTGGTG
>HHCFC01400__coassemble_2515_pt1 | contig 10209 bp, 8 predicted proteins | sample HHCFC01400__metabat2_high_PE_058 | metagenome-assembled genome bin HHCFC01400 | reverse complement strand
AGCGCATCGCCATCGCGCGCGTGTTTTTGCGCGATCCTCGCATCCTCATCCTGGACGAGGCCACGAGCGCGCTCGACAACGAAAGCGAGCGCGCCATCCAGAAGTCGCTCGGAGAGCTGTCCGCCGGCCGCACGACGCTCGTCATCGCGCACCGCCTCTCCACCATACGCGGTGCCGACCTCATCGCCGTGGTGGACGGGGGCCGCGTGGTGGAGCTGGGCACGCACGAGCAGCTGCGCGCCCTGGGCGGCACGTACGCCCACTACTGCGCGCTGCAGTTCGGCAACGGGTAGCTTCGCCTTCGACGCGCGCGTCGGTCTCGGCCCTGCCGCAGGGTCGCGCACGGGGGGCGGCTGGTGCGGTTTCGGCCGGTGTTGTCCTTCAGCGTAGGGTCGCGCACGGGGGGGGGGAGGGCGCCGATCCGCCCCCGGCCGTCGGCCGCCTGCTTCCCGCATGCCTCGCCGTGGCCGGCAGCGGCCGCTCCCGTCCATTCGGGCATTGCCGGCCTCTTCGCTCCCAGGCGCGCCACTTTGCGAATTCGCGCGAATTTGTGTGGATGAGGCTTGCGGGGCGCTGTTGCCTTTGGTAACATACCAGTTCGTGTGTTTAACAGGAACGTGGCGAGCGAGCAGGTCGCTCGACTTCAAGAAGGAGATAGATCATGGCAGTACCCAAGCGCAAGACGGGCCGCGCCCGCACCCATTCCCGCCGCAGCAGCAACGACCGCATCGACGCGCCCTCGCGTTCCGTGTGCCCCCAGTGCGGCGAGGTCAAGCTCCCGCACCGCGTGTGCCCGAACTGCGGCTTCTACAAGAACCGCGAAGTCGTCGAGACCGACTAGCCGCAGAGCTGCGCGGTTCTTCAGCATCTGCGCGTTGACAAGCCTCCCCGCACATCGCGCGCGCCGCGCGACGCGCCGGGAGGCTTTTTGGTAGGCTCCGCCGTCGCGCGACGGCGCATGCCGATGCCGCGAGACTTTGAGGCGCCCGATCCTGCCCACGCACGCCGCTTCGCACGTAGACCGGCGAGGCGGCGCGCGTCGCAGGGCGGTATCAGGCATCTCAAGGTCTCTCGCCGACCCTTTGCGAGAGTGAGGTTTGGAATGCCCGACAAAGTGATCATCGCCGTCGACGCCATGGGGGGCGACGACGCTCCCGGCGTCGTGCTGGAGGGCTGCGCGGCCGCGCTGGCGGCCGATCCCGACCTGCACGTCGTTCTCTGCGGGCCCGCCGACGTCGTCGGCCCGTTCTCCGTGGCGCACGAGCGCTGCACGGCGCAGCCCGCCGAAGAGGTCATCTCCATGGGGGAGCACCCGGCCAATGCCGTGCGCCGCAAGAAGGACTCGTCCATCGTGGTGGGGTGCCGCCTGGTGAAGGAAGGCGCCGCACAGGGATTCTTTTCGGCCGGCTCCACCGGCGCGTGCCTGGCGGCGGCGACGCTCGTCATGGGCCGCGTGCGCGGCGTGTCCCGCCCTGCGCTGGCCACGGTCATCCCGTCCCCGGTGCGTCCCGTGGTGCTCACCGACATCGGCGCGAACGCCGACTGCAAGCCCGCGTACCTGGTGCAGTTCGCACAGATGGCCACCGTGTACATGGAAAAGGTGGTAGGCGTGGCGAACCCGCGCGTGGCCTTGCTCAACATCGGCGAAGAGGACACGAAGGGCTCGGCGTTCGCCCAGGAGGCGCATGCGCTTCTGCGCGAGCACGTGCCCAACTTCGCGGGCAACGGCGAGGGCTGCGACATCCTGCCGGCCAAGTTCGACATTTTCGTGACCGACGGCTTCACGGGCAACGTGTGCCTGAAGACCATCGAAGGCACCTCGAAGACCCTTTTCAGGGCCCTCAAGGGCATCTTCATGAACACCCTGTTCACGAAGCTGGGCGCGCTCGCGCTCAAGGGTGGCCTGAAAGGGCTCATGGAGCGCGTGAGCCCCGACACCTACGGCGGCGCGCCGCTTCTGGGCGTGCGCGGCGCGTGCATCGTGGGGCATGGCTCTTCGAGCCCTCTGGCCGTGAAGAACGGCGTGCTGACCACGGCGCGCACCGTGCGCGAGCGCGTTTCCGAGACCATCGAGCAGACCGTCGGCGCGCCCGACACGGCGCCCGAAGCCTCCGATCCGGTGCGATAGGGCTGGTATCCATGACGCTGACCGAAGAACAACGCCAGAAGCTGAACAGGGCGCAGGAGATCCTGGGCTACCGCTTCGAAACCGAGCAGCTGCTGCTGTCCGCCATCACGCACCCGTCCGCGACCGAGGGCAAGTCGGTCAAGTACTCCTACGAGCGCCTGGAGTTTCTGGGCGACAGCATCCTGGGCGCCATCGTGGCGTCCACGGCGTTCCACCGTTTCCACGACCTGGACGAAGGCGGCCTCACGCGCATCAAGGTGGCGCTCGTCTCGGGCGCGAGCCTGTCCGACGTGGCCGACGGCCTGGGCTTTGCCGACGTGATCGTGTTCGGGTCGTCCGAGACGGGCACCGGCAAGCGCGGGCTCCATTCGGCGCTGGAAAACGTCTACGAGGCCGTGGTGGCCGCGCTCTACCTCGACGGGGGCATCGACGTCGCCGCCGCGTTCGTCACGCGCACGCTCATCCCGCGCATGTCGGCCGCCATGGCGCGCGAGCCGGAGAACCCCAAGAGCGCGCTGCAGGAGAAGCTGCAGGAAGACGGCATCACGCCCACGTACAAGCTGGTGGAGACGCAGGGGCCGCCGCACGACCGCACGTTCGTCGCGCAGGTGTTCGCCGGGTCGAAGGGGCTTGCGCGCGGCCAGGGACGCACGAAGAAGGAGGCCGAGAGCCAGGCGGCGAAAAGCACGCTGGCCAGCCTGGGCGACTTCTTCGGGTTCGGCGGCGACAACGCCGAGAAGGCCGCCGCCAAGGCCGCCGTGAAGGCCGCCAAGGCCGAAAAGGCCGCCGAGAAGGCCGCGGCGCGTGCCGAGGAGAAGGCCCGCAAGAGGAACGAGCGCACTGCCGCGAAGCAGAAGAAGCAGGGGTAAGCGCGCCCATGTACCTGAAATCGCTGGTCCTGAAGGGCTTCAAATCGTTCGCCGACCGCAGCGTGCTCTCGTTGGAGCCGGGCATCACGGCCATCGTGGGCCCCAACGGCTCGGGCAAGTCGAACATATCGGACGCGGTGCTCTGGGTGCTCGGCGAGCGCAACGCCAAGCACCTGCGCGGGCAGGCCATGGAGGACGTCATCTTCGCCGGGTCGTCGGCGCGCAAGGCCACGGGCCTGGCCGAGGTGGACCTGGTGCTGGACAACTCGGACGGCACGCTGCCCATCGACTACAGCGAGGTGGCCATCACCCGCCGCATGTACCGATCGGGCGAAAGCGAGTACCTGATCAACGGCACGGTGGCCCGCCGCATGGACGTGCTGGACATCCTGCACGACTCCGGTCTGGGCACGGGCACGCATTCCATCATCAGCCAGGGCAGCCTGGACTCCATCCTGCAGTCGAAGCCCGAAGACCGCCGCGCGCTCATCGAGGAGGCCGCCGGCGTGCTCAAGCACAAGCAGCGCAAGGCGAAGAGCGAACGCAAGCTGGAACAGATGGACCAGCACCTCGCGCGCGCCCGCGACGTGGTGGCCGAGGTGGAGCGGCAGCTGGGGCCGCTGGAGCGCAAGGCGAAGCGCGCGCGGGCCTACCAGGGGCTCGCCGCCGAGCTTTCCGAGCTGAACCTGCAGCTGGCGGTGGACGACCTGCGCGTGCTGCAGCGCAAATGGGACGAGGCCAGCACGCGCGAGCAGGCGCTGGAAGCCGAGTTGGAAGAGCGTCGCGACGCCATAGCGCAGGCCGAGGCGCGCGCCGAGGAGCTGCAGGAGAAGATCCGGCTGGAAAGCGTGGACGCGGGCGAGCTGGCGCGTCGGCACCGCCTGGCCTCCCAGGCCGTCGACCGCATCGACTCGGCCGCGCTGGTCATGCGCGAGCGCCGCCGCGGCGCCCAGGCGCGCGCGGCCGAGCTGGAAGTGTCGCTGGAGGCGAACAAGGCCAAGCGGGCCGTCGCCGAAGGGGACCTGGCGCAGGCGCGCGCGCAGCTGGAACAGGTGCAGGGCGAGCGCAGCCGCGCCGACGCCCAGGCCGCGCGGCTGGCCGAAGAGGCCGACGCGCTTGCCGGCAGGCGCTCCCAGCTGGAACGCGAGGCGACCGAGCTGGGCCGGGCGCGCCGGCAGCTGGACGCCGCGCTGGACGCCGCGCGGCGCGAGCAGGCGCAGACGCAGGAGGCCCTTTCCAACGGGCTCGCGCACGTCAAGCTCATCGAGGGCCACGGCAAGGAACTGGGCCTGCAGCTCGAACGCGCGCAACAGGACGCCGAGGCGCTGGCGCAGGCCGCCGCCTCAGGCCAACAGGCGCTCGCCGAGCTGGAAGGGCGCGAGGCCGCCGCACGGGCGTGCGTGGGCGCGGCGTTCCAGGCACGCGAAGAGGCGCGCGGCGCGGCGGACGCGGCGCGCGACGAGGAACGCGCGGTGGCCAGCGAGATCAAGGGCATCGAGGAGGTGGAGCGCGCGAGCGCCGCCGCCGCAGGCCCGGCGCTGTCATGGCTTCTGGAGCACGAGGCCGAGCTGCAGGCGGGCCTGGCCCCGCTCGCACACGCCGTGTCGGCGCCCCGCGGCAAGGAGGCGCTTGTGGAGCACCTGCTGGGCCCCGACGTGACGGCCCTGCTGGTGGCCGACGCCGCCCGCGCACGCGAAGTGGCGCAGGCGCTTTCTGAGAGCGGCAAGGCGGGCGAGGTGTCGCTCGTGCTGTGCGAGGACGCGGCCGGCTGCGCCGAGGGCGCCTGCCCCGCGCGCGTCGCGGCGGCGCACGGCACGCCGCTGGTGGACCAGCTGTCCTTCCCGGAAGACGCCGCCCGCGCGGTGCGCGCCCTGCTGGGCGACGTGGTCCTGTGCGACAACCTGGACGACGCGCTGGAAGGCCATGCGCGCGACGCGGCCGGGCTGCGGTTCGCCACGCCCGACGGCTGCATCGTGTGGCCTTCGGGAAAGGTGACGCTGGGCGCCACCGCCGCCGAGGACGAAGAGGGCGCGCTCGCCCGTGCCCGGCGCCTGGAAGACGCCCGCGTGCGCCATGGCGCGGCGCAGGAGGCGCTGGCCCAGGCTCTCGCGGCCGCGGAGGAGGCCGAAGAGGCGCTACGCAAGGCCCAGGCGGAAAGCCTGGCGCTCAGCCAGGAGCTGGCGCAGAAGCGGGGCGCCGCCGACGCGGCCCGCGCCGAGGCCGACCGCGCCGAGGAGAAGCTGGCAGCGGTGCGGCGCGAGCTGGAGGACGTGGAGCGCCAGCGCGCCGCCGCCGAGCAGTCCATCGCCGAGACCCGCCCGAACGTGGACGCCCTCGCCGAGCGCGTGGACGCCCTTGCGCGGGAGCTGGAGGAGACCAAGGAGAAGCTTGCGGCCGCCCAGGACGCCGTCGCCCCGCTGCGCGACGAGGCGCAGCGCGCTTCGGAGGCGCTTTCGGAGGCGAGGCTTTCCGCCGCCACGCTGGCCGAGCGCGAGACCTACACGTCCCGCGTGCGCGACGCCCGCGAGCGCGAGATCAAACAGCTTGCCGACGCCGACGCGGAGGCGCGCGCGACGTTGCGCAAGAAGAAGGCGGCCATGGTGCGCATCGAGCCTCTGCTCGCCGTCTTCGAAGAGCTGGTGGACAGCGCGCGGCGGTGGACGCGCGACCTGGAGGACCAGGCCACGGCCGCACAGGACTCCACCAGCGGCCTGCATGCGGCCGCGAACGAGGCGCGCGCGGCGGCCCGCCAGGCGCAGGCCGCCTTCGACGCGGCGAACGAGCGCATGAGCGCCGCCCGCGTGGACAAGGGACGGCTCGAAGTGCAGGTGGAGGCCGCGGTGAACGTCATCGTGCACGACTGCAAGACGCCGCTCGAAACGGCGCTCGCCCTGCCCGAGCTGGAAGACCGCGCCGAAGCCGAAGGAACGGCGTTCAAGCTGCGCCGCCGCATCGCCAACATGGGCACCATCAACCCGGACGCCGCCGACGAGTACGAAGAGCTCAAACGGCGCTACGACTACCTGGCCGGCCAGCTGGCCGACCTGGACGGGGCGCGCCGCACGCTCGCGAAGATCAACCGCGTCATCGATGCGCGCATGAAGGACGACTTCGTGCGCACCTACGAGGCCGTGGACAAGAACTTCCAGGAGATCTTCGGCGTGCTGTTCCCCGGCGGCTCGGCGCACCTGTCCCTGGTGGACCCCGACGATCTGGAGAACACGGGCGTGGAGGTGTCGGCGCAGCCCCGCGGCAAGCGCATCACCAAGATGATGCTCATGAGCGGCGGCGAGAAGTCGCTCACGGCCCTGGCGCTGCTGTTCGCGGTCTACCGCATCCGCGCCACGCCGTTCTACATCCTAGACGAGGTGGAAGCCGCGCTCGACGACTCGAACCTGCGCCGCCTGGCGTCCTACATCGACTCGCTGCGCGACCGGACCCAGCTCATCATGATCACGCACCAGCGCCGCACCATGGAAATGGCCGACGTGCTTTTCGGCGTGTCCATGCAGGCCGACGGCGTCACGAAGGTGATCAGCCAGAAACTGGAACACGCCCTGCAACACGCGGAATAGCGGCCGGGCGCCTGTGAGGCGAAGGCGAAGGTGCCGTCTGTGGTGTGTGGGGCGCTGACGTGGCGCGCGCTTTGAGCTACACTGTTGAACCACGGAAACGACGTGCCGAAACCGCAGAATAGGAGTCCCCCATGGGATTTTTCGAACGCATAAGCGAAGGCCTCGCGCGCTCGCGCGACAAGTTCAAGGAACAGATGAACGTCCTTCTGGACCGCGGCCCGGACCTGGACGACGATTTCTGGGACGGCTTGGAGGAAACGCTCATCCTGGCCGACATCGGCGCGCCGGCGGCAAGCGAGATCGTGGAGAGCCTGCGCGACACGGCCACGCGCAAGGCCCTGCCCGACGCCTACGCCGTGCTCGACCTGCTGAACGACCAGATAGCCGCCACGTTCGCCGAGGGCGGGCAAGACGTGCTGGACGGCGGGGAAGCGGTGGTGCTGTTCGTGGGCATCAACGGCACGGGCAAGACCACCACGGTGGGCAAGCTGGCGAAGGAGGCCACCGACGCGGGCCGCACGGTGCTGCTGGGCAGCGCCGACACGTTCCGCGCCGCCGCCATCGAGCAGCTGGAGGTGTGGGCGCGGCGCGCGGGCGTGGAAGTGGTCACGCGCGAGCGCGGCAGCGACCCGGCCAGCGTGTGCTACGACACCCTGGAGCGTGCCGAGGCGGTGGGCGCCGACCTGGTGCTCATCGACACGGCCGGGCGCCTGCACACGTCGGCCGACCTCATGCGCGAGCTGGAGAAGGTGGTGGGCGTGGTGCGCAAGCGCGCGAACATGCCCGTGTACACGGTGCTGGTCACCGACGCCACCACCGGCCAGAACGGCCTTTCGCAGGCGCGCGAGTTCGACCGCGCGCTCGACCTGGACGGCGTCATCGTCACCAAGCTGGACGGCACCGCCAAGGGCGGCATCGCGCTGGCCATAAGCCACGAGCTGGAACTGCCCGTGCTGAAGATAGGCGTGGGCGAAGGTTTGGACGACCTGCGCGACTTCGATCCGCACGACTTCGCGCGCGCCCTCGTCGGCGAGTTCGACGAACGGGAATAGGGGATCTGCAGGCAGCCGGGCGGGCGTTCTGCGCGAAACATCCTGCGGTGCAAGGATTCGAAAAAGCATTCCGCATTCGGAATGCTTTTTTGTGCGCAGCAATACGAAAACATTCCGAATGCGGTACGATGTCCGCACAGGCAGGCGGACCGACAGGGAAGGAGCGCGCATGCTCACCACGAAGCAGGCAGCCGAGCGGCTGGGAGTGTCGAGCCGGCGAGTGCTCGCCCTCGTTGAGGCGGGCGACCTCGCAGCCGAGCGGTTCGGCCGTTCGTGGATGATCGACGAGCGTTCGGTCGAGGAACGCGCGCGTGCGCCGCGACTTGCCGGTCGGCCGAAGCTGGGGCAGAAGCACCTGCTCAGCCTCAAGCCCTATACGCTCATGAACCGGAACCACGCGGTGTTCGACTTCGTGTACGACGACGAGCGCAAGCGCGTGTCCATCGAACGCGTGCGAGAAGGCGCCGCATGGGCACCGTTGGGCGCGGGCCTTGCGGGGCGGAAACCGAACGGGGAGGACTTTGCCGCATGGCTTCGTCGGCGGTACATGCCGCCGCTTCGGCCGGAAGCCGCCCGGCTCATGCGCGCCGCAGGCGTGTCGTCCACCGATGCGCTCATGTTCGGGTCGTTTGGGCTGAACCTTTCGGACCAGTACTGGTTCAAGCCGGAGGGAGCCGATCTGGACTGGCATGACGTCAACTTCTTCGAGAACGGCTACGAGAGCGTGGAGAGCGGGCTTTTCCGCACGCCCGACAGCTCGACGCCTGGGGTGCTCGAGAAGCGATGGGAGCGCATCGACGGCATCGACTGCTTGATCAAGGGATCTTCGAGCAGCGACGAAAGGGAGCCGTACAACGAGGCGCTCGCCACGCGGCTCTTCCAGCGCCTGCTCGACGAGGGCGAATACGTTCCCTACGAGATAGTCGAGCGTGGCGGCCGCACGTGTTCTTCCTGCCCGACGTTCGTCACGGCGGAGACGGAGTTCGTTCCGGCGGCCGACGTGGCGGTCTGTGCGGGCATTACCGAAGGGCGCGACTTCTACCGCGGGTACGCCGCGTTCTGCGAAGGCAAGGGCATCGAGGGCGCGCGGACGAGTCTTGCGAAGATGATCGTGTGCGACCACGTCATGGCGAACTTCGACCGGCATCGCGGCAACTTCGGGCTGGTGCGCACGGTCGAGACGCTCGACGGATGGCGCATGGCGCCGATGTTCGACAACGGGGCCGGCTTCTTCTCCCGTGCCACGCTGCGCGAGCTCGAACAGGCACGCTTTGTCTGGACGGCCAACCCGTTCGAGGAATACCCCTCGCAGCAGCTTGCGCGCGTGGAGGATCTGAGCTGGTACGATCCGCATATGCTCGACGGCTTCGCCGACGAGGTGCGCGCGGTGCTCGGCCAGAACCCTTCGCTTCCCGAGGCGTTCGTCGAGCATGCCGTCCGCCACGTCCTGCGCAACATCGCCGCCGTGGACGACGTCGCCGCCGAGCGCAACGCCGTCTGGGCCGGGTTCGCGCCAAAGGGCGGCGGCTGCTGAGCAAGGGCCCTTCGCGGCCGGCCATGGCGCTCGCGGACGGCCGCCGCCGGCCGGGGCCGACGCGAAGCGCCTTGCGCCTTGAAAGGCGCACTCGGGGCACAAGGCCGTTGCCTCTCCGTTCGGTTTTGTGCTAGCATGAGGCCAGGTTTTCTGTGGATTCGTGGGTTTTCGAGGGTCTTCTTCCCGATGGCATGCGATATGGGTTCCCGAAGCGAGACGGATAGGCTGGAGTTGCGTGTTGGATCGCAGGCTTGAAAAGGAATTTCTTATCTCGACGCGAATCGTCCTTCCGCTTTCGCGCGATGACCTGCTGTCGAAACACGGGCTGCGTCATTGGGACTTGGGGCCGCTTCTGCAGGGACTTCTTATGGAGCATGCAGGCACCGCATGTGCCGGGCGGATGCACGGCATGCCGTTCAATCCCTACAGCCAGCATTGCGAATCGGGCGGGGACGGGATCGTTTGGGTCGTCAATGCCTTGACCGACGAGACGTACGACTCCCTCGTCCGGCCTGTCTTGCAGGCTTCGGAATTGCGGATAAAAAAGATCGGCGCCCCATTCCGGATCGACGGGTTCCAAGAGGCCAGGATCACCCGCCGCAGCCTTGCCGACCTGATTCATGGGGACAATACCTCCCGCTTCACCCTCAGATTCGTCACCCCGACCGCATTCAAAAGCGGCGGGACGTACCAGACGATTCCCAGCACGAGGCTTGTCTACCAAAATCTCATCATGCATTACGGCCAGGTGTTCGATGCCGATCACGAGGTCGATCCCGACACGGTGGAGTACCTGGCGTCGCATACGCTCATTGCGAGATACAGCCTCCATTCCTGTTCTTTTCTGGTTTCAGGAAAGCGCATACCGGCCTTCATGGGGAACATGACCGTCAACGTGGAAGGGCCGCAGCCTCTTAGAGGGTTTGCGCACATGCTCTTTCGTTTCGGCGAATTCGGCGGTGTGGGGATAAAGACTTCGATGGGAATGGGAGGGCTTTCGGTAGGGTGAACGAAACAAAGCTGCAATTGGTTTACGGTGCGCTGTTGCATG
>HHCFC01400__coassemble_2480_pt1 | contig 10372 bp, 7 predicted proteins | sample HHCFC01400__metabat2_high_PE_058 | metagenome-assembled genome bin HHCFC01400 | reverse complement strand
CTGGCCAAGTGCATGGAGGTCGTGGAAGTGGAGGACGTGTCGGCTCGTCTGGCCGCTCTTGGGAAGACGGCCGTGTGCTTCGTGCCGTAAGCCGGCAGGTCGGCTGCGCCGCCTGCGAAGGGCGGCGCGGCCTGCTGGAGGCGGCGGGCTCGCCGCCGCACGGGCGGGCCCGCTTTCGAGAAAACGGCTTTCGAGAAAACGACGGAGAGGATCCTTCATGGAACAAGCCTACAAGACAGGGACCGAAAACGACTACTGGGTGCGGTCGTGCGCGTGGTCCGCGCCGGGATGCCACCCGGTGGGGTGCGGCATCAAGCTGCACGTGGTGGACGGCAAGCTGGTGGAGGTGGAAGGCGACGAGCAGCATCCCATCACGCAGGGGCGCCTGTGCGTGCGCTGCCTCACCCTGCCCGAGTACGTGAACCACCCTGATCGCATCGTACACCCCATGAAGCGCGCGCGGGAAGACCGCGGCAAGGACGCGTGGCACCGCATCACGTGGGACGAGGCCATCGACGAGATCGTCGAGCGCACGGAAGAGCTGCAAGCGAAATACGGCCGCGAGACGGTGGTGGTGTTCGGCGGCACGGGGCGCGAGGAAACGCTGTACGGCCCAGCGTTCGCCTCGGCGGTGTTCCGCACGCCCTACCACGTGTACGCCATGAGCGGGCAGGCATGCTACGGGCCGCGCAACATGACGGCGGCCAGCATCTACGGCACCATCGGCTACCCGGAAATCGACATAGCCGCGTGGTCGCCCAAGCGCTACGACGATCCGGGCTTCACGTTGCCTGAACTGGTGGTATGTTGGGGCAAGGATCCGCTCCCGTCGAATCCCGACGGATTCTTCGGCCACTCGGTCATCGACATGATGAAGCGCGGCGCGCAGTGCATCATGGTGGATCCGCGTGTCACGTGGCTGGGCTCGCGCTGCGAGATGGTGCTGCAGGTGCGCCCCGGCACCGACGGCGCCCTTGCCATGGCCGTGTGCAATGTCATCATCGACGAGGAACTCTACGACAAGGACCTGGTGGCGCAGTGGGTGTACGGCTTCGAAGACTTCGCCGAACGCATGCGCACCATGCCGCCGGAGCGCGCGGCCGAGATCTGCGGGCTGGCGGTGGAGGACATCTACGCCTTCGCCCGCCGCTACGCCGCGGCCAAGCCGGCGTCCATCGCCTGGGGCCTGGCGTTCGACCAGCAGTTCACGGGCACGCAGGCCGGCATGTGCGTCATGGCCATGATCTTCATGTGCGGCAACATGGACGTTCCGGGCGGCAACACGTGCGGGGCGGGGCATCGAGGGTTTTTGGGCAAGTGGCGCGTGGACACGCAGCAGTGCCTGCCTCCCGGGCAGTTTGCGGGGCGCATCGGCAAGGAGGAATACCCCCTGTTCAACCACCGCATGTTCTCGTCGTCGCCCGACGCGTGGGTGGAGCACCTGGAAGCCGACGATCCCGTGAAGTTCCGCATGGCGTTTTTCGCCAGCTCCAGCCCGCTCACGCCCTCGTGCAGCAACGACCCGGAGCGGCTGTACCGCATCTTCAAGGAACGGTTCGAATTCGTGGTCGCCAAGGACCTGTTCATGAACCCCACCATCATGGCCCTGGCCGACATCTTCCTGCCGGCGTCCACCTTCGCCGAGCACAACGGCCTGGTGCAGCCCTACTACGGCGGCAACATGCAGTACATGGGCGCCATCAACAAGGCGGTCACGGTGGGCGAGGCCAAGTCCGACGTGGAAATCATGATCGCGCTCGGCAAGCGCCTGAATCCGGAGGCGCATCCGTGGAACACGGCCGAGGAGTTCTTCGAAGACCACGTGTATTCGCAGTTGGGTCAGCATTTCGCGGACATCCAGAACGACGTGTGCGTCCAGCTTCCGTACCACTATCGCAAGTACCAGGAAGGGAAGATGCGCGGCGACGGCTATCCCGGCTGGAACAGCCCCACTGCCATGGTGGAATTCCGTTCGTCGTATTTGGAGGATTTCGGCGAAGACCCGCTGCCATACTTCAAGGAATGCCCGTACGCTCCGGTGGAAGACGCGCCGCTGCACGACGAACGCTATCCGCTCTCGCTCACCACGGGCATGCGCAAGTACACGTCGTTCCACAGCGAGCACCGCATGATCCAGTCGTTGCGCGAAATCGACCCGTGGCCCTGGGCGGAGATCAACCCGCAGACCGCCGAGGAATACGGCGTGGTGGACGGCGGCTGGGTCACTATCGAGAACATGTTCGGGAAATGCAACATGCAGGCGCACGTGCAGGCGAACATCAAGCCGGGCGTGGTGGTGGCCTCGCATGGCTGGTGGTTCCCTGAACAGGATGCCGACGAACCCAACCTGTACGGCAACTGGAAGGCCAACGTGAACAAGCTGCTCCCGTACCGCCTGTGCTCGCCCTTGGGCTTCGGGTCCATCCACGACAACATGTGCTGCACCATCCGGCCGGCCACCAGCTTGGAGGACGGCATCGAGCCTCCTGTCCTGGGCAAGGGCCTTGCGCCGTATCCGCACATGCCGCTGGTGCGCGACGCGACGAACATCCACGATCCGGGCACGCTGGTAAAGGCGGCGGGCCACTATCCGCCGGGCGTGGGGGATGCGGGCGGCGCTGCCGTGCGTGGCGGCGTGGAAGACGAAGGCGCATGCCGTCCGGAAGTTGCCGGTTGCCCTGCCGGCGGCGAGGCTGCGGCAGCGCGGGAAGGGGAATGACATGGCGAAGACGGCGCTTCTGTTCAACTACGAATACTGCTCGGGCTGCAAGAGCTGCGAGATTGCATGCCGCAACCACCTGAGGCTTGGCCTGGGCCAATGGGGCATGAAGGTCGCCGAGGTGAAGCCTTTCGAAGTCGGTGACGGCAACAAGATGGAATGGATCTACCAGCCCGTTCCCACCAAGCTGTGCGACGGGTGCGAAGACCGCGTGGCCGCCGGGCAGAAGCCCGCGTGCGAGCATCACTGCCTGGCATTCTGCATCGAGCACGGGCCGATTGAGGACATGGCCGCCCGCGCAGCGGAACTGGGCGGCCGCGTGAGCGTGTTTTTGCCGTAGGACTCCCTTGCCTGAGCCGCAGGCGCGCACGGTGCGAGCGTGCGGATGGTGTGCTTGCAAAAGGCCTCCCCGAACCGTCTGGCTCGGGGAGGCCTTGTCTTCGGAAGGAGAAGGGGTGCAAGTGGCGTTTTTTCGTCGGCATTCGCACGCCCGCCTCGCACGCCCGTTGGAAAGCCCGCTTCGCACGCCCGTCTGTTCAAGAAAATGTTCGCGTCCCCTCTCTCAGGCACATTTTCGCCGAAAACTGACATTTTCAAAGCGTTTCTCACAGCCTTGATGGCGACGCGCGGGCAAAAGGCCTGTTCGTGCATGACGAAGGCGGCAAGTGCGCCGGAATTCGTTCTTGCCGGTGGCAGGAATCGTCAATTTTGTGACGGTTGCGGCGACTAAAGATGCTGGGTACTGGCAACCCTGATTGACCTCCGCCGCTCGACCGTCGCCTGCTCGACCTCCGCCGCTTGGCCACTGCCTGCCAGCGTAGAACGTTCTCGAAGGCCCGCGCGCAGGGTGCGGCAGGGTGCGGCGCAGCGCGGCAGGGTGCGGCAGGGTGCGGCGCAGCGCGGCAGGGTGCGGCAGGGTGCGGCGCTGCGCGGCAGGGTGTGGCAGGGTGCGTGCTGCGCCTCACCCTGCCCATTGCAGTTGAGAAGCAGTTGATCCCGCCGCGGAGAGGACCGCGCCTCTGCAACGGTCCTTTTTGCGTCACTTTGCCTGCGCGCGCGGGTTCTTCTCGTGTCCGCTGTCGTCCACCCACACGAGCGTGCGCATCGTCCTGAACGTGACGAACACGAAGGCAGCGCCCAGCAGCACGCCGACGAACGCGCCCAGGAACGCGGGCGTGTAGCTGCCGGTCACGTCGTAGGAAAGCCCCACGAGCACGGCCGCGAACGACCCGAAGATGCCGGCGCCCATGCGTGTCCACGAGAATATCTGGGTGTAGTCTCGGCTGCCGAACACCTTGCGCACCAGGAGCGGCAGCGACACGTTGGTGAACGAGTCCTGCACGCCGAACAGGAATGTGAACACCAGCAGCAACGTGGGATCGCGCAGCGCCAGAAGCCCCGCCACGCCCACGCACACCATGACGAACTCCGTCGTCACGCCCGCCCATACGCCGAAGCGGTCGTTCACCCACCCCATGATCAGCTTTTCGCAGAAGCTGCCGAATGCTAGTGCCGACACCAGATACGCCCCGAACTCCGCGCTCAGCCCGAGCGAGTTGGCGTATCCCGGCAGATGCGAATCGAAGCCCGACCCGATCATGGCCGCGATGCCGGCGAACAGGAACAGCATGACGAACGGCACCGAGCGCAGCGCCCGCATCAGCGGCACGCCCGGCTGGCCATGGAAGTCCAGGCCGGTGCGCTCCTGCAACTCGGCGTTCGCCTGGTCGTCCAGCCCATAGGCTTCCGCATCCCATTGTGCGGGCTCGTCCCGGAACACGAAGATGGTCCACGGCAGCGCGAACACCACCACGATGAGCGCCTCCACGAAGTAGGCGTTGCGCCAGCCGAACTGGCTGATGCAACCTTGCAGAAACGGCGAAAGCACCACGATGGCCAGGGCCGACACGGCGGTGGCAATGCCCATGGCCACGCCGGTGCGCTTGTGGAACCAGTTGCCGATCATCGAGACGAGCGGGATGGTGAAAACGCAGCAGCCAAACGTGCCGAACACGATGCCCGAGCATATCCACATCCATGGCGCGGTGTAGAATCCCATGGCGCCGGCGGCCAGCGCGACGGCCAAGGTGCTGACGGTCATGACTTTGCGCGTGTCGTACTTCGCCAGGATGCGGCCAGCCACGGGCAGCGCGGGGATCATGGACAGCCAGTACGCCGTGTTGAACACCGATATCTCCGAGCGCCCGCATCCCAGCTCGTCGCAGATGGGCACGATGAAGTTTCCCTGGCAGCCCATGATGGGCGCCAGCGTGGCCGCCTGCAAGAAGCAGCAGCCGATCAAGATGATCCATGCCTTGTGCAGCTTGAAGCTGCCGATAGTCACATACGAACCCTGATTCGTGAGCATAGTTTCCCCTCTAACCTTCAGCCCTCGTCCTGAGGTCTCATGAAACAAGCGAGGTTGTGGGTGAAAGACAGCATACGGGCACGCCAAGACGACCTAGCTGAGACTTGGGAAAAACCAAGCCGTACGTGGCCGATGCCCGTCCTGCCCCGGCGAGCGGAGCCGATGCAACACGGCCGTCTTCGGATCGTCCTCTGTCGGCCGAGCGGTGTCGACGGAGGACACATGGTTGTGGATGGGGAGAATATAACAGGTTTGGAAAGGGGTCGTCCGGCAGAACCGCCCCCTTTTCCCAAACCGGAAATCCACTATTCCAAATACGCGGGAAACCCATTCTTTTCCAGCGGGTTTCGCTGTCGTGACCGGCATAAACGGCTTCACGACTTGAAGGGGGCCGGCATCGGGCGCGCCCCTTATGATGAAGGAGCCGTACTACCTGCATGCAGGTGTCATGGAAGAGGCGTCCGGCATCCTACCCCCAGACGGCATGCCGGACGCCGAACGAGAGAAGGGGTGCCCGCACGATAAGGCGGGCGACCACCTCAAGAAGAGAAGCGGCCATCCTGGACGGTGGCCGTCCGCCCCACAAAGACAGGAGATGCGTCATGTGTTTCAGACCAGCTGATGCCGACACGGCGGGACCGCGTCCGTGCCCGCATTGTGGCAAGACGGTGTTTCCGGCCGACGGCATTCTTCCCAAGAAATGCCCGTTCTGCCGGGAAGAGCTTGCGGCAGGCGTGCCGTCGCCTGCCGCTCCCGGGGCTCCCAGCGCGCCGGCTCCCGGAGCCCCGGCGGCACCCAAGCCGCCTGCCGCGCCAGGTGCCCCGAAGCCGCCAACCGCCCCGGCGCCGGCCGAGGTGACCACCCGCCCCGGCGAGTAAGGCACCGCGGCTGGGCGCGGCGAGGCATGCTGCCCGCCCGCCTCGGCAGGCGAGGCGCCGCGCCTTGCGGGACGGGCCGCGCACGTGCCGCCCGCCCGGGCGCTGGCGACGCCCGCGATGCGCGGCTCGCACGCACGCGCCGCCAGCTGTGGCAACGAAGAAGAGGCTTCCCCGATGAGCCTTTCCAGGCGTGCCGGGGAAGGGACGAGAGAGAGGAGATGCCGCTATGGCAGAAGAGTGGAAGACAGGGACCGAGGACGACTACTGGGTGCGATCGTGCGCCTGGTCGGCGCCGGGTTGCCACCCGGTCGGCTGCGGGGTCAAGCTGCACGTGGTCGACGGCAAGCTGGTGGAAGTGAAGGGCGACGAGAACCATCCCATCACGCAGGGCCGTCTGTGCGTGCGGTGCCTCACCTTGCCCGAGTACGTCTACAACCCGAAGCGCATCGTGTACCCCATGAAGCGCGCCTTCGAAGACCGCGGGCTGGACAAGTGGGAACGCATCACGTGGGACGAGGCCATCGACACCATCGTGGAGAAGACCCAGGAGATCCAGGCGAAGTACGGCAACGACAGCGTCATCGTGTTCGGCGGCACGGGTCGCGAGGCCTGCCTGTACGGCCCGGCCATTTCCTCCGCCGTGTTCCGCACGCCGTATTACCTGTACTGCATGAGCGGCCAGGCCTGCTACGGGCCGCGCAACATGACGGCTGCCAGCGTGTTCGGCAACATCGGCTACCCGGAGATCGACTACGCCGCCTGGAGCCCCCTGCGCTACGACGACCCCGCCTTCACCCTCCCGGAGCTGGTGGTGGTGTGGGGCAAGGAGCCTTTGGCCTCTAACCCGGACGGCCTGTTCGGCCATGCGATCGTGGACATGATGAAGCGCGGCACCAAGCTGGCCGTCATCGACCCGCGCGTCACGTGGCTGGGCTCGCGTGCCGAGATGTGCCTGCAGGTGCGTCCCGGCACCGACGGCGCCCTGGCCATGGCGTGCTGCAACATCATCATCTCCGAAGAGCTGTACGACAAGGAGCTCGTGGAGCAATGGGTCTACGGCTTCGACGAGTTCGCCGAGCGCATGAAGACCATGACGCCCGAACGCGCGGCGGAAATCTGCCAGATCGACGTCGAGGAGATCTACGCGTTCGCCCGCCTGTACGCCACGTCCAAGCCGGCATCCATTGCGTGGGGCCTCGCATTCGACCAGCAGTTCACGGGAACCCAGGCCGGCCAGTGCGTCATGGACATGATCTTCATGTGTGGCAACATGGACGTGCCGGGCGGCAATACGTGCGGCGCCAGCCACCGTGGATTCCTGGGCAAGTGGCGCGTGGACACGCAGTCCTGCCTGAAGCCGGGCGAGTTCGTGGGCCGCATCGGCAAGGACGAGTACCCGCTGTTCAACCACCGCATGTTCTCCGGCCAGCCGGACGCGTTTCTGGAGCATTTCGAAGCCGACGAGCCCACGAAGTTCCGCATGGCGTACTTCAGCAACTCCGACCCCATCGCCTGCAACGGCAACGAGTCCGAGCGCTGGTACCGGGTGTTCAAGGAGCGCTTCGAGTTCGGCGTGGCCACCGACCTGTTCATGAACCCCACCATCATGTGCTGCTGCGACATCTTCCTGCCCATCTCCACGTTCGCCGAGCACAACGGCCTGGTGCAGCCCTACTACGGCGGCAACATGCAGTACCAGGGCACCATCAACAAGGCAATCACGGTGGGCGAGGCCAAGTCCGACCTGGAGATATCGCTGCTTCTGGGAAAGCGGCTGAACCCCGAGGCGTGGCCGTGGGAAACCGCCGAGGACTTCTACGAGGAACACTGCTTCAACAGCCTGGGGAAGCACTTCGACGAGCTCAAGGAAGCCGTGTGCTACCAGATCCCCTACGAGTACAAGAAGTACGAGCGCGGCCTCATGCGGCCCGACGGCTATCCCGGCTGGAACAGCTCCACGGCCATGGTGGAATTCCGCTCCACCTATGTGGAAGACTACGGCGAAGACCCGCTGCCGTACTTCAAGGAATGCCCGTACGCCCCGGTGGAGGACGCCCCGCTGCACGACGAGCGCTACGCGCTTTCGCTCACCACGGGCATGCGCAAGTACACGTCGTTCCACTCCGAGCACCGGCAGGTGGCGTCCCTGCGCGAGATCGACCCGCTGCCTTGGGCGACCATCAACCCTGCCGATGCCCAGAAATACGGCATCGTCGACGGCGAGTGGATCACCATCGAGAACATGTTCGGCAAGTGCAACATGAAGGTGGAAGTGCGCAACAACGTCAAGGAAGGCGTGGTGGTGGCGTCGCACGCCTGGTGGTTCCCCGAGCAGGAAGGCAGCGAGCCGCACCTGTACGGCCTGTGGGACTCCGACGTCAGCAAGCTCATCCCGAACCGCCTGTGCTCGCCGCTGGGCTTCGGGTCCATCCACGACAACATGTGCTGCACCATCTATCCGTGCAAGGGGCAAGGCGACGGCATCGAGCCGCCCTCGCCGCGGCTGGAAAAGCCGGTCATGCCGGCGCACCTGCAGCTGGTGCGGGACGCCACGAACATGGACGACCCCACGAATACGGTGGCCGGGGCGAAGTACTATGCGGAGCCTGCGGCGGCCGAAGTTGCTGCGGGTGTGGAGCCCGCAGCCGCTGCCGCTGCCGATGCCGCGCCTGCGACGGAGCCGTCCGCCGCCGATGCCACTGCCGATGCCGCGTCTGCGGCGGAACAGAACTAAGGAGGGAGGGACCATGTCGAACAACGCGCTTCTGTTCAACTACGAATACTGCACGGGCTGCCACAGCTGCGAGATCGCCTGCCGCAACCACCTGGGCTTGGGCCTGGGAAAATGGGGCATCAAGGTGTGCGAGGTGGAGCCGTTCCGCACCGACGACGCCTCGCGCAACAACATGGAGTGGATCTACCAGCCCGTGCCCACGAAGCTCTGCGATCTGTGTGAGGACCTGGTGAAGGCAGGCGAGAAGCCCGCGTGCGCGCACCATTGCCTCTCGTTCTGCATTGAGTACGGCACGCCGGAAGAGATGTGCGCCCGTGCGAGCGAGCTGGGTTCGCGCGTGAGCGTGTTCTTGCCCTAGCGGAAACCGTGCAGGCGGCGGCGCGGCTCTGGGCAAGAACGCCCGCAACTCCGCCGCACGGCGCGAGGCTTAGAGGGAGGGCGCAGCTGCGGACGCGTGGCGTTCGGGGTCGCGCCCTCTCGTCCGTGCCATGCCTCGCCGGGCCCGCAACCTGCAGCACCTTGCGGCCTGCGGCATCTTGCAACCCGCAACACCTTGCGGCCCGCTCGTTCGAAAGGGGGAGGACATGTGCTATTCCTGCAGTCCTGGATGCGACAACTGCTTCGCCAAGCTTCTGGAGTGCCCGTCGTGCGGGCACATCGAAATGCTTGCACGCGATGCCTGCTCGCGGTGCGGGCATCCCCTCACGCAGGAGATGCGCGACGCGGCCGAGGCGGAATGGAGAGCGGGACGCCGGTTCTCGCAGCCCAAGAAAGGCCGGAACCTGGTGGTCGAGCGTATGATCGCCGAAGGGAGGCTGCCGGCCCCGCCCGGGAGCGGCAGCTGACCGCGCCTCGCTTTGCTTCAGGTTCCGAACAGGGCTGGCAGCGCACGAGAGTGGCCGCCGATGCGCGCGGCGTGGCCGGCAGCGCCGCGCGCGCAGGTCGGCCTGCTAGCCCTCCACCTCTGCGGCGCGCACCAGCGGCTCCAGGAGCCCGAAGGCCTTTCCCTTCATGTTGGCCAGCACGATGCCCCGGCAAGGGATGGCGTCGCCGGCGAGGGGCACGGCGCACATGTCGTCGCGCGACGTGAATATCTCTTTGTTTATGTACGATTGCGGCAGGACGAACACGCTGTGCTTGTGCCCGCTGTAGTAGTATTGTGCCGCCGAACGTGCCGGCGACACGAAGATCTTCGGCGCGAAGCCCAGCACGTCGGGCAGTTCGGAAATGAGCGTGCTCATGGGGCTGGACGCGTCGCTCGAAAGCATGATGGACAGGTCCTTGAGCTGCAGGGGGTCTAGCGATTCCCGCCCCTCCAGCAAGAACCGCTTGCCCCATACGACCAGGGGCTCGTTCGATATCTGGACGGCCAGGATGCCCTGCTGCTCGTAATGGCTTTTGACGTGCTCCACATCGGCGCAGTGGTACTCGATCAGCAGGTGCATCTCGTCGTTTCGAAGCAGGGCGATCCGGTCCTTGAACTTCTCGTGCGCGAAGTCGATGCGCACGGTGCGCGACGCGCGTCGGATGCTGTTCACCAGCTCGTAGAAGGCCGTGCAGGCCTTGTCTGTGAAAGGCGGATCCTGCAGCGTGAGCTTCGAGAACGCGTCGTTCTTGATGAGCTGGCATTCGTCGACCAGCTGGTCGTAGTCTGAAAGGACCGACTGGATGCC
>HHCFC01400__coassemble_2479_pt1 | contig 10379 bp, 7 predicted proteins | sample HHCFC01400__metabat2_high_PE_058 | metagenome-assembled genome bin HHCFC01400 | reverse complement strand
GGTGCCCATGAGCTTTTCGGCATAGTCGCGGTCATGCAGCGTGTCGAAGTACAGCGACCGAATGGGATAGCCTTGCAAGCCGTTGTGGGGATCGGGCGCAACGACGCTCGCAAGGATTCCCTCGAGTTTCTTTGCACCCGCCAGGTCGACAAGGAATTTCTTCTCTTTACGACTGACAACCTGCAACGCTTTCCTTCCTTGACGCGCTATACCGTATCAAACTGCATGAGAACGTCATTCTACTATACAGGATTGCTCCCGACATCGCTTATTCCTTGATTTTGATTCAATTATCCATTGAGGCCGTCTTCTTGGTCTTTGGATTGCGCGCTGGCCGGACGCGTCCCCCGCGGCGAAGAACGCGCGGTCGATCTTCATGGTGCCCACGTCGATGTCGCCTTTTCGAAACGCCGAGGCATCCGCGCCTCGACGGTTCCTTGTCGGCGGCAAGGCCAGCCCGAGCGCAGCCACGAACGCGAACGAGGCGCGGACGGCAACCGCCGCCCGCGCCTCGTTCGCTTCGTCAAACGTGTTTTTGTCAGCGAACGGCTGCTAACAGCCGGAGCAGTGGCCAGCTTCCTTGCGGCCCTTCTTCTTTCCGTTGATGCCCTTGTCCTTCATGGACAGGATGAGCTTCTCGGTGATGGCGTTCAGCTGGGCCATCTCCTCCTTGGACAGGCATTCCACGATGTCCTCGGCCGTCTTGTCGTTGGCGGCCACACGCTTTTCGGCGACCGCGCGGCCGTCCTCGGTCAGCTTGACGGCGTACGTGCGCACGCCCTCGGCGTCTTCGATGGTCACGTAGCCGTTACGCTCGGCCTTCTTGACGACGCCCTTGAGCTCGCCACGGTCGAAGCCGAGGATATGCACGAGTTCGCGCTGCGTGGCACCGTCGTTTTCGAGCAGGGCGTTCAGCAGGGCGCCTTGGCCGCGGCGGAAGCTTTTCGGGCCGTTCTTGTGAAACGCCAGGCGGGTGAGCTTGCTGGTCTTCTTCAGTTGCGCCAGCGTCTGAGTGGCTTCGGTCATGGAGGTTTCCTTCTTTCAAAATCGTTCTCTCAGGTGACCGGATCACTATAGAAGAGTTCTTGAAAACGTAACGTTTCGATGACCTATTATTCACATAATGTTCACTGATTAATAGTTTTCCGAGATAGATAAGGCCATTTTATTTATTCAAGGATAATTAATCGATGATGGGCGGTCCGTTCGTGCGCAGCTAGTCGAGGCCGTCGGCAGCAGGAAAGCGGGAAGACGACTCGCACGCGCGCCTCGGCGCGCCTCAATACCAATTGTCGTCCCGAAAGTGCGCCACAGAAAACGAGGCGCATTTTCGAGGCGACAATCGCGGGCGAAGCCTCCCGTCGGCTTCGACAGAGAGCCTTTTGCACCGCGGAACCGGCGGGTATTGCCTGCATGCGCTTGAGCCAGGGGGGCTTGCCTCTCGCACCGCGTGGGGCCAGCAGGCCTCGCCGCGGGAGCAGCGGGCTTTGCCTACGATGCTGCGTTTCGGTCCGTGAGCCTTTATCCGCGATACTCTTGCATGAGCGCCTCGAACGCCGGCATGCTGCGCTCGATGGTCTCGCGCGGGATGCAATAGCTCACGCGCACCCAGCCGCCCACGCCGAAGCTGTCGGATGGCACCAGCAGAAGCTCGTGCGCTTTGGCGCGGTCGGAAAACGCCTGGGCGTCGTCCTCGAGCGCACGCACCCACAGGTAGAACGCACCGTCGGGTTCCACGAACTCGTAGCCCAGCTTGGCCAGACCCTCGGTCAGCAACGCGCGGTTCTCCGCATAGGCCGCCACGTCGCTGGGTTCTTCGATGCAGCGCGCGATGACGCGTTGGAACAGCACCGGCGCGCAGATGAATCCCAGCGCGCGACCTGCGCCTGCCACGGCGGTGGACACCTCGCGCGCGTCGTCCGCCAGGTCGGACACGTAGATGTAGCCGATACGCTCGCCCGGCAGCGAAAGCGACTTGGAATACGAGTAGCACACGATGGTGCGCGGGTACACGCACGGCACGTACGGGACCTCCTTGCCGTACACGATCTCGCGATACGGCTCGTCGCTGATCACGTACAGCTTGCGGCCAAGCTCCTGCTCCTTGCGGGAAAGCATGTCGGCGAACGCCTCCAGGTTCTCGCGCGTGTACACGGCGCCCACCGGGTTGTTCGGGGAGTTGATGATGACGGCGCTGGTCTTCGGCGTGATGGCCGCCTCGATGGCCTCCACGTCCAGCTGGAAGTCGGGCACATGGGCCGGCACTTCCACGCACGCGCATTCGGCCGTTTCTATCCACACCTTGTATTCGGGGAAGTACGGAGCGATCACGATGACCTCGTCGCCTGGACGGGTGATGGCAGAAATGGAAATGGCCAAGCCTGCAGCGGCGCCCGCCGTCAGGTACACCTGGTCGGGAGAGGCGTCGATGCCGAAGTGGCGCTTGATGTGGTCGGCCACTGCTTGCCGCACCCGCGGGTCGCCCGCTGCCGGCGTGTAGCCGTGGAGCGCGCACGGCGGTTCTTCCATCAGGTCGATCACCGCCTGCTTGATGGCGTCGGGCGAAGGAACGCTGGGGTTGCCGATGCTGTAGTCGAACACGTTCTCCTCGCCTATCTCGGCCTTGCGCGCAAGGCCGTAGGCGAACAGCTCGCGTATCGCGCTCGGCTCGGCTCCCAATGCATGCATTCTTTCGTTCACCATGACGCGCCCTCTCGACAAGCTTTTTAATTAGGTTGACGAACAGGTTAGCACAACGAGAGCGGTCCGCATGCCCCTTTCGGAGAAGCGTCACATCGAGGCCGCAAGCAGCATCGCCTCAGACACCGCCTTGGCAAGCACGTCTGCGCGCGGGCGCGGGCCACGGGAAAACGAGGAGGCCGCCTGCGGAGGGGGCAGGCGGCCTCGGGATGGGGCTATGGCGCGCAACGCCCTGCGCGGCGCGCGTTGCGCAGGGATGCTTACTTGCCCGCAGCAGCGTTGCGACCGGCCAGGCGGCCGAACGACATGGCCATGGAGTGGCTGGCGCCCGCCACGGTCACGGGGTAGTCCACCAGGAAGCGGCCGCCCATCGTGTTGCCGGCCACGAACAGGCCGGGAACGGGGTTCTTCTCGGCGTCGAGCGCACGGCACTCGGCGTCGCAGTCGATGCCGCCGATGAGCACCAGCATGCCCGAGTCGCCGAACGGCACGATGTAGTACGGCGGGTTCTCGACGGGGAACAGGCGCGTGGACGTCTTCGAGAAATCGGTGTCCTTGCCGGCATGGGCCAGTTCGTTGTAACGCTCCACCGTCTCCTTCAGCGCGTCGGCCGGGATGTCCACGGCCTTTGCCAAGTCCTCGATGGTGTCGCCGGGGATGATGGAGCCCGCCTCCACCTCGCCCTGGAAGTAGGAGTCGGACGCATAGCCGGCCGCGAAGTGGTTGATGGCATGCGCGTACTGCTCTTCCTGCTCGGGCGGGATGTAGTGCGTCACGCCGCCGAAGCACTGCGGCATGACCGACAGCTGTTCCTTCCACTTGCTGTCGAAGATCTGGTACGCCACGCCGCCCTTCTGGCGCTTGATGGCGTTCTGCAGCTCCTGCGCTCCCACGTCCTCGTTGGCGAAGCGCTTGCCGTCCTGGTTCACCATGAGGTACGGGTCGATGCCGATGGAGTTGGTGCCCAGGCTGTGCGTCATGGGAGCATAGGGGCCGTCCTCCATGACGGCGCCGGCCCACATGGCCATCTTGTGGCCGTCACCCGTGTTCACCGGCTTGCCGTCCTTGTCCATGGTGCTGAAGAAGCAGCCGTACTTGGTCGCCTGGGGCGCGTAGTACGTGAGCATCTCCGTGTCGCTGGACAGGTCGCCGCAGGAAAGCACGACGCCCTTCGCGGCATTGATGCGGATGATGTTGCCGTCCTCGTCGGATGCGTACACGCCCACCACGCGGTCGCCGTCCTTGATGAGCTGCTCGCCCTTGGTGTTGAAGCGCGCTTCAGCGCCGGCGGCCTGTGCGGCCTCCAGCGTGCCGTGCATGGCCCAGCCGTGGTCGGGCAGCAGGTGCACCATGCCGGGGAAGCAGGGGTAGTTCTCTTCGCGCCAGTTGTAGTTCTCGTTCACGGGGCAGCGCTCGGGGAACACGTAGGGCTTCTCGGGATCGGTGGGCGTGTCGCGGTCGCTCGTCAGCAGCTCGTGCTCGGCGGTGCCGATGTACCAGTCGAGGTCGGGACCAGAATTGGCGATCCAGTAATTGAGAAGCTGCGCGTTGGGGCGGTTGCCCATGACGCGCATAAGCTCGTTGACCACTTCCTGCGTCTCGGGCTGCTCGATGCCCAGCTGCTTGTGGATCTCGCTGCCGAACGTGCCGAACTCGCCGGAACGGTAGCCCACGTCCACGCCCTTCTCGATGCCGATGACCTTCGCACCGGAATCGGCAGCCTCGCGCAGCGCGCACACGCCGGCCAAGCCGAGGCCCACCACGCACACGTCGACGTCGATGGTCTCCGCCACCGTGGAGTCGTCGATGGGCTCGGGCGGGTTCATCCACGACGGGGTGAATTCCGTCGGATTGCCGTTTGCTGCCGGAGCCGCGGCGTCGCCACCCGCCGACGCGCCCTTGGCCGGGTCGTCCTTCGCGGCCGGAGCGCATCCGGCCAGCCCGGCGCCTGCCACCACGGCGGCGGTGGCGCCCAGGCCCAGAAACGACCTGCGGGTGATCTTCATGTCTTCCATGTTCGTCCCCTTCCCTAGATTGACGAAACGTGCCGCGCGACCGTCCCCCTTCGGGACTTCCTCTTCAGGGCCGCCGGCGAACGCCAGCATAGGGTCCCGTCCGAAAAAGAGCCATCACCCAAACACGACCAACCACCGAATTTGTCACCCGAAACGGCCAAAATCGCCTGATTGCGAAGCGCAATGCGCTATCTCTCATGGAGAACCCCACGCAAAACGGCGAACGTCGAGTACCATAGTGGCAGGGGAAAGCGGTCGCCCGAAGAAGAGGTTACCTATGAGACTGCGCGCTCGCGCGCCTTTGGCAGGATTCGCGCTGCTCCTGCTTTCCAACATACTGAGCCTGCACGCCACGACGGCGTTCGCCGCGCTGCCCACGTTCGACGGCACCGCGTATTCCACCGCGACCATGGCCGTGCGCGTCGCCATGTACGTAGGCGTGGCCGTGCTGTTCTGGCGCCGTACCAGCGAACCGCTTTCGCCGCGTCCCACGGGAATCGCCGCCGCCGTTTTGGGTCTGGCAGGGTTCGCCCTGGTGGCCGACCCGTGGGGTCTCACGCTCGCGCCCGTGGCGTTTCTGGGAGCAGCCTGCATCGGCTGCGCGCAGGCGCTGCTCAGCCTCATGTGGCTCTCGGTGCTTCCGCAGCTCACGTACCGGCAGAGTTATCTGTACATCCTGGGAAGCCACGCGGGGGCCACCGCGCTGTGCGCGCTCGTGCTGACGCTGCCCGTGGCGTGGTACCTCCCGGTGACCATGGCGGCGTTTCTGGGATCGAGCACGTGCGTCGCCTTCCTGAAGCCCGAACGCACCCTCGAGCACGCCCTGTCCGACCAGGCCGCCGACGTCGTGCCGCTCATCGGGAAAGGAGTGCTGGCCGTCGGCCTGTTCGCCCTGGTGTCGGGCTTCGTGTCGCGCATGTCGGAACAGAGCGTGGGCGACCCGACGTTCCAGCAATACCTGGTGCTGGCCGTGTCGGCGGGCGTGCTTGTGATCATGTCGGTGCCCGCCTTGGCGTATCGCCAGCCGCTCAAGCTGGAAAGCAGCTATCGCGTGGCGCTGCCGCTTTCCGCGCTCGGCTTCCTGGTGCTGCCGGGGCTGTTCGACGCCGTCCCGCCCGCCATAGCCGGCACCTTGGCCACGACGGGCTACATGATGTGCGGCATCATTCTTTCCTGCACCATTGCCGAAGTGTGCAAGGCGGCGCGCATCGCTTCGGTGCCCCTCTATGCGGCAAGCGAAGTGGTGTCGCTGTTCTGCCTTTTCGTGGGCACGGGGCTGGGAACCGCCTGCGCGGTGTACCTGCCCGGCACCAACACCGCGTTCGCGGTCATCGGGATGGGCTGCCTGTACCTGCTCACCATCGGCGCCTCCTGGCTTGTCGGCCGTGACCGGGTGCCGCGCCTGCGCACCACGTCAACCGGCTCTTTTCACGCCGACGAGCGCCTGCGCCAACCGCGCGGGGACGACGGCCAGACGGCCGAGGCCACAAGCGGCGCGGCCGCGCTGGAACCCGTCGCGCCGCTCGACCAGGTGGCCCAGGCGTACCGGCTGAACGAGCAGGAAACGAGGATATTCAAGCAGCTGGTGGAAGGGCGCACCATCGCGCGCATCGCGCAGGACCTGTATTTGTCGCAAAGCGCCGTGAAGTACCACGCTCAGAAGATCTACCGCGCCTGCGACGTGCACACGCGCGCCGAGCTGACGGCCCTCATGCGGCAGCCCCTGGTCGCCGGGCAGGAGCCTCCCGAGGCGCTACCGCCCGCCTGCAAGCAGCTGGCGGAGCAGCACCGCCTCACGAAGCGAGAGCAGCAGGTGTTCGAGCTGTTGGCGCAGGGCCGTTCCACCACCGACGTGGCCACCGCGCTCGACGTTTCCGAGAACACGGCCAAGACCCACATCAAGCGCCTCTACAAGAAGCTGGACGTCCATTCCAAGCAAGACATCATCGACCTCGTCCGCAGCGACGCCCCGTCGGCCGACGCCGCGCCAACCAGCCCCGCGCCCGCCGAAACCGAAGCCGCCGCCTCCGCCACGGCGTGAGTCAGCGCGCGTGCATCCAGGCGAAGTCGAGAGGGGCCGTGTCGGCACGCCACATGCAATGGAGAGGCTGGCCTGAAGCGTCCGTGGTAATGAGCTGCACGGCGCGGTCGCCCGTGTAGTTCCAGAAGCCGCCGATGTTGTACAGCTTGTCGGCATTCCAGCCCAAATGCACGAGCAGCGTCTTCGCCTGCCCCGCGTAGCCGCCCGCCCCGCACATCAGGAAGATGGCCTTGTCCTTGGGGAAAAGCTCGTCCAGAAGCGGCCCCGACTCGCGGAAGTTCGGCGTGGCCGACACGATGGAGCCGTCGTCCGCCCATTCCACCGTCCATGCCGTCTGCCCATCGTAGGCGTTCGCCACGGGAAGGGGCGGCAGGGTGGCCAAATAGGGAAACGGCACCACCTTGAAGCCCTCCACGGTGGCCGTCAGGTTGGGGTCACCGCCGATGGAGGCGTAGTCGGCAGGGTCGAAGAACAGGCGCATGTCGCGGTAGGCCACGTCTTCGCGGCCAAGCCACTGGTCGATGGTGCCCACGTTGACGTTCGCGTCCACGCCGAAGGGGCTTTCCGGGTCGGCCTCGGGCGCGGGAAGGGGTTTGTGGCCTGAAGCGTCGCCAGGCACGGCAGGCGCCCCTGCGCCTCCCGCGCCTCCCTCTGCGGCCGGGCCGCCCTCCCCGTCGATGGGTTGTTGGTCGGAAGACGCTTGCTGGGCGTCCTTCCCTGCAGAACACCCCGTTGCGACCAGGCTTCCCGCCACAGCGAAACCCGCAAGCGCTGCACCCGCGACGAACTGGCGCCGTCCCATGAGATCGCCGTGACCAGCGCGACCTTCCGCACGCGAGGCCTGCAGGTCCACGCCCGCATCGCATGGATCGTCTCCGGCAAGCGGGAAACCCGCGCCCGCGCCGAACGTGTCTGCGCCGCTGTCGCTGCTACCTCCGTCTGCGGCAGCCTTCATGCATTCCATCACGCTTCCCCTTTCGCGGCTTGCGCCGCCCTTATCGCGCGCCCGCCACCACGCAAGGCCATCCCGCACCGAGCCTCGCAAGCGGTGGCCGAATCCCTTACGCGCCATGTCCCAGCGCGTTGCGCACGGCTTCCTTCAAGCCCATGCTGGTGACCGTGGCACCGGCCACCGCGTCCACGTCCGGCGTGCCAGCCTGGACCATGCGCGCCCTCAGCTCGTCCAGCGCAGGGGCGCCCACTTCGGCATGCTCGGTGTGGCGCAGGACCTCCACCGCGTCTATCGCGCCGCCTGTGGCGGCGACCTTCACCCAGAGGGGGCCGCCCAAACCTTCCCCAACGCCTACGGCCTCCCCCGATGAAAGGCCCGACTCGTCGGGAGCCTCGTCGTATACGGAAACGTCGCCCGAGCCCGGCCCGTGCGTCAGGCCCTCGGGCAGCGCCACCGCATCGTCTTTCGCCGTTGCCGCTTCCTCCCCGGCAATCTTTCCGAACACGATGCATTCCGCCAGGTTCCCGCCGCTTTGCGCATTGCGCGCCGTCACGCTGCCACATTCGCCCGCCGCGTACAAGTGCGGGATGGGTTCGCCAGAAGCGCCCATCACCTGGGCATTCGCCGCTCGCTCCGGACCACCCTGCGTGGCGAGCACCGCCGGATACACGGCTACGCCGTAGTAGGGGCCGTTGCCGAAGGCGCGCATGTTCTGTGATTGGCGGCCCAGCGCGTCGAAGCCGGAGGCAGCGGCGGCGTTGTACGCGTCGATGGTGGCCTGCAGGGCCTCTCCGTCCAACCCCAGCACAGCAGCCAGGCCGGGCACGTCGTCGGCACGCGCCACCTTGCCGGATTCCACTTCCGCAGACAGGTCCACGCTCCAGTTGGGAAAGGGGCGCGGCGCCACGCCGTTTTCCATATCGGCACGCTGGGCCTCGTCGAACACGAAGAAGTTCGCATCGGGGCGGGCGGGCACCACCCACGAACCGCCCACCTTCACCCGACCGCCCCGCTGCTCGGCGTCTTCTGCAAGGTAGCGCCGCGCGTCGCCGCCCACCAGCACCACCGATCCTGCCCTGAAGAACGCGATGTCGGCTCCCAGACTGCGCATGCGGTCCGCCTCGGGAACCAGGCCCACGCCGCCGCTCTCCCATGCGTTCGTGTGCCACAGGCGCGCACCGGCTGCCTGGGCCATGCGCATGCCGTCGCCTTCGTTGTACAGTGTGCCGGTGACAAGGGTTTTCGGCTGGTCGAGGAACTGTTGCGCCGCATTCGGATCGTTCTCGTAGCCACCCAGCGCCAGCACCACGCCGTTGCGTGCGGCAATGTTGAGCTTCTGTCCGTTGCGCTCGATCTCCACGCCCACGACCGCCTTCGTCACGGGGTCCTGGATGAGCGCCGTCACCGGCGACGAGTACCAGCAGTCTATCTGGCTCTTGCGCGCCACCACGCCCTTCTTCAGGAAGCGCCACAAGGCCCCGTCGTTGATGGACGAACCCACCAGGTTCGTGCGGATGGAGGAAGCGCCTGGCAGTTCCGGATGCGACACGGAAAGCGGCGGCAGGTTGTAACGCCCCGGAATGGCGGACGGCGCGATGGCGGGCGCTTGGGGCGGCGCGATGGCGGGAGCATCCGACCCATCCAGGCTGGCGCCGCATTTCTCGCATCTTTCGGAATCGAGAGGCGTCGTCTTGCCACAGCTAGGACATACGACCACGCTCTTCGCTTCCGAATTGGAAGGCCTGAAGCACATGCTACTCACCTCCCTGCGCGGACAGCGCGTCTATGTCGGCCTCGGTCACGTCGGTGACGTCCAACAGTTCGCCTTCGTCCAAGCCCCAGGCCACCAACGTGTCACGCACGTCGCACAGACCCTGTGCGTAGGCGTCCAGCACGTCGGCGGGCACGTAGTAGCCTCCCGCAAGCGCACCTACGTAGGCAAGTGCCTCGTCCTTGTTGGTGGCAGACGCGAACAGCTGCGAGCTGTAGCGGCTGTTGCCACCTTCGCTGCCTTCGGGGGCCTTGTCGACAACAAGCACGCTCGCGCCGCTTTCGGCCGCTGCGATGGCCGCCGATGCGCCCGCCGCCCCCAACCCCACGACCACCACGTCGAACGCACCGTCCCACGCGATGTCCTCCAGCATGGCCGCGCCCGTCGCACCGCCGGAGTCGGCCTGCTGCCCGCCGCCCCCGCAGCCCGCCAAGAACCCGGCTCCCAGCGCTCCTATGCCACAGGCCGCGCTCGCCTTCAGAAACGTCCTTCGAGACGTTGCAGGTCCCTCCATGACAGGTCCTCCTTCTCTCGGCCCCTGACGCCTTGCGCCCCTCCCCGCACCAGCAGCCTTGTCCGGCCGAGCACAACACGTCCCACCCTGCCGGAAAACGCCGCCATGGCGAGCGCCTTCCGAACGCTCGCCATGGTATCGCCTGCCCTTGGGGCAAAGTCAAGCGACCGGTGTCTAAGACACTATCTTTGAAACCGCCTGGGCCACCACATCGGCGTGCAAACCAGCCATGAGCACGAGGAAACGCAGGGCGCATCCTCCCACCAGCGCGCCAGCCGCCCCCACAAGCATGGCCGTACGCCCGCTTTTCCTCCTTTTGCGCAGCACCATGCCTGCAATGGCCATGGCCAAAGGAAGCGCCAGGCCGCATGCCCCCACCAGAAGCC
>HHCFC01400__coassemble_2460_pt1 | contig 10490 bp, 9 predicted proteins | sample HHCFC01400__metabat2_high_PE_058 | metagenome-assembled genome bin HHCFC01400 | reverse complement strand
CCACCATGCGGGTGAGCATGTAGTTCGTCGTGCCGTTCACGATGCCCATGACCGAAGAGACCTCGTTGGCGATCAGCGAGTGCTTGAGCGGGTCGATGATGGGGATGCCACCGCCGACGCTGGCCTCGAACGCGATCTCCTTGCCCGCGCGTTCGGCCGCCTCCATGACCTCCTTGCCGTGGGTGGCCATGAGCGCCTTGTTGGCCGTGACCACGTTCTTGCCCGCGGCGAGCGCCTCGAGGACCACGTTGCGCGCCACCGTGGTGCCGCCGATGAGCTCGATCACGATGTCGATGCCGGGATCGTTCACGATGTCGGTGTAGTCCTGCGTGAACAGGTCTTCCACGCCGTGCTCGATGGCCTGCTCCGGGTTGCGCGAGCACACGCGCACCAGCTCCACGTCGATGCCGTAGTGGCGCTTGAAGTCCTCACGGTGGTTCTTCAGTATCTCGATGCAGCCGCCGCCCACCGTTCCCGTGCCGACGAGCCCCAGTTTAACCGTCATGTTCATGTCTCCTCATCTCGTAGGTCCAAGTCAGTCAGCGAGAAGCGTCGAGGTGCCCGAGATCGCCCCGTTTCGCGGCCGAGCGTGCTTCGCACGTGAGGGCAAGCGAAAAAGAGGCGAAATCGGGTGCATCGGCGCTTCGCAGCGTCGAGCCGTTCCGCCGTTCGGCAGAACGGCGGAACTATATGTCCCGTGACATCAAATCGTCGTACGTTTCTCTTCGCGTGGTCACGCGCGCCTTGCCGTCCTTCACGAACACGATGGCCGGGCGCGGCTGGCCGTTGTAGTTGCTCGCCATGGTGTGGTTGTACGCGCCCGTGCCGAACACGGCCACGATGTCGCCCACGTCCACGTGCTGCAGCGGCATGTCGATGACTACGGCGTCGCCGCTTTCGCAGTGCTTGCCTGCAATGGTGACGATCTCCGTGCGCGGTTGGCCTGCCTTGTTGGCCACCACCGGCTCGTAGTCGGCATGGTACAGCGCCGTGCGGACGTTGTCGGACATGCCGCCGTCCACCGCCACGTATTTGCGGATGTTCGGCAGCGTCTTGATGATGCCCACCGTGTACAGCGTGACGCCCGCGTTCGCCACCAGGCTGCGGCCCGGCTCGGCAAGCAGGCGCGGTTCCGCCACGCCATGGCGCGTGCAGGCCTCATGCACCGCGGAGGTCACCGTTTCGGCGAACTGGTCGATGCTGGCCGGCCGGTCGTCGGCCGTGTACGCCACGCCCAGGCCGCCGCCCACGTCGAGCTCCCCGATGCGGATGCCGTATTCCTGCTCGATGCGCGCCATGAGGCCCACCATGACCTCGACGGCCTCGGGATACGAATGCAGCGCGAATATCTGCGAGCCGATGTGGCAGTGCAGCCCCGCCAGCCGCACGTTCGGCGTGGCGAGCACGTCCTTCACGCACCGGAAGGCGAAGTCCTCGCGCATGGTGAAGCCGAACTTCGAGTCCTCGCAGCCCGTGCGGATGTACTGGTGCGTGTCGGCTTCCACGCCCGGCGTGATGCGCAGGTATATGGCCTGCTCGACGCCCAGTTCGCCCGCTATCTCAGATATGCGGCGCAGTTCGATGCGGCTGTCGATGACGATGCGGCCCACGCCGGCGGAAATGGCCTCGCGCAGTTCGCGCGGCGTCTTGTTGTTGCCGTGCATGAAGATGCGCTCGGCAGGGAAACCGGTTGCCAGCGCCAGCGCCAGCTCGCCCCCGCCCGACACGTCCAGGCACAGCCCCTCGTCCGCCACGATGCGCACGGCCTCTTTGTTGAGGAACGCCTTGCTGGCATACACGATGTCCGCGTTCGCATAGCGGCTGCGGAAGGCATGCAGGTAGGTTTCCATGCGCGTGCGCATATCCTGCTCGTCCATGACGTAGAGCGCCGTGCCCTGTTCGCGCGCCAGCTCCACCATGTCGACGCCGCCGACGAACAGATGGTCGTCGCGCACCTCGGCCGTGCGGGGCAACACGGCGCCCAGGTCCATGGTCGTGCGGTTGTCGGGCTGCTTGTTCAAGTCGGCTGCAGGTAATGCCACCACTGTTCCTTTCCATAACGTTCGGGGAATGCCATCCAGTCTACCATCGCCACCCGCCGCCCACATGCCCAACCGGCAAATTACGCAGTCAGACCAGACCTTGCGCCGCGTCGACCGGAAAACGCCCGCACGCGCAACAAAAAAAGCGCCGCGCCTGGGAGCCGTCCTATGCGGACGGCAAGCCAAGACGCGGCGACATATCGAACGGTTGCAAACCCGTTGCTGCGCTACTGTCCCTACTCGAAGCGGGAAATGAATCCCTCCACAGCCGCGCAGGTTTCCTCGGGATGCGTGATAGAGCAGATGTGCGGGGCGCCCTGAATGAGCGTCCATTCGCAGCCGGGAATCAGATCGACACCCTCCTTGATGACCCACGGCGAGCCTTCGTCGTCGGTGCCGGAAAGGGCCATGCACGGGACCTTGATGTTCTTCACGCCCTCGCGGATGTCCCAGTCGCGCATTTTGCCGGTCACCACGAACTCGGAAGCGCCCTGCATGATCTCGTAGCACTCGCCCACCCCGGTGAACGAGTCGATGAGATGCTGCGGGTAGTCCTTCTCGTACATGCCGCACACGTGACGCTTGTAGTACTCGTCGTAGGCGGCTTTCGCCTGAATGTTCTCGTAGTCGCCCGTAGCCTCGGCTTCCGCCAACGCATTCTGCATTTCAAGCGGCAAAAACGAGATCAGGTGGTTGGCAGCGTCCAGCCACGACTGGATGAGCACCGGAGACGAATTGATGACGAAGGAGTTCACGCCTCGGTCATCCTTCATCATGCACAGCATGCCCAGCATGCCGCCCCACGAATTGCCGAACAGGTGGAAGTCGTCCAAACCCAGCGCGTCGATGACGGTGTAGTACTCGTTCACCCACAAGTCGTAGGTGTAGAAGTCCTCCCCCATGCCCTCGAGCATGGACTTGCCGCAACCCGTCTGGTCGTAGAAGATGACCTGGCGGTCGTGCTCGTCGGCAAGGCGGGCAAGGTCAAGCAGGTAGTTGTGGCAGTCGCCGGGACCGCCATGCAGCACGAGCAGCGGCTTCTTGCCGTTGTCTTTGCGCTCGCCGACGATCTTGACGTAGGTCTTGTGGCCGTTGTAGTCCACGTACCTTTCCTCGATGGGCGACGTGATGACAAGCTCCTTGGCCATAGCCGGTCTCCTTTCTCGTGAACACGGGCCCCGGCGATGGCCGGGGCCACACTTCCCCATGCAGTGCCCGGACGCTTCCGGGCCAAGCGCTTCGGCCCGTCGTCAGGCCTCGCTCGCCGCTTCCTCTTCCACGTCGATGGACACGGGATCCACCAAGGCGCCCTTCCTGTCCTTGAAGACGGCCACAAAGTAGCCGATGATGCCCACGATGAACATGAGGCCGCCGATGAACAGGTTGACGGCGAAGCTCTCGAAGCCCGTCAGAAGGCTGAAGTTGCTCAGCACCAGATACAGGATGTAGCCCATGCCCACGAACGCGAGCACCGGCGCGATGGTGGTTTGGAACACGTTGTGGCCGAAGCCGGGTTCGGCATTGTGCTTGCGCATGTACGCTATGATGGCGATGCACACGATAAGCTCCATGACCATGATGCCCACGATGGCAATGGACGAGCAGATGGCGCCCACCTGGGAATAGGGGTCGAGTCCGCACGCGGCCATGATGAACGAGATGCCCAAGCCCAGAACCATGTTCACGCAGCAGGCGATGAACGGGGACTTCGCCTTGTTGGTGCGCTCCATGGCCTTTGGCAACAGGTCAGCGCGCGCGAAGGAATACAGGTAGCGCGAAGCCATGCCATGGGCCGCCATCCACGATGCGAAGTTGGAGATGAGCAGCAGCCAGTTGAATATGTGCCCCACCACGTCGCCGCAGTATGCAACAGCGACGTTGCGGTACATGGTGGTCGGGTCGGCGGCGGCCGCTTCGGCAACGCCCATGCCCATGACGTCGTAGGCGGTCGTGATGCTCCACGCGCTCATGGAGTACACGATGGCAATGATGATGACGGCGGCGAACGTCGCACGGGGGATGATCTTGCGGGGGTTGCGGGTTTCCTCGCCGAAGATGGCCGTTGCCTCGAAGCCGATGAAGCACAGGAAGGCAAAGCACACGCCCAACCCTATGCCTCCCGGCACGCCGCCGTTGAACAACATGTCGACGGAGAACACGTCAAGCGAATAGGCGCTGGGGCCGTTGGCAAAGAACACGGACAAGTCCACGACTGCCAGAATGGCCACTTCGCACACCAGGCACACCATGAGGAACTTCGTGCCGCCCTCGATGCCGAAGTACGAGAACACCAAGATGATGGCCGCCAGAATGAGCGAGACGATCCACCACGGAATGGCTATGCCAAGCTCCTGCTCGATGATGGACGAGGCGAACGTGCCGCCGGCCGACACCAGATACACCGACAGCAGGTTGTAAGCGGCCACGGCAATGAACCCGGCACCCGTGCCGAACTTCTTGCCCAAGCCCACGGAGATGTAGGCGTAGAACGCGCCCGCATTGGTGATGTGGGTGGACATGGCCGTGAAGCCCACGCTGAACAGCAGCAGCAAGGCACCGATGATAAGAAAGTCGAACGTTGCCGCAGGACCGTTGCCCAACATGAAGATGAGCGGCGTGTTGGTTGCGGACGCGCCCAAGGGCGCGGCAGCCGCGATGACCAGGAACACCAGCGCGATGCCGCCGATGGCGCCATGCTTGAGCTGGTTGCTCTGGCCAGATCCGTTCTGAGCCATAATGGAAATCTCCTCCTTTTACTTCCCCTTCTCGCCTCGAAGGAAATCCCCAATGTCGAACTGCGTCGAAGCCGCCCCGCGCCTCGGAGACGTGGCCCCAGCCACATCCCAAAGCGGGAGTTGCCGCCAATGCAGCAAGCCATTCGAGATTTCTCATGCGGAAAGTCAGTCTATCACTTCCATCAGGCAATCGTTCGGGATTTCAAGAGTTCGAAACATACGAGCGGCAAGGGCCACACGCCCGCCGACGAACGGCTGCACCCACCGCTCGCCCCACCCAAGATCCTGTGGATGGGCACGGCCGCTCCATGCCGCCGCGCGTCTGCACGCGGAATCAACCGGACGCGCACCATCCATGTCCGGCGCTTCGAGCGCACTCGGCACGCCATGCGGTCCGGTGCCTCGAGCGCGTTCGGCACGCGCCTTCTTGGGTTTCCGGCGAATGGCCGCTTTTCCTTGTCCTGAATGAACTATAATCGATGCGGCAAGGAAAACCGCCCCGCCGCCGTGCAATGCGCGGTGCATGGAGGCCCGAAAACGAAGGAGCGCCCCATGGCTAAAACCGAACCCTCTCTGGACCAGTGGCTTGCCGAGGCCAAGGCCGATCCCAAGGCCGCCCAGTGCGGCATGTTCCTGACGCACAACGGCGTCGTGCGCGTCACGCCGAAAAAGCAGGTGCGCGAAGGCGTGGAGGGGCTGGGCGACGTGGCACAGGTGGAGTTCTCCTACGACGCCGCCGGCGTGGACGCGGCCGTGGAGGAAGCGCTCACGTGGCCGGGCGTGTACTACGTGCGCGTGTGGCTGAACGAGGGTGTGCTTTCGGTGGGCGACTCCATCATGTACGTGCTCATCGGCGCCGACATCCGCCCGAACTGCATCGACGCGCTGCAGAAACTGGTCGGCAACATCAAGAACGACCTGGTGGTCGAAAAGGAGATCTACGCATAATGTCCAGCGGTCAACCGAGCGTTTACTGCAAGAGCGACCCGCACCGTGCGGGTCGCTTTGCATTCGCACGCCCGCGCGCCACGCCCTTCCCTAGGGCAGCAACGACAAGGCAATAGCCCGGCTGCAAGTCCGTACAAGCGGTTTCGTGGCTTTCCCCTTTCTTTTAGAGTGGGTCCACTCTATCCGACAGCATGCCGTTTCAGGCGGCGTGCAGGTATCAAGAAAGGCGGCATCTATGGGAAAGTTACGACGCACTGCCATGATCGTCTTCGTCGTTGCTGCCGTGCTGGGAGTGGGCGTGCTCGCAGCCCTGTGGTTCGCGTGGGAGCCGTTGTTCCCGTTCATCGCGTGGCTGGTGAGCATGGACTGGTTCTTCGTCGTCGAAGCCATCCTGCTGGGCATCACGGCCATCGGCCTGTTGGTGGTGCTCATCCGCGCATTGACGGCGCCGGGCAAGAATTCCCAGCTGGAACTCGAGCGCGGCAACGGAAGCATCGCCATCACCCAAAACGCCATCCAGTCGACGGTCAAGCACGTGGTCGAGGCCCATCATGGGCTGAAGACCGACAGCGTGCGCGTAGAGATCCTGGGCAACCACGATCCGCGCATGGCCATCCACGCCAAGATCGATCCCGGCCGCAATGCGGAGCTGGGTCAGCTGGGCGCGAAGCTGCAGGACGAGATTGCGGCGACGCTGGAAGCCTTCACGGGCTATCCGGTTGATTCCGTGCGCATTACGTTCGCAGGCGACGCCGACGTGGTGACGCCTGCCTTCACGCAACAGGCCACGCAGTACACGCAGGACACGCACCGCCAGCACAAGACGCAGCCGGTGCCGGCCCACGTGGCCCAGTAAGGAGGCGCATCATGACCCAATCTGCTATGAGGATGAACATGGCGGGATCGCGCCCCAACCAGCAGGACGCGCAGAAGCGCTCCGACCAGCAGTCTTCGCAGAAGCGCAGCAATCAGCAAAGCTCGACTGCCCGCACCGCCAACACGCCTTCCGACGTGATAGCCAACGCGGCTTCGCAGACGAAGGACGAGAAGCGAGGCGTGTTCGCCAGCATGAAGCAGGCCATGGCCCCTTACGTGGAAGGCCACAGCCACACGGTGCTCTACGGCATCGTCGGCTTCGTGATCGCGGCGCTCATCCTGCTTGCAGGCTTCTGGCCGACCGTGCTGCTGGTGCTGTTCGCCGCCGTCGGCGTGGCCATCGGGCGCTACCGCGACGGTGACCAGAAGACACGTGCTGCCATGAAGAACCTGCTCAACCGCGTGAGATAGCGAGATAGGCTGCATGCCCTCGGGCGCGCCGCACCATCCACCGAGCGACCCCGCGCGGCGGGACGGCATCGGGGCCTGACGCGGTCCCGACGCCCCCGCCCACGTTTCGCACCATCCGTCAGCATGCTAACGAAAGGACCTACCATGACTCAGAGCACCATGACCAATCCGTCCACCTCGACCGCCTACGATCCCTACGAGACGATCGACACCTCTTCGCTGGAATCCCTGTCGTTCGACGATGACGCCAGCTCCAAGTCGTCCGAGCCTCAGTACAAGCTCACCATCGACGAGAACGTGGTGGAGAAGATCTCCTCCCTGGCCGCGCAGAAGGTGGACGGCATCATCGACATGAAGGGCAACGTCCTGTCCATGATCCAGGAAGGCCTGGGCGGCAACGACCGCAAGAAGGGCGTCGACGCCGACGTGGTGGACGAGAACAACGCCAAAGTGGACCTCTCCATCATCCTGGAATACGGCAAGTCGGCAACGGACGTGTTCGACCAGCTGAAGGACGTCATTGCCAAAGACATCAAAGACATGACCGGCCTCAACGTCATCGAAATGACGGTTAACGTGGTCGACGTGATGGACCAGGAAGAGTTCAACCAGAAGCGCGGCAACAACGACGACGACAACGCTCAGGACGGCTCGAACAACTAGCCCGTCCCAACAACGGCGACGGGTGAGGCGCATAGGCGCGCTCCTGCGCTCTCCATATGCCTTGCCGCCGAACAGCCGTTGTTCGGCCGGGCGCCCCGTCCGCCCAGCCGCAAAAGGCCTGCCTTGCTCACGCGAGGCGGGCCTTTCGTTTGCAGGCAGACCCCTTCCCGGCGATCCCTCCCACGAAGCCGGCACGTCCCCACCGGGAGCATGCAGGCGCCAAAAAAAAAGGGGGGGGGGCGTGCCATGATGCAAGCGCGCCCCGCCGTTTGTCCGAAAAGAGTTTGACCCTTCGCCCACCGAGCGCCGGCATCCCTTGGTACAATGGCGAGCAGCCCAACCCGCCCGTCGAAGCCAGGGAGCAACGATGCCCAACCTCCTTCACTACCTTGCCACGGAATTCGCGACGTTCGAAGAGAAGCCGTTCAACCCCGTCGATTCCGCAGCGCTTTCGCAGTTCTGCATGGTGCGCGGCGACGGCATCATCCCGGCGCTGCGCGAGCGGAAAGCGTTTCTTGACCTGGGAACCATCGTGGAGAACCTGCTCTCACCCGCCGGACGGTCCGTGCGCTTCGTCGATCTTCTGCGCGCCGAGGCGTACTGCAACATGTTCACCGGGCTGGCTCCTGACATGGTGAAACAGAACCTGCTGGCGCTGGCCGCCAGCCCACGCTTCCGCGATCTGGCCGTGCGCGACTACCTGTCGCTGTTCGACACTGAGCGGCAGACGCAGTTCGCCGCCGTTTCGTTCGTGTACAAGAAGGAGTTCGCCTATGTGGGCTTCCGAGGCACCGATGCCTCGTTCACCGGTTGGCGCGAGAACTTCAACATGGTATACGACGCGCCCGTCCCGGCGCAGGAGCAGGCCGTGCGCTACCTGGAAGCCGTCGCGTTAAGGCTACCGAAGCGCCTGATTGTAGGCGGACACTCCAAAGGCGGCAACCTGGCGCTGTACGCGGCGCTACGGGCGAAGCCGGCCGTGCAGGAACGCATCGAGCGCGTGTATACCCACGACGGGCCCGGCTTCAAGGCGGGTACCGTGGACGCCGCCGAGTATGCTGCCATCCGCGACCGGGTGCACAAGACGGTGCCGCAGGACTCCCTCGTCGGCATGCTCATGGACGCGCCGGCCAACCTGGATTTGCACGTCGTGCATAGTTCGGATCGTGGCATTCAGCAGCATAGCGTGTTCACCTGGGACGTCGAAGGCGACGATTTCGCCTACGTGGACGGACTCACCGACGGCGCGCGCTTCACCGATGCCGTCATTACCCACTGGCTGGCCGGCTTCTCCGACGAGGAAGCGGCCATGGTGGTGGACGCACTGTTCCAGGCGCTCGAAGCGTCTGGCGCGCAGAACGCCACCGAGGTGCTGTCGGGCGGCGCGAAGTCAATTTCCCTTTTGAGCGAAGCGGCGAAGAACATCGATCCCGGTGCGCGTGACGTACTGCTGGACGCTCTGGGATCGCTTGCGGAAGTCGCCGCGCGCGAGGCAGCCCAGGGTCTCATGCAGCGCTTCGCGCAGAAGTCGAAAAGCGCCGTCTGAGCAAGTTGCGCCGTTCGATCGGTCAGTTCGCGTCGGGCTCCACCGAATCGCTGCCCATTTCCGGCGAACGCCCCTGTTGGCTAGCCCTCGCCATACCCAACGCAGCGAACAGTTCTTCACGCAACGCGAGATGCGACCTCGTGAACTGCGGGTCTTCGTAACGCAAGCGCTTTCCCAGAAGCTTCGCAATCTGGTGGGCCAGCCGGTTGAAGGCTCCGCTGTCCATCACCTGCCCGGTCGTGACGGTGACAACCGTATAGTCCAGCGCGATGAGCGTGCCGCGACGACGCGCGTCGCTGTCCCGACGTTCGGCGTCCGCATGATAGAGTTCGCTATCGTATTCCAGACAAAGATGTCGCTCTGGCCAGCAGAGATCTCCTTTGCAATAGCCTCGGTCAGCCATTTTTCGCTTGCTTGGGGGAACATCGATGCGATAATTGAGCATCGGCCATTCCAGCCCGTAGCCTCCCCGCCGATACGGCAGGCATAGCAGCATGGCCAAAACGGCCTCCATGGGAGACGCCGCGCCGTCCTTCACGTGGTTCAGCGCCCGACGAGCCTGCTTGCAACCGCGAATATGTGGATTCGCTTTCACGAACGCGCTCAGCTTCGCCGCCGACGTCAGCGGCGCTTCCCTCTGTTGAGCAGGGCCTTCACTCACCATGGCATAAGTTCCGCAGAGCTCGAAACCCAGTTGGACAAGCTGAGCAATCTTAAGTTGGGAAGCCATTTGCACGAAGCAGAATTCCGGCGTGCTGACAAAGAAACCCTCGCCTGCATCAACGAGCGAGCGATCCGGGAGATCGGGCCACACATGGCTCAGAACACTCGACGTCCGCGTGCGCGCCTCGACTCCGGCTACGAGCACTTGGATGGGCAGGGTTCAACCAGCAGGACGACGATTCCCACCTGCAAGCTTGGGGCGGTCTCCTTTGGCAAGGGAACGTCTGGCGCGTCGCGTCGCCTGGTCGCGTTGCTGATAGCCCCGCAGCCACCGCGGCCCGACAGTGCGCCAATAGGCAAGCGCCGAATCGTATGCGACAACGATATCCATGGATCAAAGTTACCACATCTGGCAGAGATGTACGGATATGGCGCAAATTTTCGCTTGCGGGAATGGCGTGAAAAACACGAAGTACCGAAACCCCTGGTCGCTGATGCTGCACCGACCATGCAAACCGTTTGCTTAAACGAATCTGCACCATACCCGTTCATCTTTGCCACATTTTTCTCGTGCAATCAAAAATGCATCCGATCCATTCGGAAAAA
>HHCFC01400__coassemble_2459_pt1 | contig 10490 bp, 7 predicted proteins | sample HHCFC01400__metabat2_high_PE_058 | metagenome-assembled genome bin HHCFC01400 | reverse complement strand
TGGTGGTGTACACGCGGGTGCACACGCCGCGCTTCTGCGGGTTGCCCTTGAGCGCCGGGGTCTTCTTCTTGTCCACCGACTTCTTGCGGCCCTTGCGGACCAGCTGGTTGATAGTAGGCAAAGCTTGTCCTTCCTCACTTGCAGATACCCATCCTCATGTACGCTCAGCTGATGCGCACACGAAAACACGGCGCCCCGGAACGAGGCGCGAGTGAGCATGTTATAACCCTTACAGCAGCTTGTCAAACGCCACGCATCCGGGAGTGTCTATAGCAACGCGGACTTCACGAAAACGACGTTTCCGCAGGTTGATTAGTATTATGGTCCAGAAATCCCCGATACGAGAAGGGAGTTTCCGGCGAAAACCGGCAAAAAATCTGGCCGGATTCTCGACTTTTCCATCGCAGCCCGCTTGCCGGAAAAGATCCAGCAAACGCGCCTCGTCATCGCCTCGCCGGGTGCGATGGCGTTCTCGGGAGCCATGCGACCGCAAGGAGGCGGCGCGAACCCGACGGGGCCTTTCCCGAGGCCGAGCGGCTTCCAGGCCTGTCTCACCCCGCTTGCCGACAGAAAGACAGGCGACACCTCCGATTTCCCAAGGCCGTGCGGGTTTCAGGCCTTTCTCACCGGCACATACAGAACCTCGATGTCGCTTCCTTCGCCGTCGAGGTTGAGAAAGCTCGGGAGCAGGAGGATGTCGTCCCGTATTTCGAGCCCGTGTTCTTCGAGGTAGGCGAAAAGGCCGTCGAACGTCTTTTTCTTCACGCTCCCCTCGCGCGTGACCTTTCTTCCGAAGCGCACGCAGGTGCCGAGATCGAGCCTCTTCACGCGGGCACGCGAATAGTCGCTCAGATAATGCTCTTCCTTTGCGGCGATGGTGTTGACATAGTCGGGATTGACCGTAGAGCCTTTGTCGAGCAGATCGTTTCGCCTGATGATTCGTGCGCAGCTCGTCACGCCCAGAAGCTCGTAGTATTCGGCGAGGACTTTCGCGTTGCCCTCCGAAACCGAAAAGTCGCGTCCGTGAGAGGCGTTGATATAGAGTTGTGACGGCCCCTCGACGACCTTGAAGTTCAGCTCGTTCTCGGACGAAACGAACTCGAGGGTCGTCTGGATGCGTTTCAGCCGATAGTTGAGAAGGTCGCGCTCGCGCTCCATGCGCTGTCGCTGGTTTTCGAGCGCTTTCCTGAAATCCGGCGTGTCCTGCTTCTTGTCGAGCATCGCTATCGCCTCGTTGATGCTGAACCCGTGCTGAAGGAGCACGCGGAACGCATTCGCGCGGAACGCGTCTTCCGGCGTGAAGACGCGGTAGCCGTTTTCCATGCGGTCGGACAGGACGAGGCCGTGCTTCTCGTAGAAGCGAATCTTCGATTGCGTCATTCCGGTCATCGCCGAGAACTGTTTCATACGGTACATGCATGTCCCCTTCGAGCATGTTCGGGTGGGGCGGTTTTCGCATGGGAACGGCCGGCGGTTTCGTGCGATGCGGCCGTTTCAGGACGAAAGGCGCCGGGCAAGGCGCCTTTCGTTCCGGCTGCGGCCCCGAAGGCCCCCCACGGCCAGTCGACACCGGTCCGAGAGGACTTTGGCTTCTTGCGCCCGCTACTCGACGGGAGCGAGGAACAGGGGCTCTTCGTAATAGGTGGAACCTTCCGCGGAGTAGGTGTGGCAGTTGCTGCACCAGTTGCGCGTGAGCTCCTGTCCGCGTTCGTGGCAGTTGTCGCACGAATTGTAGCCGCCGTGGATGGACGCATGGGGGTTCCATTCGCCATACTGGGCGGTTTCCTGCGCATGGGCTTCGTACGACCCGCCATGGCAGGCGAGGCACGCCTCGTCCGAAGTGTAGGGCGCCGTGGGATCGGCGGCATCGGCCGAGGTCTCCGCTTGCGACCCGCCGCTGCCTGCGCTCGGGGCCTGGGGCGCGCAGCCTGCGAACGCGAACAGCGCGACGACCAGGACCGCGGATATCGCGACGAGCGCTTTGATGCTTGCCTTGGACTTTCTCATGCCTGGCCTCCGTTCACCATATGGTCTGCGGCCACATAGCCGAACGTCGCGGCGCGGCCCACGGAGGTTCCGGGAATGTGGCGGGGGTAGTTGCCGGAATAGAAGCTTCCGGATGCGTTGCCCGTGGCGTACAGGCCGGGGATGGGATTGCCAGACGTGTCTACCACCTGGGCGTTCGCATTGATGGTCAATCCTCCGACAGTGGCGAGAACAACGTTGGTGGTCACCATCGCATAATAGGTGCCGCCCGTGAAGGGCTTGTTGTTCCCCGTGTAGCGGTAGTATTCCGGATCGCGTTCCACGCCGTCCTCGAAGAGGGCGTTGTATTCGGCGATGGTGGCTTCGAGCGCCGCCGCGTCGATTCCGGCGAGCTGCGCGACCTCGCCGATGGATCCCGCCCTGAACAGATGCCCTTTGGCTTCGTCGCGGTCGAGCTGGCCTTTGGCCGCATCGCTTTCGACGGCGCTTCCGATCATGCCTTCGTCGAAGATGGTGAACACGGAGTGGCCTTGGCGGATCTTCAGGTTGATGGCGTTGCCGGCATACTGGCGCGGGTTGTTCTCGTTGGTGAACCGCTTGCCTTCCTCGGTGACCATGATGCCGAAGTTCATGGCGCCGGGGAAATACACGCGCTTCTCCACGAACGTCGAGGGAGTGGCGTTGGAGAAGTTCATGACGGGCTGGGGCAGGGAGTCCATGTCGGCGCCCACTTTGAGCCCCATCATGTGCCCGTCGCCCGTCGTGCCCCACGAGGGATTCCACCAGGATGAATACTCGTAGTCCTCGGGACGCACCCACGCCTTCATCATGTCGGGGTTGGCGTCGTAGCCGCCCGTGGCGAGGAGCACGCCCTTGGAAGCGTTGACGCGCACATAGGTTCCGTCAGGATTCTTGGCGATGGCGCCCGTCACGCGATCGCCGTCCTTGACGAGCTGGACGGCCGGCGTGGAGTAGCGGACCTCCCAGTTGTCGTAGGCCTCGCCGACCCCCAGAAGCTCCTTGCACACGTAAAGCCCGAACAGCCAGGTGTTGCTGGTCCCTTCGGGCATGCGGAAGTTCACGTAGGAGTCGATGACGGGGAACCCGTTGTAGTTGGGCGCCTGGTCGAACTTGTAGATCTCCCAGCCATGCCCGCCCTTGTCGAACATGGCCTGCCAGAAATCGGCCATCTCGCCCGAATGCTTGACGTAGGACGTGACGACGTCGGGGTCGGCCCGCCAGTCGCTCGCGCGCAGAATCTCGTCGATGAGCTGAGCGTCGTCGATCTCGATCCCCTGCTCTTTCTGGAAAGTCGCCTGGGTGGCCCCGAAGCTTTCCCACGAAGAGCGGCCTTCGGTCATCTTCTCCAGCATCAGAACCCTCGCGCCCTCTTCGGCCGCCTTGAGGCTTGCCATGATGCCGCCGATGCCCGCGCCTATGATCAGGACCTCGGTGTCTTCGGTGGATGCGATCTCCTCCTCGCCGATCTCGCGGTCCTCGAACGCGATAGGACCGTGGGGCCCCGGGAACTCCGCGTTGCGCAAAGGCAGCATGTTCGCGTCTTCCCCCAAGACCTTGGAATACGGATTGCCCGCCCTTTCCTCCGCGGGGGCCGGGGCGTCGTCGGCGAACGCTATTCCCGCGCCGCCGAGTGCGAATGCGCCCATCGCCCCTGCGACGCCTGCTCCCTTGAGAAAGTCGCGACGTGACAGCTTGCTCATGCTCTTCCCTCCTTCTCGATATGGATGCCGAGCGGCACGCATGCGGCAACATGCCGCAGCGCGAATCGCTGCCCATCTCAGGACGGGTCCCCCATTCGGTTCAACCCGCCTCTCCTTTTGCATATCTCCTGCATTTTCACTACACAGAATCGACGCAAGTCCAGACTAAACCCTCGATCAGGTTTAAGGTCAAGCGCTGCGAAGGATTAATTTGGAGTTCGCTGGCGAAGAGGATGCGATCGGGACGAGAAGGCGGGAGGGCTAGGAGCGCGCGGCCTGGGTTATCAACGCCTCCACCAGCCGCGCGGAGCCTTCCAGGTCGGCCACGGCGATATGCTCGTCCGTGGAGTGGAACGCCGCCATGCCGACCCCCAGGGCGACGGCGCGCACGCCGCGGGCGCACAGGACGTTGGCATCCGACCCTCCGCCGTCGTGCTGGAGGCGCACGGCAAGGCCAGCCGCGCGCGCCGCCGCGGCAACGTCGCGGACGACCTCGTCCTCTTCGTCGTAGAGCACCGCGTCGTAGCTTTTCTCCCAGTCCACCTCCACGGCGCCGCCGAAGCGCGCTGCGGCGTCTTCGAGCGCGGCGGTCATGGCGGCCTTCTGCGCATCGGCGCGTTCGGGGAAAAGCGAGCGGCACTCGCCCGAAAGCATGCAGGCGTCCGGCACGACGTTCGTCGCCCGACCCCCGCCGATCGCACCGACGTTGGCCGTCGTCGCCTCGTCGATGCGGCCAAGCGGCATGGCCTCCACCGCGGCGGCGGCCATGGCGATGGCCGACACGCCCTCCTCGGGCGCCACGCCCGCATGGGCGGCCTTGCCAAGGAAACGCGCCTCGAACGACCAGTGGCAGGGCGCGCCCGTGATCACCGTGCCCGGGGCGCCGGCGGCGTCGAGCACGTAGCAAGGGGCGCCTTCCGGAAGCTCGCCTTCGGCGAGCGCGCCCGACCCCAGCAGGTGCACCTCTTCGCACGTCGTGAGCAGCACCGTGACGTCGGGACGTTCGGAACCCGCCTCCACCACACGGCGCACGCCTTCCAGAATGGCCGCCACGCCCGCCTTGTCGTCGGCCGAAAGGATGGTGTCGCCAACCGAGCGCACGACGCCGTCAACCACTGCCGGCTCGATGCCCGCGCAGGGCTGCACGGTGTCCATGTGCGCCGAGAGCACGAGGCTGCGCGGCGCCGTGCCCGGCAAGTGCGCGATCAGGTTGCCGGTGTCCGAGCCCGTCTGCGCGGCCGAGGCGTCGAAGCGCACTTGGAATCCCAAATCGCGCAGCTCGCGGGCGCAGCGCGCCGCCATGGCGGCCTCGCGCCGTGAGGGGCTTTCGATGCGGGCAAGTTCGCAGAACAGGTCGAGCAGGCGGTTCGTTTCCATGAGGTTCCTTTCTCCTTCCGATGTGCATGCGCGCGCGGCGCCCCCTGTATCAGCGTGGGAGCGCTGCGGACGCCACGGGCGATGCGGGCGCAACGACGGCACGCGCCGCGCGATGCGGCCCTAGCGGTGCGCCGGCCCCGGAGCCGCCGCAGCAGGCATCGGGGCCGGCGCCGCGCAGGAACGCCTTTCGTCCAGACGCCGGTTGCGGAAGTACACGAGCCAGTTCGCACCGATGCACACCACGTTGACGAAGTAGACCACCAGCACCCAGTTGAGGGTGCCTGCGGCGAACTTGGCCGCAATGCCTGCCGCGTAGCCAAGCGTAATGAGGGCGATGAACTGCCAGCTGGTTCCCACCGCCGTGCCTGCCTTGTAGTTCTTGTACGCGTTCATCGGCCACGAAAGCCCGAAGCACACGAGCATCGCCGCTTCCAGAACCTCTGCCATGCTATCGACCTTCTTCTTCTCTTCTTTTCCGTACGCCTCTCGGCCTCTTGCGTCCCGCGCCTCCTGCAGCGAGAGGGCGCGCGAACGCCGTGATCCTGGCGGGAGCGCGGAACCCGACCGCACGCGCGCCGCCGAGGCTGCAGGAACCGCCTGACGGGCGCGGCGCGGCGGCCTACGCGCCCAGGATGCGCGCGGCCACCTGCTTCTTGCGGCTCAGGATGCCCGGCATCCAGGTGCCGCCCTCGCCCGTGCAGTTGATGCCGAACACGCGGTTGACCACGCGCCGGTTGCCCTCGCAGAAGAACTGGCTGCCTTCTGCCAGGATGTCGGTGATCATGAGCAGCACGAACTCGTAGCCGTGCGCCTCCTTCAAGGCGCGCATGTGGTCGCGGATCTCGGCCTCGCGCGTCAGCACCGATTCCAGGTCCACCGTCTCGTGCTGCGCGATGAGCACGGTGGCGTCGCCCAGCTGGAACTCCTTGGCATCGGCGCCCACCAGCTTGTCCACCGGCACGTCGTCCTCCCCGCCGCGGCACTTGAACACGGCCAGGCCGAACTCGGTCGCGTCGACCCCCAGGATGCTGGCCAGGTGCGCCACCTGCTCGCGGTCGTCTTCCGTGGCCGTGGGCGACTTCAGGATGACCGTGTCGGTCATGATGGCGGACAGCAGCGCCGCCGCGATGCCGCGCGGGATGTCCACGCCGCGCTTGCGGAATTCCATGGTCACGATGGTGGCCGTGGAGCCCACGGGCAGGTTGATGAAGGGAATGGGGTTGGCCGTCATCACGTCGGCGATGCGGTGGTGGTCGATGATCTCCACCACGTCGGCCTCCTCGATGCCATGGGCGGCCTGGCGCGTCTCGTTGTGGTCCACGAGGATGACCTTGCGCTTCGGGCGCGTGGCCACGTCGGTGCGGGTGACGATGCCGATGCAGAAGCCGTCGTCGTCCAGCACCACGGCCTCGCGCAGGGCGCTGGCCATCAGGTCCTCCACGGCGTCGGCGAGCAGACCCTCCTTGTCCAGCACCAGCACGTCGGTCTCGGTGATGTCGGCAACCTTCTGGCCGAGCGACTCGATGAGGTCGGCGGCCACGGCCATGCTGTTCGCGCCGCCTTCGTCCAGCATGTCGGTGGACGAGATGTAGCGCTCGGCGATCATGCGCGTGGTGATGAGGCCGCGGTACGTGCCGTCGTCGTTGGTGACCACCAGCGAGCGCACGTTGCACTGGCGCAGCAGGCGGCCGGCCTCCAGCAGCGTGGCGTCGTGCTCGATGGAGATGGGGTCGGGCGTCATCACGTCGGCCACGCGCGCGTGCACGTGCCCGATGATCTCGGGGACGGGAAGGCCGTTGTCGGAGAGGACCTGCGCGCTTTCCGGCGGCAGCGGGCCCAGGCGCGCCGGCACGTACACCTGCGCCGGCTCGCCGCCGTGGGCGGCCCGCCGCGCCAGCTCGTTCTTCAGGTACGCATAGCCGACGGCTGCGCAGATGGAGTCGTTGTCGGGATTGCGGTGTCCCACGACGATGATCGGTGACGACATGTGCTTGGCTCCTTCTTCGCGGCGCGCACGAAAGCGGCCACGATGCCGCGTGGCCTGCGCCGCCCGTATGTCTTGGCTCTGGTTGGCTGATTCGCCGAGACGCCCCGCCTCGGCCTCCTGTTCCCGGCCAGTGTATCACAGCCTTCCGCACGTCAAACGAGGTTCACAAGCACTGCTCATTTTCTCGGGAGGAAGACGGGAGGGATGGGAAGATTGAGAAGCGCTTGGGCCGCGCAAGCCTGCGCCGGCCCGGCAAGTCCCGTGCCGTACAGCTACCGGTGCTTACACACTTGGACCCCCGCACGGCAGGTGGAAGCTGCGCGCCGTCCATGGCCGAGTCGTGCCACATCACGCGCGACGAAGCCGTCTCGTTCATGGGCGCGCTGCTCCCCCATCTGAAGCGCTGGGAATAGAAAGCGATGAGCGACCAACTGCCGGCCGCCCCCGCCTGTGCCCTCGAAAATGCCGCGCCGCCATGCCGCAAGACCCGATTGCGGCATGGCGGCAGGCCGGGCCTGCGGAAGCCGCTCAAACCCCCGCGAGGCCTCGGCTGACTTACTCTCCCCGATGCGCGGCCGCGCGTCCTGCCTGCATGCCGAAGCAGGCTCCAGCACCGGTCGCTGCACCTTGGCAGTACACATTGCCGAGCGTCGGGCGCAAGGCTATTTCGCCCACGGCGTACACGCCTTCGATGGGAGTGCCATATTGGTCGAGCAGCTGCGAGTCCGCGTTCACGACGAACGTGGTGACCGGGTCGTAAGCAAGCCAGGGGACGTTGGCGAACGCATAGAACGGCGGGGTGTCCAGCGCGAACGGGGCCCCGGTCCCTTGGCCGTACAGCACGTCGCGGCCGAAGGCGGAATCGACGCCCGTCGCGTTCATGTCCTCATTGTAGCGCGCCATGGCAGCCGGCAAATCGGGCGCGCCCAGCTTCTCGGCAAGCTCTTCATAGGTATCCGCTTGCACGAACAGGCCTTTGTTCTCCTCGAACACGCCCAGCGGCTTTCCCGCCTTGGCAGCCAGATCGTACGCCTTCTGATCCATGATCTGGTAGTTGAAGTATTCCTCGTCCTTCATGGGCTGGTCAAGCAGGGCGCGCGTCATGGCGTTCCCAATGAACATGCCCTCGTTCACGTACCGCTTGCCGTTGGCGTTCACCTTCACGGCCCCGTAGACGAAAAGGTTCGCATACCCGTTCATGTCGCTGGCAGTGGGATGCATGCCCTCGTTCGCATATATCCACGGTATGCCGTCGAATTGGGCTCCCAGATTGAACGCGGCATAGTGCATGAGCCCGGTGTGGGCCGGGCAGGCCATGCTCTTGATGCCAGAAAGCCCTTTCATGCACTTTTCAAGCAGGTCGGGGCAGCTGGTGAAGCCGCCCGTCGCAAGGATGACGGCCTTGTTCGCGCGGAAGCGGATCTCCTTGCTGCCGCTCTTGCCCACAACGCCCATCACCTTTCCGCCGTCGACCACCAGACGCGTCCCTTCGGTCTCGAAGCGATAGTCGGCTCCGGCAGCCTGGGCGGCATCGGTGAGCTTTTGCTGATGGTCCTTCGGATCGAGCGTGAGCGTGCGCGCGATGCTCGATCCCGGCGCCTTCGTGATGACGTCGGTCGATTTCGCCACGCCAAGCTCTTGCAATATGAGCGAATAGTCGTGGCCCAGCTCCCCGTAGCGGCGCACGACGCCTTCGTCGATGTCGATGCCCCAGCTCTTGAGGTCGGCGACGAGCGCGTCAGGGGTGTCTTCGATGCCCTGCTCACGCTGCTCTTCCGAATCCACGAGCGTCATGTACCCTCCGCACAGCGAAGTGGAGGAGAACGCAGTGTTCGCCATGCTCTCCAAGACAACGACTTTCGCGCCCTCTTTCGCCGCCGCATACGCTGCCGCACCGCCTGCGCCGCCGCCACCTACCACCACGACGTCGGCTTCTTCGTCCCACGACAAAGAGCCGTCGGCCAAGCCCGCCTGAGCAGGGTCTTGCCCGCCTGCCTGCGATTGCGGCGCGCACCCGAACAGCGTTGCCCCCATGGCGGCAATTCCCATCGTCGCCGCGCCAGCAATGAAATTCCTCCGCGTCGTTTCCATCCCATCCTCTTTGTTCGCTTCTTCTTTCATGCAACCTTTGGCTGCAAAAGCGAGGCTACGCCGTTTCGGCCAGGCAAGATAAGGGGGAAACGAGGGTGAAACGCAAGGAACTCCGCTACCCCTTAAGGGGTGAACCATCATCGAACAGCGCTTGCACGTCCTTTTTCGAGTGAACGCCGAGTTTCTTGTACAGGTTTCGCGTGTGGGTCTTCACGGTGTCCTCGCTGATGAACAGCTCCGCCGCAATGGCTTTGCGCGGCTTGCCCAAAGCGACAAGCACCAGGATCTCGCGCTCCCGCTCGGTCAGGTCGAACATGGCCGCGGCTTCCTGCAGCGCTTCTCTGTGGGCCTTTTCGCCATGCGACACGTCAGGAACGCCGCCCTCGCGCTTGGCCAGGGCATTCGAGACGATGAAGAACACGTACACGGCAACCAGGGCGACCACGAACAAGGCGTTGCCATAGTCCTGCGACAAAGCAGCGAACGCACGTGCCGCCACGATGGACGATACGAACTCCGCCACCGATTGCAGCAGGAAGAACAAGGCGAACGGGGCGAGGCCCCGCATGCCGGACTCCGATGACCAGAACGCGAACATGGCGAAGTAGAAGTAGTAGGCCCCCATTATGCACAGAGTGTTCGTCACCGCCAAAGGCCAGGGGGCAATGGGCAAAAGCAGGAACGCCGCAGCCACAACGGGAAGCGCAACCTGCATGAGCACCGGCCCGAAGCCCCTCTTCTCGATCGCCGGGGCCGACGCGACAAGCGCCCCGGCTATGGCCAGCAACGTGGCAACGGAAAGCAGGTCGTTCGTGAGCGACGGCTCCTGATGCACGATCCTGCTCATGAAGCCGAACGCGCAACCGACGACCACGGCAAGGACATAATAGCCCGCGTCCTCCCCCTTCACTCGCCTTGTCCCTTTGCCGGCCTTCCTTTCCTGCAGCTGATTCCCAAGCGACAAAGGCAGCGTCCGGCAGAGCAATGCCGGCGAGGCCAGCGGCAACAGAACCATGAGCGACTTCGCGACGTGATCGGGCAGCAGCAACAGCACGCCATCGACAAGCGAAAGCACCACCGACGCAAATGCAAGGCAGACCAGAATGTCGAAAGCGCGCATCCCGTTGAAGGCACGGTACCAAAGAGCGAGGAACCCCGCATTCGCCATGCCGATCATCAGGTATCCGAACGGGATCAAAGCACCGTTCGCCTGATCGCCGATAAGGACGAATCCGAGCGCCGCCGCCACGCCAACGCCGAACGCGCCAATGCGGATGGCCTTGTCGGAAAGCAGCCACAAAGGGCGGGCTGCAAGCAACAAGGCAAGG
>HHCFC01400__coassemble_2458_pt1 | contig 10499 bp, 7 predicted proteins | sample HHCFC01400__metabat2_high_PE_058 | metagenome-assembled genome bin HHCFC01400 | reverse complement strand
AGGCGCCGGACAGGCTGCGCACAACGCAAACGCCCATGCCCCATCGGCAGCCGGCAATGCCGCCTCGCTCTCCGGCAGACAGGTTTCCCAGATCATCACGAGCCGCTGCCAAACGGTGGCCATGGAAAGGAAGCTGTCGCCGCGAGAAACGGAGATATTCATTTTGCTCGCGCAAGGACGCACCCGCACGCTCATCCAGGAAGAGCTCGTATTAGCGGAAAACACCGTGAAGACCCACGTCGCCCACATTTACGGAAAGCTCGGCGTCAACAACCGACAGGACATGATGGACCTGGTGCTCGGGTCAAGCGACGGAAAGCCCGATCGAATGCCGTAGCCTGCCCCTCCCGCACCCATCGCCTTCGAAAAAGCGCGCATGGCGCGAACGCGGCGGACAGGAAGGAGCCTCTCGGGGCTCCTTCCCTTTTCTCGTCGCCGATTGAACGCGCGGGATCCCGCTTCAAGGGATACAATAGGCACGTTGGTCGGAAGAGAGGGATTCCATGCAGACGAAGAACGAAGGTGCCGCCGGCAGCCAGGACGGGCGTTCTGCCGCAACGGGCAACGCACCCAAGGGCAACGTGGCGGCTCTTTTGCCCATCGGGGTGTTTTTGGTGCTCTACTTGGGACTGGGCGTGGTGTTCGAGTACGTCATGGGCATACCCATGGGGTTCTACAACATCCCCATCGTGGTGATATTCCTGGTGGCGCTTCTGGTGGCATGCGTGCAGAACCGCAAGCTCCCCTTCGACGAGAAGCTGTCCATCATGGGGCGCGGCATCGGCGACAAGACCATCGTCACCATGATCCTCATCTTCATGGCGGCGGGCATCTTCGTGGGAACCGTCGGGCGCGACAGCGCGGAAAGCGTCGCCTACCTGCTGCTTTCCGTGGTGCCCACGCAGTTCGCGGTGGCGGTGCTGTTCGTGGTGAGCTGCTTCGTGTCGCTTTCCATGGGAACGTCGGTAGGCACCATCACGCTCATCACGCCCATCGCCGTGGCGGTGTCGGCGGCGTCCGGCTTCAGCCTGCCCCTGTGCGTGGCCAGCGTCATGGGCGGCGCCATGTTCGGCGACAACCTGTCGTTCATATCCGACACCACCATAGCCGCCTGTCAGGGCCAAGGCTGCCAGATGAAGGACAAGTTCCGCGAGAACTTCAAGATAGCGCTGCCCGCGGCGCTGGTTTCGCTCGTCATCATTCTGGCGCTGTCGTTCGGCGCCGACCTGAACGGGAGCGTGACGCACGAATACGACCTCGTCCAGCTCATCCCCTACCTCATCGTGTTGGTGGGAGGCATCGTGGGCATCAACGTGTTCGTGGTGCTGCTGCTGGGCATCGTGTCGGGCTCGCTCATCATGGTGGCTACGGGCGCGACCGTTCCCACCGACCTTCTGGCGAACATGGGATCGGGCGCCGCCGGCATGTTCGAGACCACGATGGTGGCCGTGCTGGTGAGCGCCATCTGCGCGCTCATCCGCGAACACGGCGGCTTCGTCGCGTTGCTCAACGGCATCAAGAGCCTGTTCAAAAGCAGGAAAGGCGGTCAGCTGGGCATGGGCCTGCTCGTCGGCGCCATGGACATCGCCACGGCGAACAACACGGTGGCCATCGTCATGGCGAACCCCATCGCGAAGGAGATGGGAGAGACTTACGGCATCTCCAGCCGCAAGACGGCATCCATACTGGACACGTTCTCGTGCGTGTTCCAGGGCATCATCCCGTATGGCGCCCAGATGCTCGTCGCCATATCGGCGGCAACCGAGCTGGGGTATGCCGTGTCGGCCTTCCAGATCATCCCGTTTCTGTTCTATCCCTTCCTGCTTTTGGCAAGCTCCCTCGTGTTCATCTTTCTGGTTCCCGAGAAGAGGCAGGTTCCGAAGGAATAGCGGCTCAGGCCCTCGCACGACCGGCAGTGACGGAAACCTTTCCCCGCCGCTGCCGGTCGTGCGAGGGCCTGAGCCCCCTGCAACACCGGCCTACGCCGACCCGCGCCCTCCGTGCCGTCGGCCTGCGCCGGCCATGACCCTGTCGTTGACGAGGCTGCGGAAGTCCTTGTTTCGCGCAGGAGGCGCGCCGGTCATCCTGCGACAGCCGCATCTCCTACGCCTCTGCCGTGCGGTCGTGGTTGACCACGCGGTAGAACAGCGTGCGGATCTCGTCCGCGTCGTTCGTCTGGCCGAGGGCCCACATGGTCTTCGCCACCAGCGCCTCGGTGGTCATGTCGCCGCCCTTGAGGATGCCGCGGTGCTCGGCATAGGCGCGGCCCACTTCGTACACGCCCAGATCGCACCCCTCTTCGGGTACCTGCGTCGTCACCACCAGCGTCCGGCCCGAATCCACCCAGTCGAACAGCGCCCGCTGGTAGTCGCCGTAGTCGGGAATGCCGCCGATGCCGAACGTTTCCAGGATGATGGCGTCGTGGTCGCGCTTGAGCAGGTCGAACACGGCCGGGTTCATCTCGGGCGTGAGCTTCAGCACGAACACGCGCTCGTTCAGGCGGTCGTACACGCGCAGGCCGCCGTCACGGCCGCCCATGCCCGCCTCGCCGCCCTCTCCACGCCCGCCTTCCGCGCCGGCCTTGCACCTGCCGCCGTCCGACGGGGCGGACGGCCCTGCGCGGACGATGCGGTCGTTCCTGACGAGCGCGATCTCGGGGAAGTTCACGCTGGCGAACGCGTTGAAGCTCATGGTGCGCTGCTTGCGCGCGCGGGTGCCGGCGATCACCGCGCCGCCGAACACCACCGACACGTCGCGCGACCGGTCGTCAAGCGCATAGAGCACGCTTTGGTACACGTTGAGCTTGGCGTCGGTGAAGGGGCTGGCCATCGGCTGCTGGGAGCCCGTCAGCACGATGGGCTTGGGGCTTCCCTGGATCAGGTACGAAAGCGCGGCGGCCGTGTAGGCCATGGTGTCCGTGCCGTGCAGCACCACGAACCCGTCGTAGTCGTCGTAGGCGTCCACGATCACGTCGCGCATGCGCATCCAGTCGGCGGGCCGCATGTTGGTGCTGTCGATGTTCATGGGCTGCACGACGTCGTATGCGCACAGGGAGCCCAGTTCCGGCACGTAGCGCGCCAATTCCTCCCCGCCCAAGGCCGGCGCGAGCCCGCCCTCTTCCTCCACCGAGGCGATGGTGCCGCCCGTGGCCACCAAAAGGATGCTCTTCATACCCCACCTTCCTTGCAACAAGCCCGTCCGACCATGGTGGCACAATCGCCCTCGCCGCGACAGGTGTCGCGTGCCTCCGCGCCCGGCATGCGGAAAATCTCCATCAAGCAGCTCTGGTCAGGCGGCCGAAGCCTCCAACCCACTAACCTCCCGAGCTGCCTACCCGCCACCCATGCGCCTTGCCCGGCATCGCCCGTCGTCGGCCTCACGCCGCCGCCATCCGTGCAAAAACCGCGAATCATCGACCAGTTCGCCCCCACCCGTCCCGTGAAACCTTATACTGATGTCTTCGTTGAACGAGAGACGGCAGGCGGGACGAAAGGCAGGCAATGGGCGGATTCTTCGGGGCGGCGTCGCACCGCGACGTGGTGATGGACGTGTTCTTCGGCGTGGACTACCACTCGCATCTGGGTACGCGGCGTGCGGGCATGATCTTCCACGATAGCGAGGACCAGGGCTTCCAACGCGAGATCCATTCCATCGAGAACACGCCGTTCCGCACGCGCTTCGAAGACGACCTGCCCGGGTTCCATGGGCAAAGCGGCATCGGCTGCATCAGCGACACCGACCCGCAGCCGCTTCTGGTACGCTCCCATCTGGGCACGTTCGCCCTCACCACGGTCGGCGCCATCAACAACGCCGAGGCGCTGGTAGAGGCGTACTTCTCGGAAGGCGGCAAGCAGTTCATGGCCATGAGCTCGGGCGACGTCAACACCACGGAGCTGGTCGCCGCCCTCATCAACCAGCAGGAAGACTTCGTGTCGGGCATCAAGTTCGCCCAGGACGCCATCGAAGGTTCGCTCACGCTGCTCGTCATGACCAGCGACGGACGCATCATCGCGGCGCGCGACAAGATGGGGCGCCTTCCCGTGCTCGTCGGCAAGGACGCGGACGGCCACTGCGTCTCGTTCGAGTCGTTCGCCTACCACAAGCTGGGCTACGACGATGCCTACGAGCTGGGACCGGGCGAGATCGTGCGCGTGGACGCCGACGGTATCGAGACTCTGTCCCCTGCCGGCAGCAAGATGAAGATCTGCGCGTTTCTGTGGGTGTACTACGGCTATCCCAATTCCAACTACGAAGGCATGAACGTCGAGGTCATGCGCTACCGCAACGGCGCCATCATGGCGCGCGACGAGGCAAAACGGGGCATGGTGCCCGACGTGGACTACGTGGCGGGCGTGCCGGATTCGGGCGTGCCGCACGCTATCGGGTACTCGTCCGAATGCCATGCGCCTTTCGGGAGGCCCTTCATCAAGTACACGCCCACGTGGCCGCGTTCGTTCATGCCGTCGAACCAGGACGTGCGCAACCGCGTGGCGAAGATGAAGCTCATCCCCGTGCCCGAGCTCATCCGCGGCAAGAAGCTGCTGTTCGTCGACGATTCCATCGTGCGCGGCACGCAGCTGCGCGGGACCGTTGCCTACCTGTACGAGTCCGGCGCGGCGGAAGTGCACATGCGCTCGGCCTGCCCGCCCATCATGTTCGGCTGCAAGTACCTCAGCTTCTCGCGAAGCCGCTCGGAGATGGAGCTGATCGCGCGCCGCGTGGTGCAGGAGCTGGAAGGCGACGAGGGCCAGAAGCACCTGGACGAATACGCCGACGGCGACACGGAGCGAGGGAAATGCCTGCTGCACGCCATCTGCGAGCAGATGGGCTTCGACTCGCTGGGCTTCCAGTCGCTCGGCGGTATGCTGGAAGCCATCGGCATCGACCCCGAGAAGGTGTGCACTTACTGTTGGACGGGCAAAGAATAGCGCGCGGCCGGGTGCCGGTGGCGAGGCGAGCGGAGGCAGCGCGGCCGCGCGGACGAACTCGCGGCATGGCGCATGATCTGCCAAACAAGAGGGCCCGCGTCCGGACGGAAGCGGGCCCTCTTGTTTGCGGGTCGTCGTTTTCGGGCCGTCGCTTGCGATCAAGCGCGTCGGCCAGGACCGCTGCCTGCGCCAGGACCTTCCAACGGGCCTCTTTCGCGGGACGGGCGCGCTACAGCAAATGGGCGCGCAGGTCCTCGGCCGAGCGCGGCGACAGGTACGCAGGCGGGATGTCGAAGAGCGTCTTGCAGCCCGTCTGCCCTTCGCGCGCCAAGCGGTGCGCGGCGCGGGCGCACGCCGCCAGCACGCTGCCGGTGAATTCGGGATTGGAATCCAGCTTCAGGGAATACTCCACCACGTGGCGATGCTCGCCCTGCTCGCCGGTCACGCCCGATCGGATGACCGACCCGCCGTGCGGGATGCCCGCATGGTCGCGGTCGAGTTCTTCCTGCGAGATGAACGTCACCGTGGTGTCGTACTCGTCGAAGTAGTTCGGCATGGTCACGATGGCGCGTTCGATGGCCGCCAGGTCGGCACCTTCTTCGGCCACCACGTAGCATTCGCGCGTATGCTTCTGGCGCGTGGACAGTTCGGGCATCTGCCCGCTGCGCACGGCTTCGAGCGCTTCCGGCACCGGCACCGTGTACTGGCGCGCATCGGCCACGCCGGGAATGCGGCGGATGGCGTCGCTGTGGCCTTGGGAAACGCCACGACCCCAGAACGTGTAGTCGCCGCCTTCGGGCAGGATGCAGCCCGCGTACAGGCGCGCGAGCGAGAACATGCCCGGATCCCACCCCGCAGAGATGATGGCCACCTGGCCGCCTTCCCGCGCAGCTGCGTCCACCTGCGCGAAATGGGCGGGGATGTTCGCGTGCGTGTCGAACGAATCGACCACGGTAAACAGCTGGGCGCATGCGGGCGTCTGCTCTGGCAGGTCGTTCGCGCTGCCGCCGCAGAGGACGAGCACGTCCACATCGTCGGCATGCGCGGCCAAGTCGTCGGCAGCATACACCGTCACGGAGTCCGCGAGCGGATGCACGCTTGCCGGATCGCGCCGCGTGAACAGCGCCACCAGCTCTAAGTCGTCGTTCTGGCGGCATGCCAGCTCCACGCCGCGTCCCAGGTTCCCGTATCCCAAAATGCCGATGCGCGTCTTCACCATGCGTCACTCCTCACATCCGATGCGTCCATTCCGTTCGCACCCCATGATGTACGAAAGCCCCCATCCCGTCCAGCATGAAATACGAATTTAACAAACCGCCAGAACGTGCGGAGCAGCGCCTCACAGCCCCAGCGTGAGCTGTTCAGGTTCGTCGCTGGGCGGCCAGCGGTGATGCCTCATGTCGATGGTGTCGTCGTCCAGGAAGGCCACGCCCTCGGCTTCCAGCAGCGCACGCTGGTTCTCCTTGCCGCCGAACGCGTACGACGGCGCGAGCGTCCCCTTGGCATTGACGATGCGGTGGCACGGCAGCTCCCACGCCCGCTGCGCGCGGCTCATGGCGTAGCCCACCTCGCGCGACGCGCGCGGATACCCGGCAAGCTCGGCGATGGTGCCGTACGTGCACACCGAGCCTGAGGGCACCTTGCGCACCTGTTCGTAAACGCGTTCGTAGAACGTCTCGTCCATTTCGATGAGGCCCGCGCCCTTGAACCCGGCACCTTCGGCATTCGGTTGGCCGGCATCGTCCGACCTCGCCTCTTCGAACCTCGTCCCGTCGATCCGCATTCCATCCTCCTTGCTGTCGCATGCCGCCACGGGAACTCAGACCTGCAGCACCACGTACGCGTTCATTTCCCCCGTGCGGCCGTCCGCCGTGAAGCGCACGACCTCCTCCGCCGCGTCGCCGCACGCCACCACCAGCTGGTCCAACTCGATATCGGAGAAGCTGTGGCAGTACCGGTAGGCACCCGGAACGTTCTGCCAGCCCAGCACGAAGTCGCCCAGGCCGAGCGGCGGCAAGCCCAGCTCGGCGACCGCACGGGCGTGCTCGGCCTGCGCTTTCGCGGCGAAGGCGTCGTCGTGCAGGAAGCGCCAGAGCGACACGATCACGAATCCGCCCGGACGCACCTGGTCGACAAGCGCCCGCATGACGGCAACGCGCTGCTCGAACAAAGGCACATGGTGCAGAAAGCCGAACGACACGGCCACGTCGCAGGCGGGCGCTTCCAGCGCGTCATACAGGCTCGCGCCGGCGAACAGAGCCTCCATGACGTCCAGGCTCTGGAAGCGCACGTCCAGGTGCGACTCGCCGTCCGAGGCTCTCCCGTTGTCCGCCGCGCCGCCGCTTGCCGGGCCTGCGGAGGCGATACGGAGCCCCCGTCCCCTTGCACCATCAGCGGCCGAGGACACCAGGCCGTCGCAGTTGTCCACGGCGTAGAACGTGCAGGCGGCTGGCGCAAGCGATTCGGCCAGGAACGACTCGAACCGCAGGTTCCCGCATGCCAGGTCGAGCACCGCCACGTCGCCGCCAAGCCCGGCGCGTCGCAGGACGTCCACGCAGGTACGCCACCCCGGCCACGGAGCCTGGCGCGTCTGAGAGAACGACGCGGCCTGTTGGCGGTAGAAATCGCTCGTCATGTCGCAGAGCAAGCGGGCGGTGGCTATGTCCATGGCAATCCTGACCGTCGGGTGGAAGAAGTCTGCGAAGATGCGGCGCGCGCCGCTTCGCCTGCGCTCCATAGTATAGAATTCTTCGCACCATGGAACAGCTGATACGGGAAATACTGAACGAACTGCGGAATGCCACGGGCGCGCCCGCGCCCGACGCGGACAGCGCTCGCGCGAAGGAATCAACGAGCGCAAGCGAAACCGATGCGGGCAAGGGGGATGCGGACACGGCCGACGCCAGAAGGACGACCGCGCCCGACCCGTTGCCCGACGCGCCGCTCGACCCGAACCGGCTGGCGCAGATCATCCGCAGGCGCAACGAAGGGCGGACCGCCAGCGAGCAGCCCTTCGCCAAGAAGCGGCTCCTCCCCTACTACCTGCACGTCAAGGAGGCCGACCCTGCCCGCTGGGGCAGCTGGAACGTCGACGAGGCGCTGGAGCGGCGGCTCGTGCAGACCCTGCGCATGAAGCCGCGGCGCACCGCGTCCGGCGTGGCCACCATCACGGTGCTCACGAAGCCGTGGCCCTGTTCGGGCGACTGCCTGTACTGCCCCAACGACCTGCGCATGCCGAAAAGCTATCTGGCAGACGAGCCGGCCTGCCAGCGGGCCGAACGCAACTGGTTCGACCCGTATCTGCAGGTGACCGCCCGCCTGCACGCCCTGGTCGAGATGGGCCACGTCACCGACAAGGTTGAGCTCATCGTGCTGGGCGGCACGTGGAGCGACTACCCGCAGGACTACCAGGCCTGGTTCGTGCACGAGCTGTTCCGCGCCCTGAACGACGGGGACGGCGACGAAGCGCGCCGCGCCGCCGAGGAACGCCGCGCGCTCTACCGGTCGCACGGCATCGCCAACCGCGCCGAAGACGCCGCCGCACACGTGGCGGCCGCGCAGCAGGAGGTGCGCGACGGCACGCTGACGTACAACCGCGCCGTGCGCCAGCTGTACCAAAAGGACGCGTCGTGGCAGGCCGTGGCCGCGCGGCAACGCGCCATGCTGGAAGAGGTGGCCGCGCAGCAGGCGGCCAACGAGCAGGCACGGCACCGCTGCGTCGGCCTGGTGGTGGAAACGCGCCCGGACGCCGTCACGCCGGAAAGCCTGACGCTGCTGCGCCGCTTCGGCTGCACCAAGGTGCAGATGGGCATCCAGAGCCTGGACCCCGCCGTCCTCGCCCTGAACAGCCGCACCGCCAACGTGGAAAGCGTGCGGCATGCCTTCGAGCTGCTGCGCCTGTTCGGCTTCAAGACGCACGTGCATGCCATGGCGAACCTGTGCGGCTCCACGCCCGAACGCGACAAGCAGGACTACCGTCGCCTCGTCACCGATGCGCCCTACCAGCCCGACGAGGTGAAGCTGTATCCCTGCGTGCTGGTGGAGGGCACGGGGCTGGGCGCGCGCGCCAAGCGCGGCGACTGGCGGCCCTACGACGAGGAAACGCTGGTGGACGTGTTGGCGGCCGACGTGCTGGCCACGCCTCCCTACACGCGCATCTCGCGCATGATACGCGACATCTCGGCCCACGACATCGTGGCCGGCAACAGGAAGACCAACCTGCGCCAGCTGGTGGAGGCGCACGTCGAGGCCGCCGGCGCGCCCATCGAAGAAATGCGCCACCGCGAGATAGGCGCGGACGCCGCCGAAGCCGCCGGCCTGACGCTTTCCGTCGTGCGCTACCGCACCACCGTGTCCGAGGAATGCTTCCTGCAGTGGGTGACGCCCGAGAACCGCATAGCGGGCTTCCTGCGGCTTTCCCTGCCGGACCCCGCCTGCGTGGAGGCGCTTGGCGGCGCGGCGCCTGTGTGTCCGCACGAAGCCATGATCCGCGAGGTCCACGTGTACGGCAAGGTGGCCAGCCTGCATGGCGACGGCCAGAACGCCCAGCACCGCGGCCTGGGGAAGCGCCTGGTGGAGACCGCTTGCGACCTGGCCCGGGAACAGGGCTATCGCGCGGTCAACGTCATCAGCGCCGTGGGCACGCGCGCGTACTACCGCACGCTCGGCTTCGTGGACGGGGGCCTGTACCAGCAGAAAAGCCTTTTGCCGTAGCGCGGCACGGTGTCAGCCCGCCCTGCTCTCGCCGCGCGCGTCATGCCCTCCGCAGCGCCGCCTCGCCGCAGGTGCGCGGAAACGCCGACCGGCCTTCTGCCTTCGCCTAAGCCTTCTCCACCCGCACGGCGCACACCTTGTACTCGGGAGCCTTCGACACCCGGTCCAAGGCCGCGATGGTCAGCCAGTTGCTGTTCGCGTCCTGGAAATGGAACGGCATCCACGTCTCGCCGGGGTTCGTCTTGCCCGACACGCGCGCCGTCGTCTCAACCTGGCCGCGCCGCGAGGTCACGCGCACGCGGTCGCCGTCGACCACGCCCAGCGCCTCGGCGTCCTGCGAATGCAGCTCGATGAACGAGCTGCCGGCGATCTCGTCCAGGCCGCGCGTGCGTCCCGTCATGGCGCACGCGTTGTACTGGTACAGCACGCGGCCGGTCATGAGCACGAGCGGATAGTCCTCGTCGGGCAGCTCCACCGACGGCAGGTACTCCGGCGTGGCGAAGGCGCCCAGCCCGTTCGGGAACGCGCTCTCGTGCAGGATGGGCGTGCCGGGATGCTCCGCGTTGGGGCACGGCCACTGCAAGCCGCGGCCGGCCACCGCTTCGCCGTCCAGACGCGCGTGGCTCACGCCGCCGTACGAAGGCGTCACCGAAGCGATCTCGTCCATGAGCGCCGCGGCCGAAAGCTGCGGCTGCGCCACCCCCATGCGGTTCATGACCTCGGCGAATATGCGCGTGTCAAGCCACGGCCCCGCCGGCCCTTCCACCGCCTTGCGCACGCGCTGCACGCGCCGTTCGGTGTTGGTGAACGTGCCTTCCTTCTCCGCGTAGCTGCGGCCCGGCAGCACCACGTCGGCAT
>HHCFC01400__coassemble_2452_pt1 | contig 10549 bp, 15 predicted proteins | sample HHCFC01400__metabat2_high_PE_058 | metagenome-assembled genome bin HHCFC01400 | reverse complement strand
ATAAGCGGACACGCCTTGTCCGGTTCTGTTGGGTATGGTGCTCTCCGTCATTGCACATCGAACGAGAGGAACCAGCATGGATTACGAGATCGTCGAACTGCCTGCGCGCACCGTCGTGGGACTCACCGTCCGCGCGTCGAACAACTCGCCTGAAGAAGGGGCCGTCATCGGCCAGCTATGGGCGCGCTTCCTGGGCGAAGGCCTGGACCGCTCCATTCCCGAAACGCGCGTCGAACCCTACGGCTGCTTCGCGCTGTATTACGGCTACGACTTCAGCGACATGAGCTACGACCTGCTGGTGGGCTGCCAGACGGACGCCGAGGCACCCGAGGGCATGGAACGGCAAGAGATCCCCGCCGGCCGCTACGCCAAGGTCGAGATCCGCGGCGGCGACTGCGTGACCAGCGTGCAGGAAGTCTGGGAGGCCGTGTGGGCCGACGAAGAGCTCACCGCGCAGCGCGCCTTCACCGTGGACTTCGAGGCGTACCTGCCCGGCGAGGACATGGCCTGCGCCGACATCGACGTCTTCCTGGCGTTGAAGTAGCCGAGAAGGGAAAAGGCAGGGAACCCCAGCGGCACGAAAAGCAAGGGCATGCAGGCGAAGGGCGCTGCGGTCGCGAGGCAACAGGCGGTTGCTTGACGGCGGGCGGCATGCGTGGTTCCATGGAGTCACGCATGCTCATCCGACGAGAAACGAGGAACCCATGGCCATCAAGGACACGCTCATAGCCCTGCGCGAGCAGCACGGACTCACCCAAAGCGAGCTGGCCGAGCGGCTGTTCGTCACGCGACAGGCGGTGTCTCGCTGGGAATGCGGCGAAACGCAGCCCGGCATCGAGACGCTCAAGCTCATTGCCACGGAGTTCCACGTGCCCGTGGAGGCGCTGCTGGATCTGCCGCTGCAAGCCGTGTGCCAAAGCTGCGGCATGCCGCTGTCCGACCCGAGCCTGCTGGGGACGGAAGCCGACGGGCAGCCAGCCGAGCATTTCTGCAAGTGGTGCTACACGAATGGCTCCTATCAGGGAGAATGCACGATGGAGGACATGGTGGGCATCTGCGTGGAGAACATGACGGGGCCCGACGCCCCGTTCGCCCCGGAAGAGGCCCGCGCCTACATGGAGGCGCTGCTCCCTACGCTCGAACGCTGGCAAGGCGCTGCGCCGGACGAACTGCGCTAGACGGCTTCGCGCGGACAGCCCTGCGCAGGCCGGACCGGGTGCGCATAAGACAAGGGGACGGGGGCGACGCCTCGCTCCACAGATGCGACGGAAGGAGCCTTATGGACCACGAACGACTCGATGCCCTTCTACAGTCGTATCCCGGCTGCACCAAGGACTTCAAGGCGGAATGGCAGTGGTGGCGCTATCAGGTGGGCGGCAAGATGTTCGCAGCCACCTTGCATCCCGGGCCCGAGCACGCTCCCGAGTACGCCGGGCGCAACCTGCTCACGCTCAAATGCGACCCGGTGTGGTCCGAGCAGCTGCGCGCCGAGCATCCGGACATCCTGCCCGGCTTCTACTCCGACAAACGCAACTGGATATCGGTCGACGTCGACGGCGACGTGCCCGACGATCTGCTCTGCGAGCTGTGCGACCATTCGTACCGCCTCGTGTTCGCCAAGCTGACGAAGAAGGCCCAACGCGAGATAGGCGGGTGACGGCTGCGGGAGCGCGGCGCAGGAGCCCTTTTCCGCCTGCGTCTCCATCGCCCGCGGCCTTTGCTCCCCATCTTGCCGGCCTGGCCCATCGTCTGCTGCCTGCACTGTTCCCTGCCGCCCCTGCTGCCTGCACCGCTCCCCTGCACCAAGCCGCTTGACAACCCTGGCCGTCTCTCGCACCGTCTGTTCCAAGCCGCCTGACAACCCGGGCCGTCTCTCGCACCGTCTGCAACAAACCGGTTCGCAGCCCGGCCGTCTCTCGCACCGACCTGCAAGACAAAAAGGAGATACCCATGGCATTCGATTTCAAGAAAGAATACCGCGACCTCTACCTGCCGAAGACGAAACCGGCGCTCATCGACGTGCCTGCCATGACCTTCGTCGCCGTGGCGGGGTCGGGCAACCCGAACGAGGAGAACGGCGCCTACGCCGATGCGCTCGGGCTGTTGTACGGTTTCTCCTTCACCGTGAAGATGGCGAAAATGGGCGACTGGCAGCCGGAAGGGTACTTCGACTACACGGTTCCCCCGCTCGAAGGCCTGTGGTGGGGCGGCGGGTTCGACGGCGTGCGCATCGCCGATAAGGACGTGCTCAACTGGGTGTCGATGATCCGGCAGCCCGACTTCGTCACGCCGGAGGTGTTCGCGTGGGCCGCAGAGCAGGTGGCGGCGAAGAAGCCGGGGCTCGACGTGAGCCGCGCACGGCTGGTGCGGTTCGCCGAGGGGCCGTGCGCCCAGGTCATGCACGTGGGACCGTACGACGACGAACCCGCCACCATCGAGGCCATGGAAGCGTTCATCGCCGCGTCGGGCCACATGGACGACATTGCCGACCCTGCGGACGGCGACGCGCTGCTGGCAGCCCTCGATGCCGACGGCGCCGTTCCCGCCGTGCGCCTGCACCACGAAATCTACCTGGGCGACCCGCGCCGCACGAAACCCGAGAACCTGAAGACGGTCATCCGTCACCCGGTCCGTCCGGCGTAGAACCCACCGCCCGCGATGCCCTCCGTCGAACAACCTGCATCGCTGCCCGACCCGCCGTCGCAAGCCGAAGGGCCTTGTGAGGCGGGCGGGCGCGACGCCTCGCCCTGTCCCACCATCCGCGCGCGGTCCATCCTCCAGAAGGTGCGCTACGACGGCGACGAATGGTTCGGCCTCGACTACAACATGAACCTCTATCGCGGCTGTGCGCACGGCTGCATCTACTGCGACAGCCGCAGCGAGTGCTACCGCATCGACGGCTTCGACCAGGTGCGCGCGAAGTTCGACGCGCTTTCCATCCTGCGACGCGAGCTGCGCAGCAGACGCGTGCGCGGCATCGTGGGCGTGGGCGCCATGTCGGACACGTACAACCCCTTCGAGTGCACGCTGCCCGTCCGCTACCGCGAAACGTACGGCGAGCGCTACTTCTGCAACTCCCCGCGCGCTGCCCAGAACCGCACCCTCTTCCGCACCCTCTGCAAGGAACACGGCCTCCTCTGGCGCATGGCCGACATCATCGCCGCCTACAAACCCGCCCACCCCCTGGGAACGCAAGCGAGCCTGTTCTGATCGGTGGTGCGCCGCAAGAAGCGCACCACCGACCGCTTGGAAACGCCCGCAATTTCGCGCAACGAACGAAGCGAAGACACAACGCCGTTCGGACAATGCCGACCTGCGAGGACGCCTTCGTTTTCCCATCCCTTTGGCTTCCGGATACGGTGTTTCCCAGCTTGCAGTTCACCGACGAGACGGCATGCCTTGCTCAGCGGCCGCGGTGTTTCTGTTTGCGTTTCTGCTGTTTGAGGGCGAAGCGGCGCTCGGATTCTTCCTGCTTCGCCTGGCGCGACGCCGCTTTGCGCTCGTCCTTGCGGGCCTCGTACCCGGCGCTCATGGCCTGCTGCGCCTTGGTGCCGATGCCCGCGCCCTCAACCTGCTTGCGCGCTTCGCGCTGGCGGCGCTTGGGGTTCGCGTGGGCGAGCGCAGCAGCTGCCGACTGCAATGCCTCGGCAGCCTGGTCGTCGGCGTAATCGAACGGGAGCGTTGCCCACCGCGCACAGACGAACGCCAGGATTTCGGTGTCGGTGGGCTCGGTGGCGCCGAACACGACGCGACAAGCCCCGTAGCGTCCGCTTTCGGCGTGCTCGCAGATGCCGACCCAAAATTGGCCGTCGTGCAGCACGGTCAGCGTTGACGAGGTGATGACCTGCATGGTTGTCCTCCTTTATGTTGGCGTCACACGAAGACTGGACAACCAAGGAGGCAGGTTACTGACGTGGCCCCCGCGCTGCGCGACAGCGGCAAAGCAAGGGCCACGCGCCCGGACTACCAACCGGGCCGTGTTTTCGTCTTCGCAAGCGCCATGATAGCACCCTAGGCCGCGCCGCTCAAACGACCTTGAGCAAAACCACTCGACCCGCCTCCGAAGAACGGCTCAACCAACCCGCGCAGAACGACTCAATCGTGGCAGGTTCCGCACTCGAACACGCTCTTCACTCGCCCGCCCTCCCTCCCGCGTACGTTCCCCTCCGCAGTTCGTATAAGCTTGCTTGCAACTTGCGGGCTTGCTGGTGCAGGTCGGCTTGGGTGGGGTTGCGGAGGCATGGCGGCATCGGGCATACTGGCGGCGTTGGCCAACCCCTGTCCACCCGAGACGCAAAGGCAGCCCCATGAACGTGACCATCACCGAGAACCCCGCGCTCGAAGACATCGAGGTCGCCGTTGCGTGCCCGCGCATCGACAAGCGCGTGCAGCGCATCGTCGCGACGCTGGGCGCGTTCGACCGCGTGATCGTCGGCTCGCGCGACGGCGCGACGTACCGCGTGTCCGCAGACGACGTGCTGTACGCCGAAACCGTTGACGGCACGACGTTCCTCTACACCAAAGAGGCCGTGTTCGAAACGCCGCTGCGCCTCTACGAATTGGAAGACAAGCTCGCCGGCACCGAGTTCGTGCGGGCGTCGAAGCAGATGCTCGTGAACTTCGACCACGTGAAAGGCATCCGGCCGTATCTGAACGCACGCCTGCAGCTTCTGCTCGACAACGACGAAGCCGCCATCGTGTCGCGCCAGTACGCCCCCGACATCAAACGAAAACTGGGGCTTTGAGCCACCCCCCCCCCCCCCCCCCGAACGCACCACGCCGCATCCCCGCCGCACGCGCCGCACGACCGATTCCAAGCCCGTCGACGCCGGCTTCCGTACCCGCAAGGAGTTCGCCATGAAAAACATCTTCATCAAAACCGCCAACGCCGCCTGTGTCATGTTCGCCGTGCTCATGGCTTGGTTCCTGGTGATGGGCTACGTCTTCGCCGGGCCGAGCTACGGCCTCAACCTCACGGCCAGTCTGTACGCGGCAGCCATTGGGCTTGCCGTCTTGCAGGCCGTCTGGTTCACCGACGCCGCATTCAAGAAACTGGCCTATCCGGCACGCATCGCCGGGTTCGGCGCGTGCGGGCTGCCGGTCATTGCGCTGTGCGCGTGGCTGGGCCAATGGATACCTCCCGAAGTCGGCGTGGACGCATGGATCGCCTTCGTCGTGATCTACCTGTTCATCCTGGTAGGCATGACGGCAGGCTACACCATCTACTTCAAGAAGACGGCCGGCAGCTACGACGACGCGCTGAAGCGCTACCGGCAGAACCGCAAGTAACGCCTGCAGCTCCAACCCACAATACCCAAAGAAAAGAGTCCCCATGAAAGAGAAGTTTGCCTTCGTTGCGAAGGTAACGGCAGTCCACGTCCTCACCTATGTGATATGCGGCATGCTGGCTATGACGTTGTTCGACTATCAAGGGTCCGTGGAGGCCATCGGCATGCGCGGCACCGACGACCTCATGGTCCAGCTCGCGCCCCTGTTCCAGATTGCGCGCGGCGTGCTGTTCGGCATCGTGCTGTGGCTGTTGCGCCCAGCCTATCTTGGGCGCAAACACGGCTGGCTCGTCGTGTGGGCGACCGTCGCCATCCTGGGGATATTCAACACGCCGGCCACCTCGCCCGGTTCCATCGAGGCGCTCATCTATCTGGAGCCCACGGGCGCGCCGTGGAACACGAGCGTCGGGGGCACGCTGGAGATATTGACGCAAACGCTGCTGTTCAGCCTTGCCGCCACCTGGTGGGTGCAGCGCAAGAAGCGCGCGAGGCGTTCAGCGGCGTGAGATTCAGCGAAGTGAGACAAAGGCCCCGTCTCGCTGGCCGGCCCCGTCTCGCTGGCCGGCCCCGTCTCGCTGTCTCGCTCTAGAAACGTTGAGGACCTTCTGAGCGCAGCGTGCACGCAAGCGAACGCAATGTGGCAAAAATTTCCGCGATTGCGAGGTGTTACGCTAGGCTGACTTTCAGCGACCAGGGATTATGCTGGCGGCACCTTGCAAAAACCGGATAAAGCGGGCGAAAACGCCTCTGGCAGCACCGCAAAATCGAAAAATTTTGCCACCATCGCGCCGCTTTGGAGACGCCACCCGGCAGAGCCGCCGTCTCTGGACCGTGGAGCCTTCCCCAGTTGCATTCAGCCAAGCGAACCTCGTCGGGAGAGTCGTCGCTCCAAAGGAACCAACCAGGTCGGCCACGCATGCCCCATGGGACACAGGCCGCACGGGGAACAAGCCTCCCATACGGCATTACGCATGCCCCATGCCGCATGGGACAAAGGCCGCACATGCCGCCGGCCGCGCGGGATGCAAGCCGCTCGTGGTATGCCGCGCGTGACGGTTACGCTACCGCTTGCCCCCGCGTCGCAAAGGCCGGCCCCCTCCATGCTATGATGCTTTCAATAATAGTAACATGTATCATTAAGGTTTCTCTGCCCCGGAAAGCCGCGGCGCGGCGCCCGCCGGAACAGGGATTCCCCGTGGAAGGACGGTCCGTATGGGCATCTACGTCATCACCGGCGCCACCAGCGGCATCGGCGCGAAGACCGCCGAGATACTGCGCTCTCGGGGCCACGAAGTCGTGAACATCGACCTCAAAGGCGGCGACATCAACGCGAACCTGGCCTCCAAGGGCGGACGGGCTGCGGCGCTCGCCGAGCTGCACGACCGCTGCCCGGACGGCATCGACGCGCTCATCTGCAATGCCGGGGTGTCGGGAGACAACGCCCCCATCCCGCTCATCATCTCGCTCAACTACTTCGGCGCCACCGAAATGGCGCGCGGGGCGTTCGACCTGCTTGAAAAGCGCCATGGCAGCTGCACGGTCATCTCCTCGAACTCCATCGCGCAAGGATCGGCGCGCATGGACGTGGTGGGCATGCTGAACAACCAGGCCGACGAAGAGCGCATCCTGGCGCTCGTGCAGGACTACGACCCCGCCGTCGCCCACACGTTCTACGCCGCCACGAAGTACGCGCTGGCCCGCTGGGCGCGCCGCATGAGCGCCGAATGGGGAGCCCGCGGCGTGCGCCTGAACGCCGTCGCGCCCGGCAACGTGCGCACGGCCATGACGGCGAACCTCTCGCCTGCCCACAAGGTGGCCATGGAGGCGCTGCCCGTGCCCACCCACTACGGCGACGACCCGCTCATGGACCCGGAAGAGGTGGCCAACGTGATCGCCTTCGTCGCGTCGCCCGAAGCACGGGGCCTCAACGGCGTCGTGCTGTTCGCCGACGGCGGCACCGACGCCCTGCTCCATTCCGAAAAGGTCTACTAGGAGGCTCCCATGATCGTCAACGAATTCGTCGCCGCTTTGCAGAACAAGGACCACGTGGCGCTCTCCCAGTGCTTCACCGAGGAATGCCGCCTGTTCGACTACTGTCCCTCGCTCGTCGGCCGCGAAAGCGCCTTCATCTATGGCAAACGCGCCATCGACATGTACTACCACAACGCGTTCGTGCTGGGAGGCTTCTCCATCATGGACCCGCGCGTGGTGGACGACCGCACCGTGAACTTCTACGCGAACTATCGCGGCACCGTCATCCACGCGCTCGCACAGATCGAGAACTGCACCGACGGCGTGTGCAGCCTGGACAACAGCCTGATCCAGGAACTGGTGATTCGGCCGGCATGACGGCAAGGCCCCTCCGTCAGCGGTGCGCGTGGCGCAGCGCGGCGATCTCCTCGCCGTAGCCTTGGAGCGTGGGGTTGGGCGTTTCCAGATAGAACGGCAGGTCGCGCAGCTTTGGATGGTTCGTGACGGCGGCGAGGGCGTCAAACCCGATCTCGCCTTCGCCGATGCGGGCATGGCGGTCCTTGTGCGAACCGCGGGCGTTCTGGGAGTCGTTGAGATGGATGGCACGCAGGCGGTCGAGGCCGAGCACGCGATCGAACTCGTCGATGACGCCGTCGAGGTCGCCCACGATGTCGTAGCCCGCATCCCACACGTGGCAGGTGTCGAGGCACACGCCCACGTGGTCGCTCAGGTCTACCTGCTCGATAATGGCCGCCAGCTGCTCGAACGTGCCGCCGATCTCGCTGCCCTTGCCCGACATGGTCTCCAGCAGAAGCGTGGTGGTCTGCACGGGGAGCAGCGACTCGTTCAAGGCCTCGGCGATCTTCGCCATGGCGGCCTCGGGCGACTGGCCGACGGCGCTGCCAGGATGCATGTTGTACATCTGATGGGGCGTCTCTTCCATGCGGCCAAGGTCCTCGGCCAGCACCATGAGCGCGAAGTCGCGCGTCTGCTGCTTGTCCGAAGCGGGGTTCAGCGTGTAGGGCGCATGCGCGAGAATGCGCGTGATGCCGTGGTCGGCCGCGAAAGCGGTGTAGGCCGAGACATCGGAGGGATCGATCTCCTTCGCACGGCCACCGCGCGGGTTGCGCGTGAAGAACTGGAACGTGTTGGCGTCAATGGACACGGCGTCCTTCGCCATGTGGAGATAGCCCTTCGCGCTCGAGAGATGGCATCCGATGGTAAACATGTGCGTGACCCTTTCCGTTCTGTCGTTGTTCGGTTTCGTCGTTGCCGCTTCGCGGCCTTTGCCCTGCGGAGGATGGCGGCGGGAGCGTCCTTTTGCGGCCTGCGAACAGCACGCTTCTTCGCGTGCCTGCGAGCCGCCCGGCACGGCCGGCCGCTGCAGTCGCGAGGACGGCGCGAAGGGCGCGGTGCCGGGCTAGGCCTGGTCGTACGCCTCGAGCACCGGGGCCAGCGACTCGACGGCGGCCATGCCCACGGCGGGCAGGCCCACGAGCACGGCGCTTGCCACCTCGTCGCGCGTGGCGCCGGCGTCCTTCGCCGACTTCGCGTGGAAGCCGAGGCCGCCCTCCCTGCCCGTGGCCGCAAGCACGGCCAGGTACGCGAGCTCCTGGGTCTTGTGGTCGAGGGCGCTCGTCTGAGCGAGCTGCATGACCATGCCGCCGTACGCCTTCGCCACCTCGGGCGCCTCTTCCATGAACAGTTCGAATCCCTGAGCCATGCGTGCTCCTTTCGTCGAACGCTCCTGCCGTGCGGTCGTCTTTCGCCTGACGGTTCCATGACGCGCCGCCCGATCGCATCAGTATAGCCGCAACGCCGCCGGTGCAAGACGCGAAGGATGAGGAAGGAGCGATTCGTCATCTGCCGAGCACCGGCCCGAAGCGCAAGCGGCAAGCGGCTCCCGTTTCTGCTACCGTGTTCTTCGCCCCCACCGACAGCACACCGAAAGAGAGGCCTTATGATACGCAAAGCAACGCAGTTCGACCTGGAAGCCGTCACGATGCTCGCCATGCGGCTCTGGCCCGAACAGGCGCGCGCCGAACTGGAGCCCGAGTTCGCCGCGCTGCTCGACGGCGACGAGGCGGCCGTCTTCCTGTTGTTCGCCGACGGGAAAGCCGCCGGGTTCGCCCACTGCCAGCTGCGCCACGACTACGTGGAGGGCACGGACTCGAGCCCCGTCGGCTACCTCGAGGGCATCTACGTGGAGGAAGCCCTCCGCCGTCGCGGGCACGCACGCGCCCTGCTCGCCGCCTGCGAGACATGGGCGGCCGGGCGCGGCTGCACCGAGTTCGCGAGCGACTGCGAACTTGGCAACGAGACGAGCCGCGCCTTCCATCTGCACGCCGGGTTCGATGAGGCGAACCGCATCGTCTGCTTCGCGAAGAGGCTGTAGCGGAAGCCCCTGTGGGAGGCTCCCTCCCAGGCCTCTCGGAATTCGGGGTCTTGCAGCATATATGTTGTATTCTGCAAGGGAGCATGCGCGGGCAGGACACCATGGCCGCGGCCCGCTGGTCCGCGGGCACAACGGTCCTCCAGCCCCGCTGGTCCCCCTGCACGGCGGTCCGCCGGCCCCGCTGTTCCTCCGGCACAGCGGAACCACCGGCTCAGCGAGACCACCAGCGCGCGGCATGCCGCGCGTTACGCGCGCTTCTTCCTTCGGTCGGCCTTGCCGCGCACGGTTTCCGGCTCGATGGCCCACACATCCGTGTCGGCGATCTCGCGCTCGATGGCGCCGCCGATCTCGTGCTTGTATTCCGGCAGGTACTTCATGCAGAGCGCGACGAGCGCGCGGCGCGCCTCCAGGTCTTCCTCGACGCGCCGGATGCGGCCCGTCACCATGGCCGAGCCAAAGCGGCTGGTCATGAACCCGTCCTCGTAGCATGCCTCCACGTCCACGACGGCCACCGCACTCACGCGCGCATCGCGGCGGAAGTCGTCCATCTTGTGCCCGAACGCGTTCGTCGTGTGCACGTACAGCCTGCCGTCCATCAGCACGAACGACATCGGCACGCCATAGGGCGCCCCGTCCTCGTCCACGGTGGAGATCACGCAATAGGCGGCCTCTTCCAGGATCTCGAGCGCTTCTTCTGCAGAAATCTCGCGTTCGGCTCGGAACATGGGCCGGTCGGTCATGGACACTCCTTTCGTCGTGAGCCTTGGATTCGCCGGCGCGGTCCGCGGCGAGGGATTTGCGACCCATTCTAACACACCGCGTTCCCTTTCGCCGCGCGGAGGATCCACCTCGTTCCCAACTGTTTCCCCCTCGGCCCTGCGCTCATCCCCCCCCC
>HHCFC01400__coassemble_2418_pt1 | contig 10749 bp, 7 predicted proteins | sample HHCFC01400__metabat2_high_PE_058 | metagenome-assembled genome bin HHCFC01400 | reverse complement strand
GTGCGCAGGATCTGGTCGTTCTCCATGCGCGCCATGAGCTCCGGCCACACGAACTGGAATTCGAAGTACTTCGCACAGTTGCGCTGCGCATAGGTGGTCGCTTCGCCGGTGGCGGCACGCGCCGCCTTGCGATACGCCTTCTTGTCAGGTCGGGCCAGGCTGCGCAGGAACGCCGTCAGGCGGATGCGCTTCGTGATGCCGGCCTCCAGGAAAGGACCCGGATATGGTTCGAGCGACGACGGCTTCACCTGCAGCAGGTCGATCTGCGTGCGACTGTATTCCATCTTGCGGTACTCGTACAGCCAGCGGTAGATGTCCTGACGGAAACGGTTGCCCTCGCTTTCCGTCTCGGGAGGCAGATGCCGCAGGTTCCACTGGTTGTCAAACCAGATGTCAGATCCGTACATGCGCAGGTCAAGCAAGTAGTCCAAGTCTTCGCCCCGAGGGATCCACGGGTCGAACGACACGCGCCTGAAAGCTTCTTTGTGCAGCGCCAGGCAGCCGCCGCACACATGGTTTGAACGGGACAGGCGTGGGCCGTGCATGGCCTTCGTGATCCACTTGTTGAACGCCTTGCCCTGCTGCCAGAAATGGTTGTACCACCTGTCCTGGCTTTTCGACAGGTACGATCCGTCGGAATTGAAGTAGTAGCCGGTCTTGGCCAGGATAGGGATGCCCTTTTTGGTGAGTTTTCCCAGCCCGTACACGGCGCGCTGCAGGAAGTCGGGGTCGTCCACCACTTCGTCGTCGTCCAAGAACACCACCGCGTCGAAGCCGAGCGTGTCCGCGACCAGCAGCCCCAGGTTGCGAATGGCTCCGTACCCGGACAGGCCCACTTCCTTTGCCAGCTTGCCCAGACCCAGCTGCTCCATGCGCTGCTGGATGAGGGCCAGCTCCGGCGCGCCCACCACCACGACGTTGAGTCCGGGGGACTGGGACACCGTGGCCTGCACTTTTTCCGCCGCTTGGTTCTCGATGGTGGGCTCGCTGGCAACCAGCACGACTATCTGGCCGATGCCGCGCACCTTCTGCAGCGAGTTGAGGCACCGGCCGAGCTCTCCCGGTTGCGATATGGGCGTCATGTGGTCATACGTGGTGAGAATGCTGCCGCCGTCCTTGCGGCGGCGAGCAGAGACGAACGTGGGAATGACGATTACCGGGTTCATGCGCGTCCTTTTGCCAGATTTCGCGTTCGGCCTAACCGGCCTATTGTAGCGCGCCCTCCCCCGGCGCGTCCCGGCCTACATCGAATTTGCGCCAACCCTCTTCGCCACGTTGAAGCGTTTGAGGGCGGAAAACAGCGGAAGGCCCAGCACGTACATGACCAAGGCCTCGCCCAGGCCGGTTGCCACCAAGCCGAACAGGTACATGGGCAGGTAGGCGCCGTCGAGCGCGATGCTGGTGAAGGGGATGGTGTAGAAGCCTAGGCCTTGCAACATGAGCGGCAGATAGGCAGGCACGATGAGCGCGTTCGCCAGCACCGGGCCGAGAAGCGCCACCTTGGGACGCTCGCGCATTTTCCAACACCACAGCGCGCCGAGAAAAGTGGCAAGGCTGCCGAACACGACGTCGAGCAAGCCGAGGGCACCCGTTCCGTTCACGACGAGCGCAATCAGGTTGGCGACGAGGCAGCCCACCGTGAGCCCCGGAACCGCCGCCGGCGTGAGCAGGGCCAGCACGCATACCGCCTCCGATATGCGGAACTGCACCGGGCCCCAAGCCAAGCCCTGCAACAGCAGCAACGTCACCAACGTGGCGGCAGCATACGTTGCCGCGACCATGCCCGCCTGCGCGACGCGCGCGCTGCGGGAAGAGGACGAAGTGGAGGGGGTCGCCGACGCCGCGCTTCGCGCGGCTTCCACAGGGGAAGAACTGCTCATGATCATGCTCCTTGTCTCCACACGGCTACGAAGGCCGCGGGCTATGGGCAACGGACAAACCGCGAGTGCAGGGCCCAACGATGCAAACGCGTGGCGCACGGCGGACGCGAACCCGTTCCGCCCGACGCCACAGAGCAGTATACCCAAAGACGGGACGTCGCGCTCCCACATTTTGCACTCTCTTTTCCGCGAACGCTCGGGGCTCCCAGAAATCCGCTCCTGCAACTTCTCCCTTTCCCTGTGCTGAGGCGGCCCCAAGACCTCGAGAAGCCAATCCCACAGTTCCTCCCTTTCCCTGTGCCGAAAGGGGAGGCCGCACCGGCCGACCGCCTCCGGCAAGGCGCACGTGCCGCCACTTCGGCAGGCGGTCCGCAGCTGCCGACGCGCCGGCGTCACGTCGCTTGCCGGAACGTGAGCGCCACGTCGCACAAGACCGTCTCCCCGGCAAGAGCATCCAGCAGCAGTCCCTGCGCCGCTGGGCCGGCGATTGGGCCGAACGACCAAACCAGCTCTTCGCTGGCGGCATTCGCGCCTATCGTCAGGCCTCCTCCCGCAGCAGGCGGGGGCATGCCGCCCTCGCAGAACACGACGTCGCCCCCCGTCGCCCGCAAAACGTCGAACTCGTATGCCCGATAGCCCGAACGACCTGCAACGGCGACGGAGCAAAGACTCACCGCAACAGGCGAAAGGTTCTCAATCCGATACCCGCTCGGCGCGACCACCGTGCCATCGGCCATGATCGCGCAGGCCAGCCTTGTAGGGACGCGCACGGAGATCACAGGGTCGTAGAGGGCGCACACGTCGAGCGCTTCGGTGACCGCCGAAAAATCCTTGTCCCAGCCGCTGAACGACCACTGGCTGACCGGCGGCGCTTCGGGCGGCGTGGCTGGATCGCCCCAGGCGACCTGCTGTTCTTCGATCACGTTCCCGCCCCTGTCGAGGAACCGGACGGTGAGCATGACGCGATCCCATTGCGACGTGACGACGATGTCTCGTTCCACCTTGCCGAAGTCGCCGTCCCACCCGGCAAAGACCCACCCTTCATGGCACCCAGGGTCAGGAGCGGTCGCCGAACTCCCTTCCAGCACGCTCTCCGTTTTCAGGACTTCTCCCGTGATGCCGTCTTCGAACGTCACGGCGTGGACGGGAATGGCCTCGAACTCCGCAGCAATGGCATGCCCGGCGTTCACGTTGGCGAACGCGTAGGAAGAAACCTTTCCCACGCTCTTGCCGTCCACCTTGACGTCCCTGATGCGGTGCCCTTCGGCGGGCGTCATGGCGTACGCCTGGGATCCCCCGGCATCGACCAGCACGTTCCCGCTGGGGGAAATCGAACCGCCCGAGGTCGCCGAAGCTGTGATCGTGTAGGGAACGTGGACGTAGAAGTCCCATCCCACTTTCAGGGTGGTCGTGCCGTAAGGCGTCTCCTTGCTGGTGATGTGATGCGCGCCGCCGCCTTTCACGTCGAACTCCGCGAACTGCTCCATTTTCGTGCCGGTTCTGTAGTCCGCGCCGATGAAGGCCACCTGCACGCCGTTGTCGTAGATGGTCTTGGTGCTTGTCCACTTCACGATGGTGCCGTCGGTCGACCACAGCGTGGTCGCAACGGTCACGTGGACGCTTCCGTCCGGATTGGGCGTGGGCGAAAGCTTGTACTGCGCGTTCTGATAATGGTTGCCCCACTGGTAACTGTGCACCGTCACCCACTGCCCGGTGGGAGACGACGGCCTTGCCGCCAGCGAGGTGCGCTTCGCCGTAACAGGCAGGCTCACCGCATCGTCGGGCAGGTCGTGCGCCCATGCCGGGAGAGACGCCGACAGCGCGCACAGCGCGGCCATAAGGGCGGCGGCCACGGCCGAAAGCCACCCTGGAACGCCCCCTGTTCTGGAAAGGCCTCTCGGCTTGGTCCTGACAACCCCGGCTTCAGTTCCGGTTTTGATGCCGGCGACGGTTCCTGCCCTGGCCCTTTCCCCGGCATCGCGTCTGATGACGACCTCATTTCCGGCGGTTCCGACTCCTCCTTTGTTCCTAGCTTCCGCCACCGTCATCGCTTCCTCCCTTCGCCACAGCTATCAGGGTGCCTGCACCCGCCATGCAAGCAGCCGCGCAGGCGCCAAGGGCCGCAACGGGAAGAAGCGGCGCGCCGTCGCCGGTGCGAGGCAGCGGAATTGCCGCCAGTGCGGGCTGCGGCACTTGCCAGATTGTGACCGCCGTCTCCGCAGACGGGCCATCGGCTGCCAACGCCCCAGCAGGAACGCAAGCGCAAAGGACTGCGGAGCACAGGACGAGCACGACCCTGCGCGACCATGTCCTCCGTCCTTTCATGGCAAACCTCCTTTTCCCTGGTCGCCCAACATTGCATCTTGCACGATTCGAAGCTTATGCTGCAGCGCCGGGCGCAACCGTCCATACGATCGTCGCGACGCTGGTCTCCTTGGACAGGTCGGCTGCGACATGTGCCACGTTGCCGGCCGTGTCGATTTCCACAGATTCCGTTCCCGACCCCGCATATCCCATGTTGAAGCCCATGTCCGAAGACGTGTCGGCAGGTATAAGCGCCGACGCTGCATCCACCTGCCTGGCAGGGCCGAACTGGAAGTCGATGGCGTTCTTCGTTTGCCCTGGAGCCTTGGCTGCATCCGCGACGACGTTCCATGCTCCCTTGGCTTCCACTCCCACCTCCGTCACGTGGATGCCGAACACGCTCTTGTTGGTGATCTTGGCCACTTCCTTGCTCGGGCCAACGAGCACGCCATCGGCGCTCGCCGCGAACGGAATGACCGTCGGAACCTCGAACTTGAGCGTTTGACCGGGGTCAGCCACCACTGTGACCTGCGTCTTTCCCTGCGAGGCGTCGTCCGCGAGCGCTGCGGCGGGCATCGCACACCCTGCGGCAAGAGCGCCTGCAAGCACGATCGTCGCCACAGTCCTGCGGCTTCTGCACATCGCGATGCCGCTTCTCGCCTTTTCCTTCGCAATTCTGCACATGGCTGGATCCTTCCTCCGTTTTTTACAGCTCCTGTCCATCAGGCGCTTTCACGACTTCGATCTCCACGTTCGCGGAAGAGCCCGCCGCGCTGCCCGTTTCGGCATCGACCCCCTGCACCAAAACGGTCGCCTTGCCGGGGGCAAGACCCTTCACCTCGAACGAAGACAACTCCCGGCCAGGAGCGACGATGCCCGATTCGTAGACCGCCTTGCCCTCTTGCACGAGCGTGAAACGCTGCTGCACCTTGTTTCGGGCGTCGTTGGCAAGCGCAAGCTCCACCCATCCTTCTTCATGGACGAAGGCCCGAGGCGACACGGTGACGGTCATCATGGAGTCGGCCACCTGACGGTCGAGCTCTGCCTGTATCTCTTCCCTCGTCATGCCTGCATAATCCGAAACTGTGGCGCCTCCATCCGCCGCGCGTTGCGGGATGGCGGCGAGCAGCCAGAAGGCAAGGGCGGCGGCACATGCCAAAGCCACAAGCACGGTGATCAGGGCGCAGGTCTTCGGCGCGGAACTGCCTTGCCGAGAAAGGGAAGTTCTTCTCATCGCGTCTCCTTACTTCGCAACGTACACCAACGTTCGCTCGTTCGACCAACGGCTGTACGAACAGGTGCAGAACGTAACGACGCTTTCCGGGGCCTCTCCGCGAAGGGTCACCGATGCCTTTGCAGCCTGCTCGCCATACCATGCGTCGAAGTCCGCATCGTTTTCGAATTGCGTCCTTGTCGTTTCAGCCGAAGCGTCCACCACGCTTGCGAAGAGCACGGGGCACGCCTTCTTCTCGTCCGGCGTCTGCACGAGCATCTCCGCATGATCTGCGGCGTAGGCCGCATCGACGTAGCGGGCAAGGGCAGTGAACATGCTTCCATCCATCAGGCTCATGTTGTGCCCGTACACGACGGCGTTGCGGCTGCCCAGCAGACCAGCGGCGGCACACGAAGCGTCCAGGTACAGGCACCCGTACAGATTGGGTTCGCCATATACGTCATGCTTGAGGTAATAGTCAGGATCGTTGGCGGGAGCCAACACGATCGGGCCGTTCACGTTCGTGCCCGGTACCGTGACCCAGCCGACCACGTTCGGGTTGACCTGCCGCCAATAGTCCCAGTCCACAAGAGGAAAGCCGTTCTCGTCAACCCGCTCGCCGCCTCCCGCGTCGGTTTCGGCGCCGTAGAGACGAAAGACATCGGCCAGAAACGCTGCGGCCGAGAGCGCTCCTGTCCCCACGGGCGCCGGGTCACACGTCGCCGCGCGCTGTCGCATGCCGCACACGGCGCCTGCCAGGACCAGTGCCGCAACCGCCAGAACGCCTGCTGCCAAGAAGGCCACCGCAGCCCGCTTTCTCTGCCGGCTCCGCATTGTCTACCGTGCCTTCCTGGATCTGCGCCATTGAAGCGCTCCGTACAGGGCGACCGCACACGCCGCCGCGCCCAACACGCCTGCGCCCGCAAACACGCTGTCCAGCGGCACGCCGGTCTTGTCGTAAGGCCTGCCTTCTTCGGGCGGCTCTTCGCGCGGTTGCAACTTCACCGTCTGGCCTTCGCTTTGCAGGTCCGCATGCTCCGCAACAAGAACCTGGCCTCCTTCGACGTCGCGGTACAGCGCCTCGAACACCACCACGTCGCTCGTGCCCAAGGCTGAGCCGTCGAAAGTGAATTCGACGTTCACCTCGCCTTGCGGCTGTTCGGGGGAAAACGCCGTCTCGGCGGTCACCTGAAGCCCGTCTACCGCAACGGGCTCGCCCGTTCCCTTGTCCATCAATATGCCAGCGAGCGTATAGCGACCTCCCACCGTCGCATTCTCGTATTCGACCACATCCACTATGGTCACCTCTTCGTCCGCCCACGCCTCGTGGCCGCCAAGCTCCGCATCCGTCGCCGTGGTAGAAATGCGAACGGGCTTGTCATCGACCGTCCCCAAGTCGATGACGTGGCTGTCGCGCGACACGGTGACCGACAGATCCTTGACGAGCACCTGTCCCGCATTGGCCGCACACGGCAGTTCGTTTACCGTGTAGGTGTCGTAGGGGAGAGCGCCTTTCCCGTCGTCCAACGCGGCAACGTCCCCGAACCACACTCCCGCCATCGCATCGTACGATCCTTCTTCTGCGTCGTCGTTGGCGTTGGTGCGGTAGCTGTGGGCATTCCAGTCGCCAGACGTGGAAGCGCATCCGTTCTCGTCCGTCACGATCACGTGGCGTTCGCCCGTGGCGTCCGACACGATTTCGAATGGAACGCCCGCCATGCGCGCCATGGTGTCTTCGTTGACCTTGACGAGCGACAGGTCGCCCCGCACCACCTGATCGGGCACCTCGGGGACATGATAGACCGGCACCTGACCGCTGTCTCCTCCGGCGACCACCTGCTGCACATAGACCTGGCTGTTGACCAGATACCCTTTCGGAGCCTTGATCTCCTGCACCAGGTACGTGCCCAGCGGCAAGGTCGGATTCCCCTCGCCGTCGCAGTACCAGTCGTTGTCCGGGAGGCCGGCGCCCTGCGCATCGTCAGGTTCAGCAAGGAACGCATGCCCGTTTCGGTCCGTGGAAACCGTCCACGTGCGCAACGGATCGCCCGATCCCTCCGCCGTCGCCGCATCGTCGTAGAATCCGCCGTAGTGGCGCACGGCGAACTGGGCGCCCTCGAGCGACGCGGCGCCCTGGGGAAGGTTGTCTGACCCGGAGTACGCCTTTTCGCCGTCGTACTTCCCCACCAAGAGCGACGCGGTGGCGCTCAGGGGCGCCTCCTTCACCGGTCCGCCGTTCACCTTTGTCGTCTCGTCGGCCAGCACCTTCACCGGATACACCGTTACGTCGACGGCAAAGCCTGCAGGGGCGCTTATCTCTTGCACCCAGTACGTTCCCAGGGGAACGGCATCGGCCTGGGCATGCCCGTTCGCATCGGTGGTCATGCGCGCCACCTCTTTCGTGCAAGCCGCGTCGGAATACACGCCGTAGACGGCGCCCGCCAGCGAATAGCAACCATTGCCATCGGTGAGTTCGGGGTTGGACGAAACCTTGTCCAGCGCTACCGATCCCGTCAGCCGCTCGACCGAAAACCAGGCCGCCACCGTTTGCGCCTCGTCCGACACGAAAGCCGTCCCGCTCCCTTTGTACAGCGCGGCGTTGGCGTCCACGTAGGCGTTCAGCTCCGCCCAGGCGGAAGACCAGCGCGACCCCCAGCCGCCTTCTCCACTCAGCACCTCGACGGAATAGATCGTGTAGTTCTCCATGCCCGTCCCCGGAACATGCTGCATGACCCACCACGTGTAGGCCTGCACGATGGAATACCGTTGCGCCCAAGACGCGCCGGGGAAATGGGCATACCCGCCATCCGCCGAGCCGAAGGCATAGTCGTGCGCCAAGGCGATCTTGGTCAGCTGCTCCTGCGGCATGACCTGCAAGGCGTCTACGGGGTTGGTGGTCTTCCCCTTGGGATACAGTCGGGTAATGTCCACGCACCACACGTCGTGCGTTTCGCTGCCGTCCGTCACTTTCAGGAAGCTGTCGAGGGATATGTTCCACTCGTCCCCATTGCCATTGCCTTTGTTGACGTAAAGCCGGTATTCCGTGTAGCTTTCGGTCTTGCCGGTCACATACGACGCGGCATGAGCAGGTACCGGGCTCAGCAGCGCCAGCCCAGGCACCATCGCGGCCAGAAGCAGGGCCGCAAGCAGCACGCGCATGCCGCGCGACCGCGCGACCGCGTCCGCATAGGCCGCACAGGCAGGAACCGGAAAACCGCTCAGCGGGACCCGTCTCGACGCACGGCCGACGCCGGGAAGGGCCCTTGCGTCATCCGCATGCGAAGCATGCCGAGGGGAAGCGCTGCGGCAACCCTCTCTTTTGTTCTGTCTCCCGGCCCTGTTCCATCCTCTGCCCATGCCCTCGCCCAGTGCCCCGTCCTTCTCAGAGGCGAAAACGTGCGCGTAGGCACGCTGCGTGTAACCTGGCCTGATGCGGCGAGCAACTTCGCCTTGCCGCCGATCGCGCTCGCCCAACAGGTCATTCTTCCTCGATCGTCTCACCGCATGGCTCCTTCCTGCCGCGCCGCCTTTTGGGACGGTCGTTTGTGCCCTTCCCTCTGCCTGCATGATAGAGACGCCATCCAGCAGGTCGATGACGCAGGCCAAGCAGAATGGCATCCCCCTTCCATCAGAAATGCGGCACGCCACGCCGCTCCCGTCATCGCGCGGCGGACAAGAATCCAACAGAAACCAAGCGCCGATCAAGCACGAATCAAGCGCGGGCCACACGACAACCGCGCAGAAACCTGGCACGGACCCATCGCGATGCAAGCGGAAGCCTTGCGCGAACCCAGCGAGAACCTTCCACCAATCCATTGCGGATCAAGCACGCGTCTCCCGGAACCCTTCCGCAAGCCTTCCGAGTTTCAACCACAAACCTTCCGGACGCTTTCCGCAAACCTTTTGCGTCCCTTGCGCAAACCTCGCAAACTGCCGGCAAAATGCGTGCGCATCCGGCCATCACGGCTCCGTGAATTTTAGGCAACCGCCAGAAATTAGTCGTTGACAGCGGTTCGGTTTGCTGCGAAAATAGCTGTTGCTGTTTGGACGTGCGCCGTTACCTCAGCTGGATAGAGGGACTGACTACGAATCAGTACGTCGGGGGTTCGAATCCCTCACGGCGCACCACTTAACAGCTTGGAATCCGCAACGATTGGCTCACCACCAGCACGTGCGGTTTTTTTATTTGTACGGCAAGCGTCCGCGTCGGCGCGATTCATCGTCGGCGAGAGCGGCCGGTACGCCCGTTGGCCTCAAGGCCAGCACAACGACAAGGAAAGGAACGTACTTGAAGGTTCGAAAACCGAAGCCTCACAGTATGTAACCTTCGACTTCCCTTACGCGGAAGCGGCTCGTATCCCGAGTTTCCGCGCGTCGGCAGTCGAAGGACGACTGCGACGCATCATTCAGCTTGATCCCGCCTCTGCCTGCGCGTTGGGTTGCGCCCAACGCCTGCGGTTCGGTCGTGGACAAGCACCGATGCACGACACGTAAGGGAACATCATGCTTTATCTCTCTCAAATGATGGGGAAACCCGTCGTCGATGCAAACGGCGAAAAGATCGGCACGATCTCCGATCTGGCCATTTCCACCGGCGAGGTGTTTCCGCGCATCACCAGCCTGGCATTCCAAGGTCCAGGCAAGGTGCCGTTCATGATCTCGTGGCGCAAATACGTCGACGAGTTCGACGAGGACGGCATCAGGCTGTCCGTGGAATCGCACGACATCCGCTTCAGTTATCTGCAACCCGACGAAGTTCTGTTGGCCCGCGACCTTTTGAACCGTCAGATCGTCGATACGCAAGGGCTCAAGGTTGTGCGCGTGAACGACCTCAAGCTATCGCAATCGGGCACGCAGCTGCGCCTGCTAGGCGCCGAAGTGGGCGCGCGCGGCATCCTGCGTGGTCTGGCGCCATGGCTCGAACGCGCCGTGGTGGCCGTGGCAAAGGCGTTCGGCAAGCGCATCGACGAGCAGATCATCGCCTGGAACTACATGGACCTGCTCGACCGCGACCTGTCCGAGGTGCAGCTTTCGGTCACGCACAAGCGCCTGGACGAACTGCATCCCGCCGACGTGGCCGACATCCTGGAGCAACTCGACCCCAAGCAGCGTGCCAACGTGTTCCAGCATCTGGACGACGCCCAGGCCACCGAGGCCATCTCCGAAATGGAGGACGAATACCAGGCGGAGTTCATCGACGAGCTGGACGATGCACGCGCGGCCGGCCTTTTGGGCAGCATGGATCCCGACGATGCCGCCGACATCGTGCGCGACCTGTCATACGAAAAGGCCGAAACCCTGTTGCGTCTCATGGGCGTGGAGGACGCCACGGAAATCCGCCAGTTGCTGGGC
>HHCFC01400__coassemble_2412_pt1 | contig 10776 bp, 9 predicted proteins | sample HHCFC01400__metabat2_high_PE_058 | metagenome-assembled genome bin HHCFC01400 | reverse complement strand
ACGCCGGGCCGTGGCAACCTGTCGTTCACGTCCATCAACCTGCCGCGCCTGGCAATCCGTGCGAAGGGCGATCTGGAACTGTTCTTCGACCTTCTGGACGCGAAGCTGGCGCTGGTGACGGGACAGCTGGACGAGCGCTTCGAAATCCAAGCGCGCAAGAAGGTGTACAACGCGCCGTTCCTCATGGGTCAGGGCGTGTGGATCGATTCCGAGAACCTGGCGCCGGGCGACGAACAGCGCGAGGTCCTCAAGCACGGCACGCTAACCACCGGTTTCATCGGCCTGGCCGAAGCGCTCGTGGCCTTGACAGGCAAGCATCATGGCGAATCGCCCGAGGCGCAGCGCCTGGGACTGGAGATCGTGGGGCACATGCGCAGCTACGTTGACCGGCTGTCCCAGGAGCGCGGCATGAACTACACGCTCATCGCGACGCCGGCCGAGGGCCTTTCGGGCCGCTTCGTGCGCATGGACCGCGCCCGTTACGGATCCATCCCGGGCGTGACCGACCGCGACTACTACACGAACGGATTCCACGTGCCGGTGTATTGCGACATCAGCGCGTTCGACAAGATATCCATCGAGGCGCCCTACCATGCCCTCACGAACGGCGGCCACATCAGCTACGTGGAGCTCGACGGCGACCCGACCGACAACCTGGAAGCGTTCGAGGCCGTGATTCGCCACATGAAGGACTGCGGCATGGGTTACGGTTCGGTGAACCACCCCGTCGACCGCGACCCCGTGTGCGGGTACAACGGCATCATCGAGGACGTGTGCCCACAGTGCGGCCGCAGCGAGGAAGAGCACGGGGTGCCCTTCGAGCGCATCCGCCGCATCACCGGCTATCTGGTGGGCACGCTCGACCGCTTCAACGACGCCAAGCGCGCCGAAGAGAGCGACCGTGTCAAGCATTCCGTTCCGTCGGCTTAGCGGCCGCCGGGATTACCCGGCCACCTGACGCTGCGAGCGGCCGTGGCGCTCGATCTTCGCGCTATGCTGCGAACTTGCGTACGAAGCACGCGACGTTCGCACCATCCCACGAATCTCGGGCACCATGGCCGCCCTCGCTGACTTACTACGCCAACCTGCGATGCGATAGCGCCCTTGCGGGCGCATGCGAGGCTGCCATGACCACTCCTGAAACCATCCGCCTGTATGGCACGGCTCCGGATTCCATCGTGGATGGGCCGGGGCTGCGCTATGCCGTGTTCGTGCAGGGATGCACGCACGGTTGTCCGGGGTGTCACAACAAGGACAGCCAGCCGCGGAACGGCGGCACCGTGCTCGCCATCGACGACGTGGTGGCCGACATTCGGGCGAACGGCCTGGTGCATGACGTGACGCTTTCGGGGGGCGAGCCTTTCGAGCAGGCGGCCGCCGCGTCTGAGCTGGCCCGTCGGCTGAAGACGCTCGGCTATGGCATCTGGACGTATACGGGCTACCTCTACGAAGACCTGCTTGCCTTGGCCGCATCCGCTGCATCGGCGCTTCCGTGCTCGCAGGGCACCGCGTGGACGCAGGGGGCGGGCATCTGCCACAGCCCCGCCTTCGCCTCCACGCCCGTCTGCTCCTTGCAGCGTGCGTCTGCCGCTTCGGAGCACCCCGCTTTTTCGGCGGGCGCTTTCTCGCAGGGACTCGACCCTGCTGCCGTGCGCGCGCTGCTGGACGCCACCGACGTGTTGGTCGACGGCCCCTACGTCGCCAGCCTCCGCTCCCTTGGGCTTTCGTGGCGCGGCTCTGCGAACCAACGGTTGATTGACGTTTCTGCCAGCCGGGGGGCAGGCGCCGTCGTTTTATGGGAAACTCACGAGGACTTCCCCCGAAAACCCGCGTCGTGGTAAGGCCGCTGCCGCATGCGAATGGCGCGCGTGCGCCCGGCATGGTAGGATGGAACGCATGGAGCAGTTCATACATCAAATAGACGGTCTGGTCCGAGCCGATTGGCTCAACACCGCCATCTCGGTCGTCGTCATACTGGGCATCACGGCTATCGTTGCGCGGCTGCTCACGCGGTTCTTGCGGCGGGTGCTGCATTTCAACGAGCAGAAAGACCTGCCTTCCAGTTCCATCTTCGTCAACATCGCGCGCGCCGCCGTTTGGGTGACGGGCATCTGCATCATGCTGTCCACCAGCTTCAACGTCAACGTGAGCGCGGCCATCACGGCGTTGGGCATCGGCGGCATCGCCATCTCGCTCGGTTTTCAGGACACCCTGTCCAACCTGATCGGGGGCTTGCAGCTGAGCCTGCTGCGCATCATCAAGCCCGGCGACAACATCACGGTCGGCAGCGAGTCGGGCGTGGTGCGCGACGTCACATGGCGCCACACCACCATCAAGAACTCTGCCGGCGAGGAGATCATCATTCCCAACTCCATCATCAACAAGACGGCCCTCGTGCAGCTGCCGCCTCCTAACCAGACGGGTCTGCCGGTGGTGGTGACCACGAACGGAGAAGACCTCACGCGTACGGCCTCGGCCATCGAGAAGGCCGCCGACGAGGCGGCAAGCGCAGTCGGCAAGGTGAAGAAGAAGCCCGAGCTCATGTTCTCGGAGATCACCGGGACCGGTTTCAAAGGCTCGCTGGCCTTCACCATGGCCGATGCGCGCAACGTCTCGAAAGCCAAGGACGCGGTGCTGCGTGCCATCGCCCCGCTCACCCGCCCGTCGGGTCAAGGGGGTCCCGAGGAAGCCAAGCCCGGCGAGAAGCCGGCCCCGGCATCCGCCACGCCTCGTTCCCGGCAGGAGAGGGCGCATGGGCCTCGTCAGGGATCGGACGGGGGAGGGACGCCTGCGGACAGCAAGCCTGCCGAGTCCGCGAAACAGAAGGAACATGCCAGGCACGACTGAAAGCGAGGAGGGGACACCATGGCCATGCAGGACGAACGGGGTGAAACGAGGATCGACCAGCCGGGCCCGCTGCACAACGGCGACGGGACCTTGGCCTGTCCGGGATACGCGACGTCCCTTCTGCTCGAATACCACCGCAAGAACGTGAAGGCGTCCGCCTGGCGCATCAAGGAGTGGGACTACTACCTGGTCAACGATGACGAATACGCCGTGGCGCTCACGCTGAGCGACATGGGCTACGCCGGCCTCGTGTCGGTCTCGCTCATCGACTTCGCTCAAGCGGCCTACAAGACCACGAGCGTCATCACGCCGTTTCCCTTCGGACGCTTCCATCTGCCCGAGTCGTCGGCTTCAGGGGTGTCGTCGTTCGAGAACAGCCGCGTGGCCCTGAGTTTCGAAGCGGCCGATGGTCAGCGTCGGCTCCGCGCGACGTTCAGGCGGTTCGACGGCGACGAAGACCTGACGTTCGAGGCACTGCTGGACGAGGAGCCGCGCGACACCATGGTGATCGCGACGCCGTGGGCAGAGGACGAACTCGCGTTCTATTACAACCAGAAGATCGTGGCCATGCAGGTCCGAGGCAGTTTCAAGAAGGGCACCCTGGTGCATGGGTTCAGGCCTGAAAACTCGTTCGGACTTTTGGATTGGGGCCGCGGCGTGTGGACGCGCGACAACACCTGGTTCTGGGCCGTCGGCCAAGGTTGGCAGCACGGTCCGGTTCATAAGCAGGGGAAGGCGGGCGCCCGCCTTTCCGGGGCTTCGCAAGCCGGCGGGCGCCATCGGTTCGGCCTGAACCTGGGATACGGGTTCGGCGACACCTCGGCGGCCTCGGAGAACATGGCGTTTGTGGACGGCGCGGCCGTCAAGCTGGGGCGGGTCGATTTCGGCATTCCCCAGAAGCGGCGCGACGCGCGCAAGATCGCCGACCGCTACGAACTCATGCAGCCCTGGCACATGACCGATGGCGAAGGCCGCTTGGACCTGGTGTTCACGCCGGCCATCGACCGCATCGACTACATGGACTTCAAGCTCATCCGCTCCGACCAGCATCAGGTCTTCGGCACCTTCGACGGTACGGTGGTGCTGGACGACGGCACCCGTTTTCCCATCGAGGGCCTGCGAGGATCGGCCGAGGTCATTCACAACGTGTACTAGAGGGCGTGCCAGCGGGCACATCGAAAGCCCCAAAAGGAAGCGGCCTCCCGAAAGGAAGGCCGCCATGGAGTCTGCTTTGGGCTGGTTGCCGGCTAGTCGTCCACGCCGATGATGACGGACGAAGCCTTGATGATGGCATAGGCTTCCTTGCCTACCTCCAACTCCAGGTCTTTGAGCGAGCCCATGGAAATGGACGACGTGATGAGTTGGCCACCTTCCAGCTCCATGATGACGATGGCGTTCACGGCTCCCGGATGGATGGCGGTGATGGTGCCCTTGAGCTGATTGCGCGCGGAAAGTTTCATATGCGGTTCCCCCTTCGTCTGAAATTTCCTTCCCTGCCATTGTAACGCTTAGTTCACCTGTCATTGTCGAGAAGGCGACGGCGTCTCTGCGCCTTGCAGACTTTACCGAGATTTGACTTCCTTCCAACAGGGCTTTGATGCGCATTCCTCATCATGTCCATCATGCGCGGAGGCGATCGGTCTCTTGCCGCCGCGAAATCGAACACAGGCGAAAAGCTGCACGATGAAAGGAACGAAATGAAAAAGAAGATCATGATCCTGGCCGTGGGCGCCGTGCTTGCCCTGGGCGCGTTCGCCCTGGCCGGCTGTGCCTCGGGGAATAGCGCCGATTCGGGCCAGGCGGCTGGAGACGCCGCTGCAGCAGATGACGTGTCGCCGTCCGGCGAGGTTTCGGTGTACTCGCGCGAGGACGGGTCGGGGACCCGTAGCGCGTTCATCGAGCTCATGGGCGTCGAGGAAAAGGACGCGAGCGGCGAGAAGGTGGATATGACCACGCCCGCGGCAGCCATCACCAACTCCACGTCCGTCATGATGACTTCGGTGGCAGGCGACCCGAACGGCATCGGCTACATATCCTTGGGTTCCCTGAACGACACGGTGAAGGCCGTCGAGGTCGATGGCGTGGAGGCCACGGCCGAGAACGTGAAGAGCGGCACGTACAAGGTCGCGCGCCCCTTCAACATCGTCACGAAGGACGGCCTGTCCGACGTGGCGCAGGACTTCATTGACTTCATCCTGAGCGCCGACGGCCAGGCCATCGTGGAAGAAGAAGGCTACATTGCCGTCGAAGACGGTGCTGCCGCCTATGTCGGCTCCGGCGTGTCCGGCAAGATCGTGGTCGCCGGGTCGTCTTCGGTGACGCCCGTCATGGAAAAGCTGGCCGAGGCCTATCAGGCCATCAACTCCGGCGTGACCATCGAGGTGCAGCAGTCCGACTCCACCACCGGCGTCAACATGGCGACCGAAGGAACCTGCGACATCGGCATGGCTTCCCGCGAGCTGAAGGACTCCGAGTCCGCCGTGACCGGCACCGTCATCGCCCAGGATGGCATCGCCGTCATAGTGAACAAGGATTCTTCCATCAAAGGCCTGACGTCCGACCAGATCAAGTCGATCTACACGGGCGAAATCACGACCTGGGAAGAAGCGTTGGCATAGCCATGTCGCGCCTTCGGATAAAAGAAGGGCTTGCACGGGCGCTGTTCGTGGCGGCTGCGGGGATCTCCCTCCTCGCGGTCGCCCTGATCTGCGTCTTCCTGTTTGCCAACGGCGTGCCGGCCATCGCACAGATCGGCCTTCCTGATTTCCTGTTCGGCACCACCTGGCGTCCCGCAAACGACGTCTACGGCATCTTTCCCATGATCGTGGGCAGCGTCTACGTGACGGCCGGTGCCCTCCTGATCGGCGTGCCCATTGGACTTTTGTGCGCCATCTTCCTGTCGCGGTTCGCACATGCCAAGGTGGCGGCCCTGCTCAAGCCGGGCGTCGAGCTTTTGGCGGGCATCCCTTCGGTGGTGTACGGATTCTTCGGCCTGGTGGTCATCGTGCCGTTCATCCGCGACAACCTGTCGGGGCGAGGTCTTTCGCTCTTGGCGGCGTCGGTGCTGCTGGGCATCATGATCCTACCCACCATCGTCACCGTGGCCCAAAGCGCGCTCGACGCGGTGCCGCAAAAGCATTACGAAGGGGCGTTGGCTCTGGGCGCCGACCACGAGCGTTCGGTGTTCCGCGTGGTGGTGCCCGCGGCATCGTCGGGCATCATGGCGGGCATCGTGCTGGGCGTGGGGCGCGCCATCGGCGAGACCATGGCGGTCATCATGGTGGCCGGCAACCAGACCCTCATACCCTCCAGCATCTTCGAGGGCGTGCGCACCATGACGGCCAACATCGTGTTGGAGATGGGCTATGCGGCCGACCTGCATCGCGGCGCGCTCATCGCCACGGGCGTGGTCCTGTTCGTGTTCATCCTGCTCATCACCACGCTGTTCAACCTCATCAGGAAGAGGGGCGAGGCCGCATGACGTCGAAACCGACCGTAGCGCTGGAGGCGGCAGGCTTTGGCCCTGGCCGCCCCGGCCCTCAGCTTCCGGGGCCATGTGAAGGCGTAGCCGGGGACGACCGTCTGGCGGCGCTGTTCGCGGCCGCCGAGGCGCGCCATGCGAAAACGCGCAGGGTCGTGGCGGCCCTGTTGCGGTGGCTCGTGTACGTCGGGGCGTTGCTGACCACGCTGGTATTGCTCTTCCTGGTGGGCTACATCCTGGCGAACGGCGTGCCCTACCTCACGCCCAGCCTGTTTGCCTGGGAATACACGTCCGACAACGTGTCGCTCATGCCCGCTCTGGTGAACACGTTGCTTATGGCTGCGTTGGCCCTGCTCATGGCGGTGCCCGTTGGCGTGGGTTCGGCAATATACCTGGTGGAATACGCGCCGCGCGGCAACCGCTTCGTGCAGATGGTGCGCATTACCGCCGAAACGCTGCAGGGAATCCCCTCCATCATCTACGGCCTGTTCGGCATGCTGTTCTTCGTGACGACGCTGAAATGGAACCTTTCGCTTATGGCGGGTGCCTGCACGTTGGCCATCATGGTGCTGCCGGTGGTCATGCGCACGACCGAAGAGGCGCTTCTGGCCGTGCCGGACGCCTACCGCGAAGGCGGGTTCGGGCTGGGCGCGGGGCGCCTGCGCACGGTGTTCCGCTGCGTCATGCCTTCGGCCGTGCCGGGCATCTTGGGCGGCGTCATCCTTGCGCTGGGGCGTTGCGTGGGCGAAGTGGCCGCGCTCATGTTCACGGCAGGCTCCATCGCCCAGGTGCCCGATTTCATAGGCGGCTTGGCCGAAGGTGGTCTGGCTGGGCTGGGAGCCCACTTCTTCGATTCTGCGCGCACGCTCGCCGTGCACATGTACGTACTTGCCAGCGAAGGCCTGCACATGAACGAGACGTATGCCACGGCGGTGGTGCTGCTGGTCATGGTGGTGCTGCTGAACTTGTTGGCAACATCCGCAGCCAAGAAAATGAAGAAAGGGAACAAGCATGACTAACGCTACGACGGATGCTCCGGTGAAGGAGAAACGCCCGGCTGCGACGGCGAAGGGGAAGCGCCCGGGTGCAGTGAGGTCGCTGCCTTGGATTGCGGCGTCGGCCGAAGCGCCTGTGGCTCGGCCTTGGGCAGAGGCGCCGTCCGACGTGTCTGCGGGTGCGCCCGGCCGCGGAATCGCCTGCACCGTCGCAACGGCACCTGCGCGGGTGCCTGCGCCTGATTCCACCCCGATGCCCTCAGAGGCACCATCGAAGATGGCCGTGTACGGCCTGAACCTGTACTACAAGGACTTCCATGCCCTGAAGAACATCGATCTGGAGTTTCCAACGAACCAGGTGACGGCACTCATCGGCCCGTCGGGATGTGGCAAGTCCACGTTGCTGAAAAGCCTCAACCGCATGAACGATCTGGTGGAAGGGTGCCGCATCGAAGGCAGGATCACGCTGGACGACGTTGACGCGTACCGCTCCGTAGACGTGAACAACCTGCGCCGGCGCGTGGGCATGGTGTTCCAGCAGCCCAATCCGTTTCCCATGAGCGTGTACGACAACGTGGCGTTCGGTCCGCGCACGCACGGCATCAAGAAGCGCGCCGACCTGGACGAGATCGTCGAGCGGAGCCTGCGCGATGCCGCCATCTGGGACGAGCTGAAGGACCGCCTGAAGAAGAACGCCTTGGGGCTTTCGGGCGGACAACAGCAGCGCCTCTGCATCGCGCGCGCTCTGGCCGTGCGTCCCGAGGTGTTGCTGCTCGACGAATCCACCAGCGCGCTCGACCCCATCTCCACGGCCAAGATCGAAGAGCTGGTGGGCGAGCTCAAGCAGAAATACACCGTCGTCATGGTGACGCACAACATGTTGCAGGCGCTACGCGTGTCCGACAAGACCGCCTTTTTCCTGTTGGGCGAAATGGTGGAAGCCGGCACGACCGACGACGTCTTCACGAACCCCCGCGACCCTCGTACCGCCGACTACGTTGCCGGGCGGTTCGGATAAGCCGGTGCGATGCAGGCGGTCCATTGCAAGCGGCAGGGCAATGCGGCACGGTCGGGCGATGCAGATGGCGAAAAGGCGATGAGGCACGGGCTGCCGACAACTTTTACGCAAATTTGACCTTGCCGCCCGGGCATAGCTTTCCCGCTGTTTTACAATAGGCCGAGACGACAAAGCTGAACGGAAGCGACGTGCCTGTGATCTACTACGTTGAAGACGACACCAACATTCGCGACCTGACCGTGTATGCCCTTCGTCAGGCGGGCTACGAAGCGAAGGGGTTCGCAAACGCCGGCGACTTCTTCGCTGCGTGCAAGGAACACGTACCCGAACTGGTGCTGCTCGACATCATGCTGCCCGAAGTGGACGGCTTGGAAATTCTGCATGTGCTGCGCGAGGATGCGGCCATGAAGCACGTGCCGATCATGATGCTGACGGCGAAGGGCACCGAATACGACACGGTCTGCGGGTTGGATGCTGGCGCCGACGACTACCTGGCGAAGCCGTTCGGCATGATGGAGCTGGTCTCGCGCGTGAACGCCCTGCTGCGTCGCGCGTCGGCCCCGTCGGCGGCGGTGGACGACCAGCTGACCTGCGGCCCCATCACGCTTGTGGCCTCGGCGCATACGGTGCATGTCGATGGCGTGCCGGTGACGCTCACGCTGAAGGAGTTCGACCTGCTGCAAGCGCTCATGCAGAACGCGGGTCACGTGCTGTCGCGCAGCCAGCTGCTGGAAGACGTGTGGGGCATCACGTACGTCGGCGAAACGCGTACGGTAGACGTGCATATCCAGACGTTGCGGCAAAAGCTGGCTGCGGCGTGTGGAGGGTCCGATGCCTGGATCCACACGGTGCGCGGCGTCGGCTACTGCGCCAAGCAGCCATCATGACCTCCCGAACGACAGCAACCCCTGCATCTGCCGCACGAGGCGGTGCTGCCGCATGAGTCCCACGCACTTCCGCGTCAAGAGCCTGTCGGGCAAGATCTTCTCGAGCGTGCTCGTGTTCGCCTTCGCCCTTGTCTTGGCGTTCGGCGTGGCCATGACGTCCATCTATTACTATTCCTACGAGCGGGATGCCGAAGCCAAACTGTCTGCATTGGCGCACGACGCGGCGGCCTATTTGAACGCGACGCCCTCCGCGGACAACGTGCCGGCGCTGGAAGAGCAGTTCGCTGGCCTGGTGCGGTACACGCTTATCGCGCAGGACGGCGCAGTCCTGTTCGACAGCGCAGCCGACGAGGGCATCATGGAGAACCATGGCGAACGACCCGAGGTGCTCAAGGCCGAAGCAGAAGGTGCGGGTGCGGTGGTGCGCTACTCCGAAACCCTCAAGACCGACACAGTGTATGCCGCCGTGAAATTGCAGGACGGCAGCGTCATCCGCCTTTCGGAAACGCGCGAGAGCCTGCTCGCGTTTTTGGGCAGCATGATGGCGCCCATCCTGGTGGCGCTCGTGGTGGTGGCGGTGCTGGTGTTCCTGCTGTCCAAAACGCTCACGCAGCGCATCATGAAGCCCATCGATGCGCTCAACTTCGCCGACCCGTTGGAAAACGAGATATACGAGGAAATGGACCCGCTGCTGGAACGCATCGACGAACAGCAGAAGCTGCTCAAGCAACAGAACAAGGAACTGGCGCTGGCCGAGAACCTGCGCCGCGATTTTTCCAGCAACGTGAGCCATGAGATGAAGACGCCGTTGCAGGTGATCTCGGGCTACGCGGAGCTCATGAAGAATGATCTGGTAGAACCCTCCGACCGCCAGAAATTTGCAGCGCTCATCTACGAGGAAGCCCAGGCCATGCGTTCCCTCATCAACGACGTTCTCACGCTGTCGCGTCTGGACGAGACGACCTACGACGCCGAAGCCGCCACGCCCATCGACGTGCGTGCCGTGGCCGAACGCGTGGCAGGGCGGCTCGCCAGCTTCGCCTCGAAGCAGGGCGTGGAAGTGCGGGTCGAAGGCGAACGCGCCTGCATCTCCGGCAGTGCGACGCTGGTGGAGGAGATGCTGTACAACCTCATCGAGAACGGCATCCGCTACAATCATGAAGGCGGCCAGGTGGTGATGGCGGTGTCGGTGGAGGAAGGCGCACCGGATGGATCGTCGGCGCCGAGCGGTGCGCCCGCGGCAGGGGGTTCCGCCGCCTGTATGCCGGAATCCGACGATGCCGTCGAAAGCGGGAGAAAAATGGCCAGCCGTACGATGGCTTCCGGCGCGGCTGCGCGGCCGGACAGCACGTCCGCAAGTGCTGCGCGCCATGTGGTGGTGCGGGTGAGCGACACGGGCCCCGGCATTCCCGCCGACATGCAGGACAAGGTGTTCGAGCGTTTCTTCCGTGTGGACAAAAGCCGTTCGAAGGAAACAGGCGGCACCGGCCTGGGCCTTGCGATTGTGAAGCATGCCGTGCTCTACCACAACGGCACGATAGAAGTGGA
>HHCFC01400__coassemble_2406_pt1 | contig 10801 bp, 8 predicted proteins | sample HHCFC01400__metabat2_high_PE_058 | metagenome-assembled genome bin HHCFC01400 | reverse complement strand
GGGCGGCGACTTCATCGAAATGATTCCGTACACGCCCGACAAGGTGCTCGCGGTGCTTGGCAAGATCGCGCAGTAGGAGGAAGAAGACATGAAACACTTCAAGCACATGCAGGCCGCCTCGGCGAAAGAGGCGGCGAAGAACGCCGAAGCCGGAACGGCTGCGTTCATTGCGGGCGGCACCGACCTTCTGGGCACGCTGAAGGACGAGAGCCTGCCGACGTATCCGGAAACGGTCATCGACCTGAAGACCATCCCGGACATGGACGGCATCGTGGAAGACGGCGACGCCGTGCGCATCGGCGCTCTGGCCACCTTGGCCGCCGTGGCCGAGAGCGAGACGGTGCAGGCGAACTGCGCGGCCTTGGCCGAGGCCTGCGCCCGCGCCGCGTCGCCCACCATCCGCCATCGAGGCACCATCGGCGGCAACGTGTGCCAGATGCACCGCTGCTGGTACTTCCGCGTGCCCGACGACCGCTTCCACTGCCTGCGCAAGGGCGGCGACTTCTGCCCGGCGCGCATCGGCGACAACCGCTACCATTCCATCTTCGGCGACCAGGACGGATGCTATGCCGTGAGCTCCCACGACACCGCGCCCGCGCTGGTGGCGCTGGGCGCCACCGTGGTCACCACGAAGCGCGAGGTGCCGGCCGAGGAGTTCTTCAAGGCCAACGGCGTGCGCTCCAACGTCCTGGAAGACGGGGAAGTGGTGACCGAGTTCAAGGTGCCCAAAGCCGAAAAGAGCGCGTTCCAGAAGTTCGCGCTGCGCAAGTCCATCGACTTCCCGCTGGTGAACTGCGCGGCGGCGCAGGGATCCGACGGGCAGGTGCGCGTGGCGCTGGGCGGCGTGTACCCCGCTCCCGTGCGCTCGGCCGAAGCCGAGGCCGCCGTCGCGGGCGGCGTGACGGAGGCGTCCGCCGCGCAGGCAGGGGACGCGGCCGTGGCGTCCTGCACGCCCCTTCCCAAGAACGCCTACAAGGTGGAGATCGCGCGCACGCTGGTGAAGCGCACGCTCATGGACCTGGCCGGTTGAGACGCAAGGTGGCGATGACCATGGAAACCCACGGGCAGGCGTCTTGGCCGGAAGAGTACGGGGCGCTGTGCGCCTTCGTGCAGGCCGACGGCCGCATCAAGGCGACGCCTTCGAGCCTGAGCGTGCCGGCCGACGCGCGTCCGGAGTTCTATCGCCTGGTGGAAGGGGCGCAGGCCGCACTGGCCACCCAGGTGCTGGGCGAGCGGGCGGCCCAGGTGGAGAAGCTGGCGCGCCGCTGCGCCGACGTGCGGCGGCGGCTCGTGGAGGCGGCCGGGCTTTCGGCGTTCAACCTGGCGCCGACGCTCGAGCACCTTCTTGCCGACCCGCTGGCGGCGCTCGCGAAGCCTGCGTTCTCGCTCGTACTGGACGGCCTGCAGAACGGCCGCCCTGCCGAGGACGTGGAAGGGCAGGCGGCGCTCACGCTCCCGCCGTTCTGCGACTCGCTTGCGCGCAGCGCCTACGAGGCGTGGGCGTACTACGGCATCGTGGCGGCGCTCCGTCCCGTGCGGTTCTGGGACGTGCGCTCTCCCGACACGGTGGAGGTGTTCGCCGCCGAAACCGACGAGGTGCAGGTGGGAAGCCAGATCACCTCGCCCGAGCGCCGCATGCCGGAAGCGGTGTTCCAAACCGCCGACGGCCGGGTGTTCGCCATGAAGAGCGAGGCGGCCCGCGAGCTGGACTACTACGGCCTGCGGATCGTCCGGCGGCGCGACAATTCCGCCGGCGGCAACACGGCCGAGCTCATGGGGCACCGCGTGCTTCTGCTCTACCGGCTGGAAAGCGTGGACGACGTGGGGCTCATCTGCGACCGCGATCACCTTCTGCAGCTGCCGAGCGACCTGTTCTGCGAGGTGCTGGCCCCGCGCGACCTGTCCACCCCGGCGTACGTGGGCACGTTCGTGGAGCGCATCAACGCCGTGCGTTCGCGCCGGCCGGTGCAGGTGGTCACGTTCGACGGCGAGGGGGACTTCCCCGAAGGCATGCTGGACGACCCGACGGTGGCGCCCGTGGTGCGGCGCGTGGCCGGGTTCGACGAAAGCGTGCTGGAGAACATCGCCCACGAACTGGATGAAGAAACCGAACCCCCTCAGGAAACGGAGGAACGATGACACGGAAGAAAGAAACAAGGCTCCTGCGGGCCGCGGCGCTCGCCGCGGCGCTGGCCCTAGTGGCGGCGCTCGGCGGCTGCGCGCCGCAGACGGCCTCGGAGACAGGCAGCGGCGACGCGCCTGCAAGCAACGACACGGCCGCCAAGGGCGAGTACACGCCCTACGACCCGGCGGTGGAGGCCGAGCACGTGAGCGGCAAGGCCATCGAAGGATCCGAGGAAGAGGAACTGCAGCAGGAGCGCATCGCCGGCGGCGCGGTGGGCGCCGTGACGTCGCAGAACCTGGAGCCGCTCGAGGGCATCGTGAACGGTTCCGAAGGCGATTACGTCGCGGCTTACGGCATCAACGGCCAGCCTCCGGCACAGGGGCATGGCGACAACGGCGCCGACTGCCTGAGCTGCCACAAGCCCGGCGGTGCAGGGGCGCAGCAGCCTCCCAACCATCTGAAGTCGAACCTGGCCAGCGAGGACTGCGCCACGTGCCACCAGCCTGCCTCGTAGGCGGGTCTTGCCGGGAGCCTGGCCGTGCGGCCGTGGCGGCATGCGCCGCGCGGCCGCCTGGAGGCCAGGCATCCCGGCGGTTCGTTGGCTTCCGGGCTTTACCGGCCGGGAGGCCTTCGGGTCCGCGGTCCGTTCCCGGGCAGGGCGCCTTGCGTGCGCTACCGCCCGGGAGGGCCGTCCGAGCCACCCGCCCCGCCTCCTTTTCCCGGCGGGTGGTTCGGACGACCTTGAGGGAAGAGTGCGCGGCGCCGTGCCGGCGGGCAGGGGCGTCGAGGGCGATGCGGGGCAGAAAGGCGTGAGCGACATGCGTGACGTTCGAAACGACGTGCAGCGGTGGTTCTCTGCGGGCAAGGCCGTGGCGCTTGCCCAGGTCGTGAAGACCTGGGGATCGTCGCCGCGTGCGTGCGGGTCGGTCATGGCGGTCAACGAGGACGGGGGCATCGCCGGGTCGGTGTCCGGGGGGTGCATCGAAGGGAGCGTCGTGCAGACGGCGCTCGACTGCCTGGGCGGGATGCCTGCCCGCCTGGAGAAGTTCCATGCCTCCACGGCGCGCGCCCAGGAAGTGGGGCTTTCCTGCGGCGGCAACGTCGAAGTGCTGGTGGGCGCCCTGGACCGGACGCTGTTCGAAGTGGAATGCGGCGAGCTGGACGCCGACCGCGCGTACGTCCGGGTCTGCCTGATGGAGGCGGCGGGAGCCGCGGCCGACGGGCGCGGGCCGGATGCGGCCGACGGGCGGGACGCCTCGGCACGCGCGCGGCAGGCCGCGCCGGGGACGTGCCTTCTTCTGGTGTCGGCCGCGTCGCCGGCCGCCATGGGGCGCGCGGGGCTGCGTCCGCATCCGGTGCCGGGGCAGGACGGCTGGCGGCTGCTCGCCTCCCGCGAAACCGAGGAGGCGCTTTCCTCCGGGACGCTGGCCGAGGTGGCGGCACAGGTGCTGGCCGTGCCGGCGACGGAGGTCGCGGGCCATGTGCGCCATGCCGCCGGCGACTTCTTCTTCTGCCGCACGAACCCGCTGCCCAAGCTGGTGTGCGTCGGAGGCGTGCACGTGTCCATCCACCTGACGCGCATGGCCAAGATGCTGGGCTACCATACGGTGGTCATCGACCCGCGGGGCGCCTTCGCCACCGGCGAGCGCTTCCCGTTCGTGGACCAGCTGGTGCATGCCTGGCCGCAGGAGGCGTTCAAGAGCATCGCGCTCGACGAGTCCACCGCGCTCTGCGCGCTTACGCACGACCCGAAGATCGACGTGCCTGCGCTGGCCGCCGCGCTCGACTCGCCCGCGTTCTACATCGGCTCGCTCGGGCGGCACACCACGCAGCTTTCGCGTTACCGCCAGCTCGTGTGCGAAGGCTACGGCGACGACGCCATCGCGCGCGTGTTCGGCCCCATCGGGCTGGACCTGAAGGGCCGCGAGCCGGCCGAGATCGCGCTCGCCATCATGTCCGAGATAACCGCCGTGCGCTACGGAGGGTCGTTCCCCATGGCCACCATGCTGCAGTCGGCCCGCCGCGCGGAGGCCGAGAGGGCCGCCGCGCGCTAGGGCCGTTCGGCGTCTCCGCTTCCCCGGTGCTGTGCTGGCACGATGCCTTGCAGGGCCAGGCGTCCGCCGCAGACGTGCCTGGCGGTCGCTTCGACGTTCGCCTGCGCTAGGCGGCCGCCCGTTCCCGCCAGCGGCCGATGGCCTTGGCGGTTTCGGTCTGCACGAGCGAGAGCGCGGCCAGCCCCAGCACGACGCCCCACTGGGCGGCGTCCATGGGCGCGCCGCCGAACGCGTCCAGCACGGGCGGCACCAGAAGCACCAGAAGCATGAGCGCCGCGGAAGCGGCCACGGCGGCCACGAGCCAGGGGTTGCGCCCGCCTTCGCGGTTCCACACGGGGTCGGTGGTGGAGCGCTGGTTCACGGCGCGCAGGATCTGCGAGAACGCCACCACGGCGAAGGCCATCGTGCGGCCGACCGCCTCCGAGCCCGCGTCGCGTCCCCACACGTAGGCCACCAGCGCGAACGCGGCCACGAACAAGCCTTGGAACACGACGCGGCGCGCCAGGTGCGGTTCCAGCAGCGTGCCGGCGCGCACGGGCGGATGCTCCATGACGTGGCGGCTGGCGGGCTCCACGCCCAAGGCCAGCGCGGGAAGCGTGGCCGTGGCCAGGTTCACCCAGAGTATCATGACGGCCGTGAGCGGCGCGTCCCAGTTCAGCGCCACGGCAACCAGGAGCACGACGATCTGCGCCACGTTGTCGGCCACCAGGAACTGCACCACCTTCTGGATGTTGCGGAACACCCTCCGCCCTTCGCGCACCGCGTTGACGATGGTGGTGAAGCGGTCGTCCAAAAGGATCATGTCGGCGGCGTCCTTCGCCACGTCGGTGCCCGTGATGCCCATGGCCACGCCGATGTCGGCGGCCTTGAGGGCGGGGGCGTCGTTCACGCCGTCGCCCGTCATGGCCACTATCTGCCCGTCGTGCTTGAGGGCGCGAACGATGCGCAGCTTGTGGAAGGGCGACACGCGCGCGAACACGCTGGCGCGGCTTATGGCGGCGTCCAGGGCCGCGTCGTCCATCCCTTCCAGCTCCGAGCCCGTGACCACCAGGTCGCCGGGGCGGTAGATGTCCAGGTCCTCGCCGATGGCGCGCGCCGTGGCGGCGTGGTCGCCCGTGATCATGACGGTGCGCACGCCGGCCGTGCGGCACGTGTCCACCGCCTCGCGTACGTCGGGGCGCGGCGGGTCCATCATGCCCACCATGCCGACGAACACCAGGTCGCGCTCGATATCCTCGGCCTCGTCCGGCACGTGGGGCAGGGCCCGGGTGGCGAAGGCGAGCACGCGCAGCGCCTCGTCGGAGAGCCCTTCGGCCACGGCGAGCGCCTGGGCGCGGTCCTGGTCTTCGATGGGCCGCGGGCCGCCCTCGTCCATGACGAAGGCGCAGCGGGGGAGCAGCCCGTCGAGCGAGCCCTTGACGGCCGCCACCACCTCGCCGTCGCGCTCGTGCACCGTGGCCATGCGCTTGCGGTCGGAATCGAAGGGGCGCTCGGCCAGGCGCGGGTAGGCCGTCCGCAGGGCCGTGGGGTCGATGCCGATGTCGCGCGCCATCACGACGAGCGCGCCCTCGGTCGGATCGCCGATGACGGCCGGTGCGGCGGCGGGGGCGCCTGCAGGCGAGCCAGGCGCCGCCGCGTCTCCGGGCACGCCGGGCGCCGCCATGCTTCCCGGCGCGCCTCCTGCGCCCGCGCCGCCGCCCGCTCTTGTGCCTCCCGCACCCTCGCCGCCGCTGGCTTTGCCTTCGCCTTCTTCCTCCGCGAAGCTGGCATCGTTGCAGAGGGCGGCCACGAAGGCCAGGTCGCCGAAGAGCGTGGGGTGGTTCCGCAGGGCCGCCGCCGGCGATTCGGCCTTCCCCCGCGCCAGGTCGGGGACGAAGGCGACGCGCACGACGCTCATGCGGTTCTCGGTGAGCGTGCCCGTCTTGTCCGTGCAGACGACGGTGGCGCCTCCCAGGGTCTCCACGGCGGGCAGGCGGCGCACGAGCGCCTGGTGGCGCGCCATGCGCTGCACGCCCAGCGCCATGACGATGGTGGCCGTGGCGGGCAGGCTTTCGGGGATGACGGAGATGGCCAGCGATATGGCCAGAAGCAGCAAGGGGACGAACTCCCGCCCGTAGAACAGCCCGAGCGCTATGACGGCCAGCGCCGCGGCCACGCCCACCACGGTGAGCACCTTGCCGAACGCCGCCAGCTTGCGCTTCAAGGGGGTGTCCAGCTCCTCGTCGCCTTCCAGCAGCCCCGCGATGCGGCCCACCTCGGTCCCCATGCCCGTGGCCACCACCACGCCCACGCCGCGCCCGCCCGTCACGATGGCCGTGGCGAAGGCCATGGTGGCGCGGTCGCCCAGGGGCGCGCCGGGGGCCACGCGGGCCTGGGCGTCCTTTTCGGCCGGCACGGACTCGCCGGTGAGCGAGGCCTCCTGCACGCGCAGGCTGGCGGTGTCCAGAAGCCGCAGGTCGGCGGGCACCATGCTGCCGTCGGCGAGCATCACCACGTCGCCGGGCACCAGATCGCGCGCGGGCACCAGTTCCTCGACGCCGCCGCGCAGCACGTGGGCGACCGGCGCGCTCATCTGCCGCAGGGCCTCCAGCGAGGACTGCGCCTTGCGCTCCTGCACGATGCCGATGACGGCGTTCACCACCACGATGACGAAGATGATGCCGGCCTCGGCCCATTCCTGCAGCAGCGCCGAAAGCGCGGCCGCCACCAGCAGGATGAGCACCATGGGGTCGCCCAATTGCTCGCGCACCATGGCGGCAAGCGTCTTGGGCGGCTTGGAGGAAAGCTCGTTGGGGCCGTGCTCGTCCAGCCGCGCGGCCGCCTGCGCGTCCGTGAGGCCGTCGGGCGAGGAGCCCAGGGCCGCCAGCACCTCGTCCGCGCTCAGGGCGTGCCAGCAAGGAGAGACGGAAGGCCCGCTTGCGGATGCAGGCGAGGAAGCGGCGTCGCATGCAGTCGCGCTCTCGTCCGCGTTTGGCCGGCTCGCATGTTGGGGAATGGGGTCTTCCATGGTGGTCCTTTCGGTGCGGAAGGTCGCGCGTCGGGCGCGCCATCCTCCACCATACCCGACCCGCAGGCCCGTCCATCGAACCGTAAGGCACCGGTGGGCGGGTCATTACCTGCCTGCTGCGAGCCGATGGCGCATCGTGTCCGGAAGAGGTAGGCAGCGGGAAAACTCTCGGCGTGCCCAACACGGAAAGATCCGGACCCTTCGTGCGCCGACACGGAAAGCAATCGGCCGGATATGCGCCTGGTGCAGAAAACGCGTTCTTTGGGCTGCGTTCCTCGGTGCGGCGGGATACAATGACGACGCCAAAAGAAAGGATGCGTCTCATGGATCACCTGCTTCGCCTTGAAAACCTGCCGCGCACCATCGAGCTGGTGCGTGCCGGCGACGGCGCCGCCGAATTGGCCTACGTGGACCAGCGCAGGCTTCCCGGCGAGTTGGCCTTCGTGCGCACGGGGGACTGGCGGTGCGTGGTGGATGCGGTGAAGACGCTTGCCGTGCGCGGGGCGCCGGCCATCGGCGTGGCGGGGGCAGCCGCGGTGGCGCTGTGGGCGGGTGGCGTCGGCGCGCCGCGCGCGTGCGCGCAGGGCTGCGCGGAAGAGGCCGGCCACTTCCTGGAAGGGCTCGCCTCGGTGGCCGAGCAGGTTGTTTCCGCCCGCCCGACGGCGGTCAACCTGGCCTGGAGCGTGCGCCGGGCGGCGGGCCACGCGCGTGCGCTCGTGGCCGAGGGCATGCGTCCCTGGCAGGTCGCCGACGCGCTCTACGACCTCGTCAAGCGCATGGAGGCGGAAGACGAGGCCGCCAACCGCGCCATCGGCTCGCACGGCGCGGCGCTTCTGCCCGGCCGCGCGCGCATCCTCACGCACTGCAACGCGGGCAGCCTGGCCACCGTGTTCTACGGCACGGCGCTGGGCGTGGTGTACGCGGCCGCCGGGCAGGGCAAGGTGGAGCGCGTGTACGCCGACGAGACGCGCCCGGTGGGGCAGGGTGCGCGCCTGACGGCCTGGGAGCTTGCCGCGGCGGGCGTCCCCTGCACGCTCGTCTGCGACGACATGGCGGCAAGCCTCATGGCGAAGGGCCGTGTGGACGCCGTGGTGGTGGGCGCCGACCGCATAGCGGCCAACGGCGACGTGGCCAACAAGATAGGCACCTACGGCCTGGCGGTGCTCGCGCACCATCACGGCATTCCCTTCTACGTCGCCGCTCCCGCGTCCACCGTGGACGCCGCCTGCGCCACCGGCGCGGACATTCCCATCGAGGAGCGCGACCCGGCCGAGGTGCTGCCGCGCCCCATCGAAGGCGTGGACGTGTGGAACCCCGCCTTCGACGTCACGCCGGCCGACCTGGTCACCCGCGTGATCACCGAGCAGGGAACGTGCCCGCCGTCGGAGGTGGCCCGCCGCGTGCAGGAGGTGACGCGCATGTGCCAGTGACGTCCGCGCTTTCTTGCCCATGTTTCGAGCCGTTCGTATCAAGCCGCCGCGTTTCATGCAACGGTTCTTGAGACTGTGATATGATGGCGAAAAGCGCGGATCCGAGTCGCAAGGTGGTGATGGCATCATGTCTAATGCGGTGTATACCACAAGCGAGCTGCGCGACATGATAGTGCCGCTTCTGCCGAAACACGACATGGCTTCGGCATGCCTTTTCGGCTCGTATGCGCGCGGGGAGGCCGACGAGGCGTCGGACATGGACGTTCTCCTGGTAGGCAACCAGGGTTTCCGGCCTCTTGGCATATTCGGCGTGGCCGAAGAGCTTCATCGGCTTTCGGGCAAGCGGGTAGACGTTTACGAGGTGTCGGAACTCGATCCGGGCCCGTTCCGCGATTCCGTCTTACGAGAGGCGGTGACGCTGTGAGAACCGATTCGTACCGCTTGGGCCGCATAGTCGAATTGGGAGACGGTGGCCTCGATACTGTTCGAGGAATTGCAGCCCTTCGTGGAGGGCGTGAGAGGCGTTCTTGCTGAAACGGACGGCGGGGAAGCAGGTCAAAGCCAGGCCTGACAGGCGGATTCGAAGGAGGCGGCCATGCGCATCATGCATCGCGAGGACCAGGAGCAGCGCGAGCACGACGTGCTGTCGCCCGACGCGTCGTTCTCCGACGAGAGCGAGGGCCGCGACCGCTCCGCCGAGCCCGACATCCTGCGCAGCGACTACCAGCGCGACCGCGACAAGATCCTGCACACGAAGTCGTTCCGCCGCCTGTCACACAAGACGCAGGTGTTCCTGGCGGCGGAAGGCGACCACTTCCGCACACGGCTCACGCACACGCTGGAGGTCGCCCAGATCGCCCGCACCATTGCCCGGGCGCTCGGTCTGAACGAGGATCTGACGGAGGCCATCTCCCTCGGCCATGACCTGGGTCACACCCCGTTCGGCCACACGGGAGAGGAGGCGCTGGCGCGCTGCCTTGCCCGCCACAAGGGCATCGACCCGGCCTCGCCCGAGGCGGCCGCGCTCTACCGCCATAACGAACAGAGCCTGCGCGTTGTGGAGCGCATCGAGAACGGCGGGCGCGGCCTGAACCTGACCGCGGAGGTTCGCGACGGCATCCTGTGCCACACGGGCGAGGCCCGGGCCGAGACGCTGGAGGGGCGCATCGTCGCCACGGCCGACCGCATCGCCTACGTCAACCACGACATCGACGACGCCATCCGCGCCGGCGTGCTGGACGAGGACGACCTGCCCGCCTCCACGCATGCGCTGCTGGGCCCCGACCATTCCTCGCGCATCCAGACGCTGGTGCTGGACATGGTGGAGACTTCGGCGGCCGCAGACGACATCCGCATGAGCGAGCCGGTGTGGAACGCCATGATGGAACTGCGCGCGTTCCTGTTCGAGCGCGTGTACACGGCGCCCGTCGTCATGGAAGAGGTCCACAAGGCCACGCGCCTCGTCGAGAGCCTGTTCTCCTACTACGTCGGGCATGTGGGCGAGGTGCCCCAGGAGTACCGCGCCATCTCCGACGGCGACGACGCGCGCGCCGTGTCCGACTACATCGCCGGCATGACCGACCGCTTCGCGAAGAGCCAGTTCCAGAACCTGTTCGTCCCGCATTCGCTGCACTTCTAGGAGAGGGCGTCGGCACGCTGCCGGCAAGCGCGCAGCGAACGGCTCGCCATCGGCCGTGGCGCGCTCTTTGACGCGTCTTCGAGATGCCGCTGAACGACGCGTGCCGGTCCTTGAGGTTGGAAGCCCTGCCACCTGCTGACCGGCAGCCGAGCGGCGTGCCGATAGCGGCTCCGCCCTGCCTCTTCTCCTTCGTTGCTTTTTTCGGGCTCCGGGCCTTGCTCCGCCTCAAAGCCCCCGCCTGTGCGCAAAGCTCCCTATGGGCAAGTCGTCTTCTGGCTGCGAACAGGACCCCCTTCACATGGAATGCGCATTCCTGCCGCTCGCTCCTTCTGCCGGCAAAGGCGCCGGCGCAATCTGGCAAGGCTGACCGCTGTGGCACGGTTTTCGGCGTCCTTGCGTCGGATTCGTGAGACGCTGGCAACAAAAGACCAGTTCGCGGATTTCCTTGCGAGTCAAAAGACGGGGCGTTCGTGCCATAACGGTCAGCCTTGCCATTCGAAGGCCATAGCGGTCAGCCTTGCCATCGCCGCAGCGAAGGCGGGGGGG
>HHCFC01400__coassemble_2404_pt1 | contig 10804 bp, 8 predicted proteins | sample HHCFC01400__metabat2_high_PE_058 | metagenome-assembled genome bin HHCFC01400 | reverse complement strand
GGCCCTCCTGGATGAGCTGCTTGAGCGACCAGCCCGCGCAGTAGCCCGTCAGCATGGACAGGTCGTGCAGGTGGATGTCGGCGTTGCGGTGCGCCGTGGCCACCTCGTCGTCGTAGATTTCAGACAACCAGTAGTTCGCCGTGATGGCGCCGGAGTTCGACAGGATGAGGCCGCCGACGGAATACGTGACCGTGGAGTTCTCCTTCACACGCCAGTCTTCAACCTTCACGTACTGGTCCACCAGGTCCTTGTAGTCGAGCAGCGTCGCATTGGCGTTGCGCACCTTCTCGCGCTGGCGGCGGTACAGGATGTAGGACTTCGCCACGTCGGCGTACCCGGCAGTGGAGAGCACTTCCTCCACGCTGTCCTGGATGTCCTCGACGTCGATGATGCCGCTCTTGATCTTTGGCTCGAAATGCGCGGTCACGTTCAGGGCCAGAAGGTCGATGGTGGAAGGATGGTACTGCTTCTCCAACGCGTCGAACGCCTTGGAAATGGCTGCGGTGATTTTGGAGATGTCGAAGTCCGTGACCTTGCCGTCTCGCTTCTGAACCTGATACATGCATGCTCCTTTGATTGTGCGTTTCACTGCGCTTCGAGTTTTCGCCTTGCGCGGTGCATCCCATGGCAGACCGCGAGTCGCAGACGATGCGATCTCGGCTGCATTCCGGCGTCCGGTCCGCCTGCCACAGGGCTGGGCCGGACGCAAAAACGCACGCAAAAAGACTACGTGCGACCTACTGGAGGCATAGGAACACCTTATCAGCACCCCGATGCCTCGTCAAGAAGAAGTAACTATATATTGATCAAAATGACACCATGCATAGCAATATATGGTGGTTCTATAGAAAATCGTCCTTCTTCTCATACCTACGCGAGGATGAAAATCACCCCGATCTAGCGCGCACGGCGCGATGTCCGCCTCCCCGAAGCCGCTACCGTGGAATCCTCCCATGCATACAGCACCTGAATGGGGCGGCCTGTCGATCCTTGAAGGCTTGCGACCTTCTCTGCGCGTGGCTGTGCAACCCCATCTTGTCGGACATCGCAGCCGGCGGCCCTCGCAAGCTGCAACGCATAGGAGCAAGCCGCGGCCGAAGCGGCCTTATCGTCCATCACAATGCCGAAAGGGGTTCCATGTCAAACATCACTGCCGAACGCGACGATGCCAATGCCACCATCGGGGACGCGCGCACCAAGACCGAAAGCGAGTCCGCCGGAACAGCCGTCGAAACCGATGCCGCGTCGGCCGGCGACGACGCCAAAAGCATCCGGGGCAAGCGATCTCTCTTTCTGGCCCTGTCCACCTTCGCCCTGCTCTTCCTGGGCCTCATCTACGCGTTCTCCATGTTCGCGACGCCCATAAGCACTTCTTTCGGACTCGAAAAGGACGCAGTGGGGCTCACCTTCAACATCATGATGGTCGCCTTCTGCATCGGCGCCGTCATCGGGTCGCAGATCGAAAAGGCCATTGGCGTGCGCAGCACACTCGTGATCGCCGCCCTGATGTTCCTGGGCGGCTTTGTTGGGGCGGGCCTGTTCGGAAGCGGCAGCATTGCAGCCGTGTACCTGTGTTACGGCGTGCTGGGAGGCCTTGCCGTCGGCATCGGCTACAACTCCGTCATCGCAACCACGAACATGTGGTTCCCCGACAAAGTGGGTTTCTCGTCCGGCGTCCTCATGATGGGATTCGGCCTCGGGTCACTCATTCTGGGCACGTTGGCGGTGAACCTGATCCCTGCCGTGGGCCTAAGCGTGGTCTTCGCGGGCATCGGCGTTATCACCTGCGCCGTCGTCATCGTGCTCGCCCTGCTGCTGCAGCGCCCGCCCGCGAACGTCACCAAGATCATGGCGCCCGGCAAAGAGACCGCCAGCGGATACGATCCCGGCGACGAGGACGCCCCTCTCAAGAGCCCGACGTTCTACGTGTATTGGATTTGGGCCATCATCGTCATCGCCATCGGCCTTGCCACCATCGGCAACTGCGCTTCCGATGCCCAACTCGTCGGAGTGGGGGCGGGCTTCGCCACGCTGCTCGTCGGCCTGGTCTCCACGTGCAACGGCCTGGCGCGCGTCGTCATCGGCATCGTCTACGACAAGACCGACGTCAAGGTGACCATGCTCGTTGACGGCCTGATTGCCGTTTTCGCCTGCGCCTGCATCATCGGCGCGTTCGCCACTGGCATTCCGGCACTCTACATTGTCGGCGCACTTCTCTGCGGCTTCTGCTACGGCGGCGTGCCCGTGGTCGCTTCGGCGTTCGCACGGCAGCGCTATGGCGCGAAGAACTACCCGCTCAACCTATCGCTTGCGAACTTTGCCATCGTGTTCGGGTCCATTCTGAACGTCATCGTGCAGGCGATCGTCGGTGGAACCGACCATCGTATGGCCGTGTTTACAGTCATGGGCGTGCTTTCGTTGGTAGCGGCATTCGACGTGCTGCCCTTCTCCAAGAAATGGAACAAGGACCTAAGGATGCTGGAGGCCCGCAGACAACAGGCTTAGGAAAGTGGTGCGGCGGCAAACGTCGGAGAAACGCGCACGCAGGGGATGTCGCTCTGGCGATTTCGCCTCATGCAGCCTGCGCGACGCCCGAAAACGCAGAATCGCCGCGCAGGCTTCCACCCTACGAAAGGCGTGCGGCCGGAGGGCGAAAGGCACAGAGATGCGCGCAACCAGCCAATCAGCCGCAACTTCCAGCGGGTTAGAGCCGACAGACGCCGACCCTAACCCGCAACCGGCTGACCAGAACCGCAGGTTACAACCATGAGCGAACAGCTCACCCTACGAGCTCCTTGAGATTCAGAGCCGCCCATCAAACGGGCTGGCAATGCAACGCGCAAGCGAAAGCCCACAAGCAAACTGCAGAACGCACGTTCAGGAGCCAAAACGAGCGATGGCGGAGACCGTTCAGAGCAAAGACGAGCAACGATAGGAGAGCGAGCCAAACGACTTAGGGACTTGTCGACTGGCTCGCTCTCCCGTGCTTCAGACCTTATCCAGTATAAGACTATATCTATTAATAGTCAATGTCTAACTTTAGCAATACCGAAGATATTTCGGTAAGATCAGCATCGACATCAAGGCACCGATGACACCTGATGCGGGGCTCGAAAAGATTGCCCCACCTCCAAATCCGGCAAGGCAATCCGCGACCAACGGTTTTGCCGGAAAGGCAGAGACAGGCACGCCTTCTGCGGCGAAAGACCCTCCCGAAATTCTCGCCTGTCCCGTTTGGCGCTGCTTCCCGCCTGCCTCGCTTTCCCCACTTTCCCCGCTTGTCTCACTTGTCCCGCTTGTCCTGCCTGTCCTGCCTGCCTCGCCCGTCCCGCTTGGCACCGCTTTCCCCGGCATTCCGCCGGGATCGGCATACACCCGGGAACTGCCGGGAACACCCTGACATGTGTTGATTCTGGTTTAACATGGAGCCACCCCCCCCCTTTTTTTGCAATTTTTCACGGAAATGCGAGGGTGGTTTGACGAAATTGGCCATTTTTCGTCAGTTCGCCGTACTTGCCAACAACCGCAAGCAACGCCTATGCTTGTGACCAGGCAATTTGAAAGCCGCGCTTTTTTCGGAACAAGACCTGATAAATCGCGACTCGCATTTCAGCCAAAAATTGCAGAATGGCGCGTTGCCTCTACGCCGAACCAGCATTGTCGCAGAGGCGACGCCGAAATGGCCTCCGGCACGCAGAAGTCTCGCACATCCCAACACGAGCAGCGGCCACCCCCCCAACGCAGACGCGCCGGAGTTCTTCGACGCTCAAAAGGCCGCTATTGCCCCGAGCGTGGAAGCATGAGGTCACCGAATCCTCGCCGGATTCCTTCGACATGCAGGAAAGACCGGATCGCCATGCGCATTCGGCCATTGCCGAACTCGGTGGTACAATCGCAAGCATGAAGCTTTCCGGCATACAAAAACTCACGCTGCTCGATTTTCCAGGACGCACGGCGGCCACCGTGTTCACACCTGGATGCAACTTCCGCTGCCCTTTCTGCCACAACGCCGACCTGGTTCTCGGCGAGCGAAGCGTCACCACATGCGCCCCCGGCTCCGGCAACGGAGGGGTGACGGAGCCGACGTCCGTGCCCGCAAGCGAGAAGGACGAGAAGCCGCCCATGCCCGCAAGCGAGAAGGCGGAGGTGCCGCTCGCAGGCGCAGGGCCTGATGCGGCAGGCCTCTTCCCCGCCTACGAGCTCGAAGACTTCTTCTCCTTCCTGGACAAGCGGAAGGGGCTTCTGGACGGCGTATGCGTCACCGGCGGGGAGCCGCTGCTCCAGCCGGGCCTGGCCGATTTCTGCGCTCACGTGCGCGAACGCGGATTCGCCGTCAAGCTGGACACGAACGGCAGCTTCCCCGACCGGCTGCGGGCGCTCGTGAGCCAAGGGCTGGTGGACTATGTGGCCATGGACGTGAAGAACGCGCCTGAGCGCTACGCGGAAACCGTCGGGGTGGACGGGCTCGACCTTGCGCGTGTGCACGAAAGCGTGTCGTTCTTGCTGGAGGGTTCGGTGCCCTACGAGTTCCGCACCACCGTGGTGCGCGAGTTGCATGCGGAGAGCGACCTGCGTTCCCTGGCAGAGTGGATCGCCGGTGCCGAGGCATGGTTCCTGCAGAGTTTCATCGACGAGGAAAGCGTGCTGGGAGGCACCGGACGATTCCATGCCTGGGAACCCGACGAGCTGCGCCACATCCTGCCCGAGCTGCAGCGCATCGTCCCCACGGCGGCCCTGAGAGGCATCGACCTCTAGGCTGCGGAGAACGCCCAGATGTTGCGGCATTGGCGAAGGACGGTCTGCAGGTCCCACGTCTGCTCGGTACGTTCGGCGCTGTTGGGATCGTGCACGATGAGGCGACCTTCGTCGTCCAGTCCGACAAGCACGATGAAATGGCCCGTTGTGGTGAAGTCGCCGGGAGCCACGCTGCAGATGATCGGCTTGCCTGCCTCCAAGGCCGCCGTCACCGAAGAGGCGTCGGCCGGCACCTCTTCGGACATCAGGCCCAGCTTTCGGGCGCCTTCGCTCATGAGCAGCCAGGACGTTTCGCCGCCGGAAACGTAGCCCTCGCGCTCGCTGAACGCGCACAGGGATGCAGGGTCGTAATCCTTCTTGCCCGTGATGCTCACGTAGACCATGGCCAGGCATGTGGGGCCGCACCCCGCTTCCTCGACGGTGCTTCCCGCATACGGTGCGCCTGCCCAGGCGGGATCGGTCTGATACAGCCGGGGGACCTGCCCTTGGCTCCACTCGCCCACCGGCGTGCTGATGGACCCGGCGATCGCGCCCGGGCCCGACGCCGTGCCTGCGTCCACGCAGCCCCGACCCACCGTCGCACAGACGGCCACTACCACGGCAACCACCACCAGCACTCCTGCCATGATCGCATAAGGCCTGATGATCGATGCGTCTTTCCGCGGGCGCAAACGTGAGCCGCGAACGGGCCCGCGGGAGAACAAGCCTGCCGAAGAAGCCCTCGCATAGTGGGAATCGCTGCGCGCGTACCGGACGCAGCCGTCGAAGGCCGGCGAGGCGGCGCGGCCATGACAGGCAGAACGGCTGACGTGCGCAAAGCCGGTACGGCGATCGGAATTCGCATACTCGGCACCGGTGCTTGGAGCAGGCTTGTTGGCGAACACGGTGTGTTGCATGGGTCGTTCCTTCCTTCGGGAGCCTTGCGCGGCCACAGGCCCGCATTCATCCTATGGCCGCACGCCAAAGGCTAGCGCGAAACGACCTTAACCGTCCCCGATCAAACGGTAACAACCGCTTCAGACTCCTGAAGTTTTCCTGAACAGCCACGCCGCGACGGTCGCGAGCGAGGTCCCGGTGCGTGAACCGCGCGTCTGCGTCAGGGGAGTTTGCAGACGTCCACCCAGCTGCTCGGCTGCGTGCACGCCTCCAGCTCGGAGAGGGTCAGCCCAATGGCGCTGCTCGCGCTGCCGCAGGCCGGGTACACCACGTCGAAGCGCCGCAACGAATCGTCCAGATACACGTTGCAGCCTTCGTTTACCCCAAAGGGGCACACGCCGCCTACGCCATGCCCGACGAGCGGTTCTACCTCTTCCGTCTTGAGCATCTTGGCCTTCGTTTGGAATTCGGCCTTGAACTTCTGATTGTCGATGCGTGCATCGCCGGCAGCCACGACGAGCGCCACCTGCCCGTCCACATGGAACGAAAGCGTCTTGGCGATGCGCGCCGGCTCGCAGCCCACTGCGGCGGCGGCCAGCTCCACGGTGGCGCTCGACGCGTCGAATTCCAACACCCGGTCCTCCATGCCCCGCTCGCGGAAGAACTCCTTCGCCTTTTCGATCGCCATGCCTGTCCGTTCCTTTCGCCTCGCTCGAACGCGCAGGCCTTTCGCATCGCACGATCGCGCACACGCATGGCGCCGCTCGACCGTGCGCCCTGCGGCCCCGCGCACGGGGCCAACGCTCTTCACTCGCCCCGTGCGACCAGCATATGTCTCTCGTCCCGATCGGCCCTGCACGTCTCGCGCATATCCGACAAGTGCGATCATCCTACCACAGAACGTTTACGGACATCCCCGCTGCGACGAGCGGCGGCTTTTGCGTTATGCTGGATCGAAAAGCCGGCGCCGATGCCCCGGAATGCAAATGGTGCGAGCATCGGCAGGACCTGAAGGAAAGCGGGCACCAGCATGCAGGAAAACCCCTCGAAGGCCGCAGCCGAGAGCAAAACGCCCGGCGACGGGCAAGACGACGCATCGCACGCCACCGGGCGCACGCCTGCACGCAGCGTGTCGCCTACCGTCGCCACGATACTCGAGCACAACGCCGCGTTCGTGGCCAGCAAAGGCTACGAACGGTACCAGACCGACAAATATCCGGAAAAGAAGCTGGCCATCGTGTCGTGCATGGACACCCGGCTGACCGAGCTGCTGCTGGCGGCCTTGGGGCTGAAGAACGGCGATGCGAAGATCATCAAGGTCGCCGGCGCCGAAGTGGCGCACCCCTTCGGCAGCGTCATGCGGTCGCTGCTCATCGCCGTGTGCGAGCTGGGCGTGGAGGACGTCATGATCGTCGCGCACACGAACTGCGGCGCGCAGCACATGAGCGGCGAGGAGATGGTGCATGACATGCGCCGCCTGGGCGTGTCGGACGAGCGCATCTCGCTCGCCCGCCATTGCGGCATCGACTTCGACCGCTGGCTGGCGGGCTTCGGCGACACGGAGGAATCGGTGCGCCGCAGCGTGGACGTGGTGCGCAACCACCCCGTCATGCCGCCGCACGTGCGCATAGCCGGCTTCGTCATGGACTCGGTAACGGGCGAGCTCGTGCAGGTGACGTGTCCGTAGGCCCGCGCCACGCCGGAACGGAAGATGCTTGTCCGAGAAAGACGCGGCCATGCCGAGGATGTCGCCTGCGAAGGACGGCGGCGCTTGAGGAACGACGAGCCCGCCACAACAAGGCATGCGGCAGCAGGGGCGACGCTCAACAGCCCCACAACTCGAGGCCCATGCGCAAGGTAGCGCCCTCAAGACGCGCGTCCAAGCGCATGCCCATGGCCTCGGCGAGGCTGGCGGCGACCGCAAGGCCCAAGCCGGAGCCGGGGGAGGTGCGGGAGGCGTCGGCGCGATAGAAGCGTTCGAACAGGCGCTCCACGTCGAGCGCCGCGGGGTCGGACACCTCGTTCGCAAACGTCACGGCGCCTCCGCGCTGCTCGATGGTCGGCGCAGAGACGCCATGGCGCAGCGCGTTGACCACGAGGTTCTCGAAGATACGCGCAAGGGCCTCGGGGTCGGCGTCAACCAAAAGCGCCTCGTCTTGAAAGTCCACGCGCGGCTCCCACCCTTGCCGTTCGAAGGCGGGGTACTGCCCCACCAGCACGTCGGCCAGTACGGGCAGCACGCGGACGGGGCGCAGATCGAGCGCGAGGTCGGGGTCGTTCGCCTGCGCGTAGGCGAACAGCTGGTCCAAAAGCGCCCGCATGTCGTCAAGACGCGCCTCCGCGGCGGCCAGGCGGCGGAGGCGCGCGGCCTCGGCGTCTTCGGCGCGCGGGCCCGCTGCTCTTTCGGCCTCCGCGGTTCCCTCGGCATCTTCAACGTGCGGACCCGCTGCCTCCGCGACCCCCTCGAAGCCCGCGCCCACGTCCTGCGCAAGCCGCAGATAGCCCTTCGCGCCCATGAGCGGCGTGCGGATGTCGTGCGAGAGGCTGGCCAGATCGCGCTGAAACTCCTGCTGCTGACGGCGCGCCGCCACGCGTTCCTCCTGCGCAGCATCCAACTGGCCGTTCACGGCGGAGGCCAGCTCGGCGAAGCTGCGGCCCGGCGCCTCCACCGTCAGGCGCGCGTTGCTGTGAACGTCGCGCTCGCGCAGGAACCGTGCCATGCGACGCACCTCGCGCCCGCACGCAAGCCACACGATCCCCGCCCCCGCAACCAGGCCCGCGAACCCCGCCAGAACAACCGCCAGCATGCGCCGGCCTCCTTTCAGCCTTCCGCCTATGCGCGCCAACGTGCCGAGGCACCAGCCCCGGCACGCAAGCCACTCCATTCAGACGAAGACCGCACGACCCTTCGCCCGCCATTCAGCCAACGCCTACGCCACATCCTTCCGCGGGCACGCCGCGAGCGCAAGTCCCACGCACACCGCCACCAGCACGCCGAACACGATAAGCACCTGTCCCGCCACCGGTAGCCCGGCAACGGCGGCCGCGTCGCCTGCCGCGAACACCTGCGTACCGCCTGCGGACAGCAGCTGCTGCGTGCTGAGAGGCAGCCACTTCACCGCGTCGTTGATCATGGGAAATGCTGGTGCCAAGCCGACGGCGGCCGCGAGCAGCATCGATTCCAGGAACCCCGACGGGATGAGCGCCGCGAACACGATGCCGGCCGCCTTGCTGCGCACGACCCACACGACGAGCGCCACCACGTACGCGTACGCCGTCATCTCGAGCCACGCGAGGCCCGTCCACGCCCAGAACTCGCCGACGGTTTCCGCATGCTCGTACGAGAAACCGAGCAACAGGTACGCCGCGTCGCTCGCCACCATGGCCACGAGCAGGAATGCTCCACACACAAGAGCGATGATCAGGAGCTTCTCGCCGAAGTACGGCAGGCGGCTGCGCCGCCCCGCCAGCACGCTCTTCGCGAAGCCGGAATCGAAGTCCGACGCCGCGATGAGCGCCGCGAGCACCGACACGATGAGGCCAAGGAAGCCCACCATGAACGTGCTGCCGTAGGAATACGTGCGGCTGTTGATGACCTTCTCGTTGAGCGCCTCGACCTCTGCCGCGTCAAGATCGGCGTTGTTGGGCGTGGTCAGCTGCATGTTCCACGTGGAACCTGCATTGGCTGCCGCCTGGTTGTTCGCGGCCTGCTCGTTCACCATCTCGGCGAAGAGCGGCGTGGTGGCGAACCAGATGAGGCCCACCGCTCCCACCACCACGGCAAGCAGAGCCGCGAGGCCCACCCACAACATCTTGCCGTGCACCAGCCGGTACAGATCGGATTTCAGCAGGTTAAGCATGATGCGCACCGCCTTCCATGAGTTCGACGAAGTAATCCTCGATGTCGCGCTTGACCTCGCTCAGCTCCAGCACCAGCTGATCGGCGACACGCAGCACCTGGGCCACGCCCGCCTGGTCGGCGCCCGCCACGGCCAAGGAGCCGTCAGGCTCGGCGCGGAACGTCGCGTGCGGCAGCGCCTCTTCGAGCAGCGCGAGCGTGCGGGAGGGGTCGGCGGTGCGCACGCGCAACGTGTCGCCGCATTCGGCCTGCACCTGCTCGGCCGTCATCTCGCGCACCATGGTGCCGTTCGCGATGACGCCGAAGCGCGTGGCCACGCGGTCGAGCTGGTCGAGCACGTGCGAGCTGATGACGATGGTCACGCCCAACGTGTCGTTCAGCCGCACGAGCAGGTTGCGCATGGCACGCGTGCCCTCGGGGTCCAGGCCGTTCAGGGGCTCGTCCAGCAGGAGCAAGTCGGGCGAGCCTATCAGCGCAAGCGCCAGGCCCAGCCGCTGCTTCATGCCGAGCGAGAATCCGCGCGCCTTCTTTTTGCCGGTGTCGGGCAGCCCGACGAGCGCAAGCGTCTCGCGGCAGCGTGCGGGCGCGTCCACCACGCCCATGGCAAGCGCTTTCGCCATCAGGTTCTCGTAGGCGGTCAGGTTGCCCACGATGCCCGGTGCCTCGATGAGCGCGCCGATGCGCGGCGCGCCTTCCCCACCCGAACGCCTGCCCGGACCCGCATGGGAACCGGCGCCCGCGCGTTCGCCGAACAGCTCTATCTCGCCTTCGGTGGGTGTCGCCAGCCCGCAGACCATCTTCATGACGGTGGACTTCCCCGCCCCGTTCTTCCCGACGAATCCGTAGATGTCGCCTTGCGCCACGTGCATGTCGAACCGGTCGACTGCCCGTTTGCCGCGATAGGACTTCGCCAGCCCCCGCGTCTCAACGACGTTCATGAACGCCCCTTTCTCGTGCCGTTTTCCTTCACGGCATCAAAGGTACAGGGCATAGTTTCATGAAGCCTAAAGCAACTTTTAAGAAAGTTTGAAGAACGGGAACGGGCGACCGCGGCCGTTCGGACGGTTGCGCGCAACATTCACTTCTCCACGGCGTCGGCGGCCAGCTTGAAGCCGAGGCCCCACACCGTCTGGATGTACCCCTCGGTGCCGGTAGGCTTCAGCTTCGCGCGGATGTTCGACACGTGCACGCTCACGGTGCTGTCGTCGGCGGCGAAGGGCTCGCCCCAGGCCAGCTCGAACAGCTCCTGCTTCGTGTAGACCTTCTTCGGATGCGCGGCCAAAAGCTCCACGATGTTGAACTCCGTGCGCGTGA
>HHCFC01400__coassemble_2387_pt1 | contig 10919 bp, 1 predicted proteins | sample HHCFC01400__metabat2_high_PE_058 | metagenome-assembled genome bin HHCFC01400 | reverse complement strand
AGCGTCGCCGGAGGAATTTCCTCGTTGGTCACCTGCAGCACCAGCCCGTCATCCACGATGGCATAGCCCGCGCCCGCCTCCCCGGCAAGCGTTCCGTCCGACCCGACCGTGAAGGTGTAGCCTTCCTCGATGCGTTTGTGACCGTCAGGGGCCTTCTGTTCCGTGATCGTGTACGACGCTCCCGCAATCAGGGAGGCCAGCGTGGCCGTGCCGTCCTGCGCGCTTGCAAGCGTCTTCTCGGTCGTGCCGTCGGCGAACATGCCAGTCACCTTGAACTCGGCACCGGCAAGCGCCCTGCCGTTCTCGGACACCTTGCGCAGCCCGACCTCGATGGCCGCATCCTCCACCGTCACCACCGCCGTGCCGTCGACGTCTTCTGCGGCCGTGTACAGCCCGCTGCCCTCTTTGCCCGCCACGCTGCCGGCCGCGTCGGCACCGTCGAAGGACAGCGTGCCGTCGTCGTTGACCGTGAACGTGGCCGACCCCGCCAGTTCATGCCCTGTCGGAGCAGACACTTCGGAAATGGTGTAGGACGCACCCGCCACCAACCAGGCGGCGTCGATTTCAACCGTGCCGTCGGCTCCGCTCGTAAACGTTTTGGCGTCGGAGCCGTCGTGGGGAACGATCTCGAACACCGCGCCCGCCAAAGGCTCGCCGTCGCGGTTGGTCTTCATGATTTTCGCCTTGATGGGCGCATCGGCCATCGTCAACGCAATGACGCCGTCATCCGCAATCTGATATCCCGGCTGTCCGGCGCCTGCCTCCACGCTGCCGGCAGCCGCCGTCATGCTGCCGTCTGCCGCCATCACGAAGCTGAAGGGGTCCGCCGCTATTTCGTGTCCGTCCGCCGCACGCACCTCGACAATGGTGTACGTCTCGCCCGCCACCAGCAATGCCTCTAAGTTGACGAGGCCGCCGTCGTCCGTGGTCAGGCACTGCTCGGTGCTGCCGTCGGCAAATGCGCCCGTCACCACGAACTCTGCGCCTGCAAGCGGCGTTGCGTAGTCGTCGGTGCTCACCTTCTGCAAGCCCACGACCACCGGCGTGTTCACGGCCCGCACGGTGAACGTGTTGGCATCGCCTTTCTCGTAGCCGTTCGGCACCACGCCCGTTGCCTCTATGGCGCCGTCTTCGGCGACCCTGATGGAAAGCGTCCCGGCAATCAGCTCGTAGCCTGCGGGCGCCGCCGTCTCCGCGATGTCGTACGTCGCGCCCACGCACAGCTGGCCCTCCAGCGAGGCCGTGCCGTCCGCCCCCGTCGTCAGCTCCTTCGCCTCCGTCGTGCCGTCGGCGAACGTGCTCGCGCCCGTCGGCGTCACCGTGAATCGCGCGCCGGGAAGCAGGGTGCCGTCCTCAGCGACCTTTTCCACGACGATCCGCGTCGGAACGTCGGCGGCGACCACCGTCACGCCATCGGCGTCCACGCGGTATCCAACCATGTCCCCGACGGGAGCCAGCGTGCCGTCGGCCCGCACGTCGAACGCGAACGTGCCAGCAATGCGCGTGTACCCGGCCGGCACGCCCGTCTCGGTCACCTGGTAGCGGTTGCCCGCAACCAGACCCTCGATCAGAACCGTGCCGTCGGCGCCGGTTTCCACGCTCTTGCTCGCAGCGCCGTCGGCGAAGGCGCCCACCACGTCGAAGGTCACGCCGGACAGCGCCTGCGTCTCGTCGTTGGCGTTCACCTTCTTGACGAATGCCCGTATGGGTTCGTCGGCAAGGGAGACGGTGGCCGCGCTGCCGTCCAAAGACCACGGGGCGGAAACGCCGTCAGCCGCCGCCAACGATCCGTCCGCCTGCACCGTCACGCGCAGCGACTCGCCCGCCAACTCGTAGCCTGCGGGCGCCGCCGTCTCCGCGATGTCGTACGTCGCGCCCACGCACAGCTGGCCCTCCAGCGAGGCCGTGCCGTCCGCCCCCGTCGTCAGCTCCTTCGCCTCCGTCGTGCCGTCGGCGAACGTGCTCGCGCCCGTCGGCGTCACCGTGAACCGCACGTCGGGAAGAGCCGCCGACCCGTCCTCGTTGGTCTTGCGCAGCACCAGTTGCGTGGGCCGGTTCTCCACGTCCTGCAGCACGGCCTCCGCCTCCACGGTGTCCCGTGCGACGACGAACGCATCGCTCGTCACCGGATCGTTGCCGATCTGTCCCGCAAAGCCGCCGGACGGCACCGTTTCCACAAAGCGGTACGTGCCCCATGGCAGGCCGGAAATGCGCAGCACGCCCGCCTCCGGCATGACGGAGTCGTCCTCTGCGGCGCCTCCTGCGGCGTCAAGCACATATGCCTTCCCCGTGGCAAGTCCCGTCGCAACGTCCTCCCACGTGGCGTCGGCACGTTGCCGCTGCAGGGCGAACGCCGCGCCGTCAAGCGCCGCGCCGTCGGCGGAGCTCTCCTTCTTGAATGACGCGCTGCCGGTCAGCCGCGTGTTCGCCAGCCCCGTGCCCTGTTGCATGCCGTCGCCCTCGACCACCGCCTCGATGGCGGCGCGGTCATCCGCATCGGCCAGGTCGAACTCTCCGTCATGGTCTTCGTCGTCCAAAGTGAACGTGGCCTTGAAACCTGTGTCCACCACATAGCCCTCGCTCGCCGTTTCCGTCAGTTCGTAGCTTCCCTTGCCGGACAACTCAAGAACCAGCATGCCTTCCGCGTTCGTGCGCGGCGTCGTGGTTGCGGGCGCACCGCCGTCGGCCGGCGTGTACGTCAGGCGGAACTCCACTTCCGAAATGCCCTCGCCCGATTCGGCGTCGTGCTTGAACAGCGTGACCGTCGCCTTGAAGGGGTCGTTCAACAGCACGGGCGCTGGTTGGGAACCCGGTTCTGCGGCGGCGTTGTCCTGCACCGTCACTGCATGCGCCTTGCCATGGTTCGCCACGGCGTCAAGCGTGAAGGCGAACTTCGCCGCATCCCCGCTGGGAAGATGTGCCTCGTCGGAGGTTCGCACTTCCATCAGGTAGTATTCGCCCGCCTGCAGACCGTCTGACAGGGCTGCGCGGCGCCCGTCGGTCTGGCCCACCAGCGCTATGTCGCTATCAGCCGAGGCGAACGACCCGTCGGCGCCGCTCGTCAGGCCCTGCGCCATCAGCTCGTCGCCACCACCCGCGGCGGTGCCCACGCGGTACAGGTCGAACGTCGCGCCCTGCACCGGAGAGGTCGCATCGTCCGCCAAGGCCTTCGCGAACGTGAAGTACCCGCGGAACACCGGGTCGACAGCCGTCACGCACGCGACACCGCCGTCCTGCGACACCGCCCCGTCCACGTCAGAAGACACCGTGCCGTCGGCAGCCAAGGCGAACGGAACGTCCTCGGCCCGCACGTGATCCTGCGGCACCACGCCCGTCTCCCGCACCAGATAGTCGCCCGCTGCAAGCCCGACCACGTACGTAGCTGCCGCGCCGGTCATGCGCGTCAGTTTCGCGGTGTCGGCCTGCCCGTTGCCCGTGCCGTTTGGCCACACCTCGCCTGTGGCCACGCCGGACGGGTTCGTCCATGTCGTTACCTGGCCCTGCGCGTCGCGCTGCCACACGGCGTAGGTTGTCTGCCCGTCGCGCGACGTCACGGCCAGCTCTATGCCGTCAAGTTGTTCGCCCTGCACGCCCTCGGCATCGGGGTCAACGTCCCAGTCGTTCACCTTGTCCAGCGCAAAGCGCGTGGCCGTGTTCGTGATGCCGTCGCCTGTCTGGTCGCCGTCTGCGCCCACTTCCGTGGAACCGCCCGCATAGGCAGGATAGAAGCCAGGAATGCTGCCAGGAGTTTCAGAGGCACGGTAGGTGTACGCGTTGCCGCTGCCGTCGGCTCTGGGCAGTCCGGAGTACGTCCACGTCCACGTGCCGTCCGTCCCTTTGCTCCATGCGGGCTGCGGCATGGAGCCGTCGGCGGTTCTGGCTTCCTCCCATTGCGCATCCTGGTCGGCGGGATCGCCCGTCGTGCGATACAGCTTCATGTCGGGCGCCCTGTCGATGACGCCGTCCCCGTCTTGGTCGAATGCGGGCGCGAAGCCGGTCCCGTAGTCCTCCCATGCCTTCGTGCCGCTCAGGCCTATGGTGTAGAGCGAGTTGACATATGTCTGGTGGGCGCCGTCCGACGCCACGGCTTGGCCGCTGTCCCCCGCCACCAAGGCGTCGCCCTCTTCGAGCGGCGCTCCCACAAGGGGGTTCTCGACGTCGTAGCCCCCAGGAACCACTTCCACCGCACGGTAGCGGTACGCGTTGCCGTCCCCATCCTGCGCGGGAAGGTTCGCGAAGGTGGCCGTGTTGGAACCGAACGTCGCGTCCTGCGCGTCCATGCTGCCGGTGATGCTGGCCGTGACCACCTGCCCTTCCCCATCGGTCACCCAATCCCACGTCGCGCCATGGTCGGACGACCGCTGCAGCTTGTACGTCACCGACCAGCGCTCGTTGCGGTACTGGTCGTAAACGATGTCGCGCAGGCCCCACTCGTTGTCGTTGTCGTCCCACGTTTTCCGCACTGTCAGCTCCGTGGCATCGAGGGTGTTCGTAATGCGCGTGCTGCTCGATGCGGCCAGCGAGGCGCTGGTCTCGTTGTCGTCCCACGTCGTTTGTTGCTGTCCGTTGTACGAGGCCGTCGTGTCATACACGATGGATGCTCCCACGTCGTTTGCAGGATCGAACGTCGCCTCTTCGCCACCCACCTTGGTTTCCACGACGCGGTACTCGACTGTGTAGATCGCGCCGTTGTCGCCTTTGACGCGCACGGGCACGCTACTCCACGTGTAGCTCCACGCGCCGCCTGCATTGCCCGGCCCAAGCGTCTGCTCGACGCTCGGAAAACCGCTTGGCACCTCGTTCAGCAGCTGGGCGAACGCGTCGGCGGCAGACATCCAAGCGGAATAGCCGTCCTCCGTGGCGTTCAGCGCCTTGTAGCGCGCCTGAAGTTGGACTTCGATGCTCTTCGGGCGCAGACCCCATGCGTCGTCAGCGTCTTCCCATGCCTTGCTCACGGTGACGGAACCCTTGAGGTAATTGTCCAGATTGCCGAACGCGCCCTCGTATGCGCCTTCCGTTTCCGTTGCCTCGCCGCTGGCCTCTGCCGTTCCTACATGCGTGCGGTAATGCGTGGTGCCGTCCGGCAGCGTTTCGACAATGGTGTAGGTCCAGGCGCTGCCATCGGACGCCCATTGCTCCAAGTTGGATATCGCATACGTCCACGAGGCATCATAGGCGCCCTTTTGCGTCCATTCCAGATAGTTGCCTGCATCCGGATCGTCCGATTGCAGAGGAACGGACGCCTCTTCCTGGCCGCTCGCCGACGTGCGCGAAAGCGTCAGCCGGATGTCGTCGGGACGCATGCCGAAAGCGTTGCCGTAGTCGGTCCACGTCTTGGTGCCTGTCAGCTTCAGCGCGTCCGCTTCGTAGGTGTTCGCGAACGTGACATCAACGGCCGTGTCGTACACGGGAGCGCCATCGTCGCCGGACGTTGCCGCAACCACCATCGACGTGCCGTCGTCCTTCACGGCGGGCGGCGAGGCCACGCCTTCGTCGTCGACTGCGCCGTCGCCAAACTCGGCCGCCCCCAGAGCCAAATCTCCCAGACCCACCTGCGTGGCATAGCCGTCGATGGAGGCCTCCACCACGTAGTAGCGCCAGTACGCTCCGTTGGGAGCGTATAGCTCCAGTCCCTCGAAGGTGTACGTCGCATCGGTCCCGTCGGCTTCGGCCTGCTTCAGCTCCTCGGCAGTGATGGCGCCCGCCGCCACCCGCTCGGGGCTGCTCAGGCCCCTTTCGCCTTCATACTGGCGGTACAGCACGAACTCCACGTCGGGGTACGCGTCGCCCACGTCCCGCCCGCCGAACAGCTTCTTGACCGTCAACGAGCCTTTGGTTGCGTCGTAAACGTTGTTGATGTAGAACGAGCCGGTCTGCCCGTGGCGAATGTCGTACACCTGCCCCGTGCCGTCAACGTAGGTGTCCAGCGCGAAGTTCACGTTTGCGACGTCGTCGGTTTGCAGGTATCCCGGCGTGTCCAGCAGGCCTACCATGACCTCGCGCGCACGGTACTGGTACAGGTTGCCGTCTTCGTCGAACGCCGGCAGCGTCTCGCCGGATGAGCCGTTGGTGTTGTCGCCCGGAGAGGCGATGGAGTACGTGTAGCGATTGCTGTCATCCGACGCCTGTTCCATGCGGGACGTCCACGCAACCGCGCCAACGCTGCCGTCCGCGTTCCCGGCCGGCACCCAAGCGCCCGTCGCGTCCTGTCTCACGTACAGGTCGGGCCATTCGTCGTCCGTCGCCAACTTCCGCTGCAAAAACACTGTGATTTCGGGGATGTCGGCGGACTGCACGGAACCCGGCAGGTTCGACCACAGCTTCGTGCCGTTGGCCACGATGGTGCCCGTCAGCGAATTGACGAACGTGCCACCCGAACGGACGGCGTAGGCCGTGCCGGCGCTGTTGTCGATGTCGGCGGCGTTGCCGCTTGCGACCTCGACGAGCTGCGGGTCGGCCGGATCGGCGGGATCGGTCATCCGATCGGCGGAAAACGTCACGTCGCCGTAACCCAAACTCGTGCCGTCGTTCGTGAATTCCTCGACGGCGTAGTAGGTGATTTCGTCGCCAAGCACGTCGTACTTTGGCAAACCATCGATCGTGCAGGACTGCAGGTACTGCGAGGCCGCCAGCGTCGTGGAGCCCGACGTGCCGAAGACGGGTTCTTCTTCGTCCGAAGCCGCCTGCCACAGGTAATGGACATAGCCCTCCACCGGCTGCGGCTTCTCGTTCGTCTCCGCGCTCACCTGATACAGCGTGAGGGCGATATCGGGACGCTGTAGCGCCTCGTTCACGTAAACGTCGTTCCATTCCTTGTAAAAGGTCACTTCCGTCGTACCCGCGCGGCGATTGGCAATGCGATAGGTCTGTTCGTCATGGAAGTGGCGCTCGCCGATGAGGTAGTCGCCGGCGGTCGAGGATATCACGTAGTCGCCTTGCCCGCGCTGATCGACGAAGCGCTCTTCCACCGTGTAATGCACCACTTCGCCGTCGGAGGCGATGCCCTTGTACTTGGGCAGGCCGAAGAAGCCGTAAGTGGAGGCGTCTGAATCGGGGCTTACCGGCACCACCAACGCCGTGCCGCCGTCTTCGACGCGCGCAGAATCAAGCGGAGCGCCGTCCCGGTCGTACAGGGGTATCTTGTTGCCGCCCGCAAGCTGCGCGTAAGCGTTCCCGCCCTCCACGAAGAAGCGAGCCTCCGAATCGTCCACCCTCAGCACCAGCTCTGCCGCAGGGCGGTCGTCGGGAGCCGCCGACCCGTCCACCCATTCCTTCTCCACCGTGAGGTCTATCAGGCCGATGCGACGGTTGTTCACCGTCAGGGTCTGCTCTCCGAAGGGGCCCACGGCTTCGGCGGCGTACGTCACTTCGTATGCGTGCTCGTGTGTGGCAACACGCTCCAAGTCGTTGGTCCAGCCGACATTCACCCAGTCCTCGTTGCCTAGCCCCGCCTCTTCGGCTTCGGTGCGTGAGTACACCTCGAAGCGTTCGCTGCCGTCAGAGGCATCGAGGCACGTTTCCTCAATGAGGACGTCGTCCGTGGTCAGGTTGTCAACGGGAACGACCAGCTCGTAGAACCACGCGTTGGCCTCGGACAGCTCTATGTCCGCCTGGATGACGTCGCCTGCGTCATAATGGACGCTGCCGTTGCGCGACGTCAGTTCGCGGGCCGCACGTACGGTGACGTAGCAGGTCAGACGGTGCGCCGAGTCATCGCCGTCCGTCCATTCCTTCAGAAGGTGGAAGTCGGTGCCCTCGCCCGGTCCATAGGAGTTCGTGATCGTGGTCAGGTGGTTTTCGGCGTCGTAGGTGCGCTCGCTGTCCCATCCCGCCGGCTCGTCCTCCACCACCCGGTAGACGTACTTGGCCCCCGTCGCGGAATACTGCGGCAGACCCGTGATCTCGAGGTAGTACGGGCTCGTCTCCTGCGCAACGGTCGGCTCGGACCCTGCATCACCCTGGATGCGGTCGTCGAACGGCGTCGCTTCGGCGTCGGCCTCGCCGTCAAGCAAGAATTCCCCCACGAGAGTGGTATTCTGGTATACGCGTACGGTCACCGTGTCGGTGCGGGTCTCGTCGGGCTGCTGGCGCGCGTAGGTGCCGTCGGGCTGCTGCCACAGCTTCTCGACGTTTTCGTACGTTGCATTGTCAAACGCGTTGACGATGGTGCCGTCCTCGTCCACCGACGACGTGAAACGCACCGCCTCGGCTTCGTCGGCCGAGCCCTCCAGGGCATGCAGGTACAGCGTGAATTCGGCCGTGTTCGCATCCTCGTCGCGCTCGAACCGCGTCTCTTCGGCCGTTTGGCCTTCTTGCGCAACGCCTGTTTCGACCCAGCGATAGGTTATCTCGTACCCGCTGTCGTCGTATTTGGGGTAAGCCCCCGCAATCTCCTGCGTGAGCGTTTCGGCATTGAACCCTTCTATGGTCTGCGTGATGGGCGCGCCCTCGGCGTCGAGGACGGCCGTCCACGTGCCGGCTCCCTGATTGTAGCGCTGAAGCGTGAAGGTGCACTGCACTTCCTGCAGCTGGTCCTGGAACGCGGCGACGGACCAGGTCTTCAGCTGCGTGACCTCCTTCGTGCCCGACAGGTGGTTCTCCACCGTGCCGCCGTTGTAGGTCAGGCGGTCGTTCGCAGGACGCGTCCATGCGGCTGCCGTCGAGTTCGGGTCGCGGTTCTGGTCGGTGTAGCTTATCGTGGCATCGGCCGCAACGTTGTAGTAGTTGGGAACCGTGCCGTCGAACTTCACCGTGTAGTTCTCCACCGCAGTGTCCTCGCGCACACCATAGACGAAAGGATAGCCATCGGAGTCGTACTTGTCCAGAACGAGGTCGGGATACTGCTCCTTCAGCAGCGCCCCCAAGTCGACACGACCGTTCTCGTCGGCATCCCCGGGAGTGGCAACCAGCGTGATGAAGCTGCCGTCGGCAGCCCGCACCTGCGAGGAGTTCTCGATGGAGCCAGGCGTCGAACCGTCGGAATAGCGCCAGAGCGAGAACGTCACCTCGTCGCGCCGGGCGGCGTTCCCCCGTCGAACCACCGTTTATAGGCCGTGAACGTCGTGGCGCCCGTATGCGTGAAGACGACGGTTCCGCCCTCATAGGCGGCATCCACCACCGCGCCATGGTTGGCCGATGCGGAGTTGTCGTACGAGACGGCATAGTAGTCGTCGTCCGCCACGAGGCCGCGGCACACGATGCGGTACTCGATGGGTTCCCCCGTCACGGTGTATTGGGGCAGGTCGGCCAAAAGCACTCCCGAGCATGCGCCCTCGTCGGGAAGCCAGTCGAACGACCCGCCGATGCCCGCCTGGGCCTGGCTGTTGCCGCCGTCGGCCATGAGGTCTTCGAATTCGTAGGATGCTCGAACCTGATTGTTGACCACGACGTCGACGTACAGGTAGCCGCTCGTGCTTTTGCCAAGTTCCTCCAGCGTGTCGTCGCCCACCTTGCCTACGATGCGAAACGATTCCTCGGAGAGCAGCTGCAGATACTGCGTGTCCGCCGCGTCTTCTCCATAAGACGCGGCGTTGCGCTGATAGCCGGCATAAACGGCAGTGTCGGTCATCGACCACTCGACGCGATAAGTGGTGTTCTTGGAAACGTACACGGGATTCCCTGTTTCGGGGTCGTAGATCGGCCCGTTGTCGTCCTCGTCCTGCACCCAAGTGGTCTGCACCACCGTGGTGGGCAGGACGTCCGCCGTGGAAACATACGTGTTGACTGCGCTCTGGCGCGTTCTCGCCGAGGGAGCGGCATCCATGCCCAGGTACTTCTTCACGTTCTCGGGCGTCGCCGGAAGATCCTTTGCCTCCGTGCCACCGCTGGGAACGATGAGGCCGTCTCCATCGACGTGCATCACGTTGCCTTCGGCATCGTAGAGCGTGAACGCCAGGGTGGGCGAAACGGCTTCCGTCGACGGGCGCGAACCGATGTTGTTGTCCGCCCATTGGGTGACCACCTGCTTGGCCGTGGTCTCTGTGCCGGGCGTGCGCGTGGGCGCAGGAGGCTCGCCTGCACGCGAAGGCGAAACAAGCGCGATCAACGCTGCGACCAGCCTGTCCGTCTGCGCCTTGTCGGCGGCGTCGAGCGAATCGGCGTCAGCATCGGTTCCGGCTTCTTGGGCGTCCGGAGAAGAAACGTTGTCAGACAGCCCCCAAAGGGCCAGTATGTCTGCACGAGAGGGCACGTCAAGCACGACCGTGCGCACCGTGCCGTCCTCGGCCGTCTGCACGACCCAGTCGATCTGGGACGCCTCGTCCTGCACCAGCGACGCGTCCAGAAGCACGGGAAGCGACGTCGCACCAAGGGATGCGGGAGCGGACGCGGCGGAATCACCGAGCACGGTGCTGCCGGCTGGCGCGGCGCCCGAAGCCGCCGCAGAGTCGACGGCGCCCACGTCGCCTACTTCGCACGCTTGCTCCTGTCTCTGCCGAATGAGATCTGCGGCGGCGTCAGTCAGGGTCAGCCTGAGAGACCCCCCCCCGCGACTATTTCGGCATGCGCCACCTGTATGCCCGTGGATTCCTCGCACACCCAGAAGGTGCCTTCCACGCCCGCATGCGAAACGCCCTCGGGCAGGGAGACTTGAATGTAGTCGCCCGCCTGAACGTCTTGTCCTTCGGGAATCATTCCAAAGCCGAACGATACCTCGAGATCCGCCGGTATGGCTTCGGGAAGCGCCATGCCCCGGTCGGTCGCAGCGTCGTCGGGAGCCAAGGATTCCGCATACGGCCTGTCTGCAGAGGTCGCGGCATCCTGCCCCGTCGTATCGTCCCGCAATTCGGGGGGACATTCCGACGAAACCTTCAAAGAGCCGTCGATGGACAGGATGTCCATCGCATCCGACCAGTCCTTTGGCTCGCGCAGACCTTCCCCGTCTTCCACGCCGGGCGAAACGGACGGCGAACCGGTCGTGC
>HHCFC01400__coassemble_2385_pt1 | contig 10921 bp, 7 predicted proteins | sample HHCFC01400__metabat2_high_PE_058 | metagenome-assembled genome bin HHCFC01400 | reverse complement strand
AGCCGTCATCACCGGCATCGCCCACGACACGTCCGAGGTGAAGTTCACCATCCGCGGCGTGCCCGACATGACCGGCGTGGCTGCGAAGGTGTTTTCCGCGTTGGCGGGCAACAACGTGAGCGTGGACATGATCATCCAGAACATCTCGAAGGACGGCATCACCGACATCAGCTTCACGTGCCCTGGTGCCGACGAGAAGCGCGCCCGCGAGACCGTCGAGCGCATCCTGCCGGACATCAACGCCCGCGAATACGAGGTTGACCAGGATATTGCGAAGGTGAGCCTGGTGGGCACGGGCATGAAGTCGTCGCCGGGCGTGGCGGCACGCGCGTTTTCGACGCTGGGGGAGAACAACATCAACATCCTGGCGATCTCCACGTCTCCCATCCGCTTGTCGGTGGTGGTGGACGCGGCGCAGGCCGCCGCTGCCGTGCGCTGCCTGCACACGGCCTTCGAGCTGGATTCCGACAGCGTGTTCGAAGAGACGCAGCTTTCCGCCGAAGAGATCGCCGCAAAGATGAACAAGGGTCGCTGACCAGAAGGGGAATGCTGATGACGTGGACGAAGGAGATGCCGGCGAACCCGGTGGTGGCCATTGCGGGGGCGACCGGCGCGGTAGGCGCCGAATTCCTGCAGGTGCTGCATGACGTGGACTTCCCGGCGAGCGAGGTGCGGGCTTTGGCGTCCGCGCGTTCGGCGGGCAAGACGCTGCCCTTTGCCGGCTGCGGCCAGGTGCCGGCGGGCGAGCTCGTGGTGCAGGAGATGCGCCCGGAGTCGTTCGAGGGCGTGGACATCGCGCTGTTCAGCTGCGGCGCGGGCGTTTCCAGGGAGATGCGCGAGGCCGTGGCGGCGTCGGGCGCCGCGATGATCGACAACTCCAGCGCTTTCCGCATGGACGAGGACGTGCCGCTGGTGGTGCCCGAGGTGAATCCCGGCGACGTGGCCTGGCACAATGGCGTGATCGCGAACCCGAACTGCTCCACCATCCAGATGGTGGTGGCGTTGAAGCCGCTCTACGACCTGTCGCCCATCAGGCGCGTGGTGGTGTCCACGTACCAGGCGGCCAGCGGGGCGGGCGCTCCTGCGATGGCCGAGCTGTACGACCAGACGCGCGCGTTTCTGAACGGCACGCCCGAAGACGAACTTGAGGTGAGTGCCTTTCAGCACCGCATCGCGTTCAACTGCATCCCGCACATCGACGTGCTCTTGGACGATGGCTCCACGAAGGAAGAGTGGAAGATGGTCGCGGAAACGAAGAAGATCATGGGCGACCAGAACATCAAGGTGGCCGCCACCTGCGTGCGCGTCCCGGTGCTGCGCTGCCACGGCGAGGCCGTGAACGTCGAATTCGCAGGCGAGGTGAGCGTGGAGGCTGCACGCGCCGCGCTTGCGGCGGCACCGGGCGTGACGCTTCTGGACGACGTCGCGAACAACGTGTACCCCATGCCGGGCCTGCTTGCGGGCACGGACGACACCTACGTGGGCCGCATCCGTCGCGACGACACGGTGGAGCACGGTCTGGCCCTTTGGGTGGTGGCCGACCAGATCCGCAAGGGCGCGGCCTTGAACGCCGTGCAGATCGCCCAGCTTCTGCTGCCGTAAGGCGAGCCCGCCCTTCGGCCCTCGAAGCGGGCCCAAAGTCACGAAAATGGCCGTTGTGAAGCGAAATGGCGGCGATTCGGGTCGTTTGGCCGATGGTCGTTTTGAGTTTTCCCAGTTCGCCATCAAGCCGTGACGGCGTTTTCTTCGAAACGGGCTTCACAACGGCCATTTTCGTGACTTTGGCACGGGATTTCGTGCATTTGCGGGGTGGCTCTTCGGATTCGGGGCATTTGGCTCGACGTTGTTTTGGCCTGGCGTTCGTTTGGCCTATACTGCTCGTATGAAGAAACAACGACTGGATACACTGCTGGTGGAGCAAGGGTACTTCGCGGATGCGGGTGCGGCACTGCGCGCGGTTCTTGCGCACGAGGTGAAGGTGGGCGACGTGTATGCCACGAGCGCCGCGATGCGCGTGGTGCCCGACGCCGAGGTCACGGTGAAGGATCGCAAACGGTTCGTGTCGCGTGGCGGCCACAAGCTGCAGGGCGCGCTCGACGCGTTCGGCCAGGACGTGCGGGGCCTGCGGTGCATCGACATCGGCTCGTCGACGGGCGGATTCACCGACTGCCTGTTGCAGGCCGGCGCGGCCGGGGTGGTATGCGTCGACGTGAACTACGGGCAACTCGCCTGGTCGCTGCGGCAGGATCCACGCGTGGCCGTGTTCGAGCGCACGAACATCAGGCTGGCCGATCCGGCAGCGCTCGGCGCGCCGTTCGACCTGTTGGTGGCCGATCTCAGCTTCATTGGGCTCGCGGCGCTCGCGCCGGTGTTCGCGCGGTTCTGCAGGAAGGGCACGGTGTTCGTCGGTCTGGTGAAGCCGCAGTTCGAGTCGCGCCCCGGCGAGACCGAGGGCGGCGTCGTGCGTGACGAGGCCGTGCGCGAGCGCGTGGTGGAGGAGGTCCGCGCCGCGCTTGAGGCGGTGGGCTTCCGCACGACCGGCGTCGTGGAGTCGCCCATCACGGGCCCCGAGGGCAACGTGGAGTATCTCGTGCGCGCGGTGTACGGCGCCTAGGCGCCGCAGGCGGCAAGCCGCGCGGGCGATCGGAGGGCAGCGGCCCGGGCGACCGGGCGTCTGGACGGTCAGACGGGCGGGCAGTCGGATGGGCGGTTGCCTAGGCGGACAGTCGCTCGCTGGCGCGGTCCTTGGGGCCCGCTTCGGCGGCAAAGAGCTTCCGGTACTGGTGTGGGGGCATGCCGAAGCGTTCCCGGAACGCTTCGGAAAAGCTGCCTTGCCGCGAAAAGCCGACGGCGGCGGCAACGGAGGAAAGCGCCTCGTCGGAATGGGCGAGCAGGTCGCAGGCGGTTTCCATGCGCAGGTCGCGCACATATCCCAGCGGCGTGTTGTTCTCGATGGTCTTGAACAGCGCCGTCAATTTGCTGGCGCTCACGCAGGAGGCGCAGCACAGGTCGGCGAGCGTCACCTTGCCGTCCAGATGCTCGCGTGCCCAAGCGCAGGCGAGGTTGAACGCGGTACGGTCGGCGGGGCGGATGCGCGGCGCGGCATCCTTCTGCGTTTCCCACCAGTCCACCAAAAGCGCGCATGCCTCGGTCGCCTTGCACGCGTAGTACGCCTGCGCCGCCGTGGCGCCCAATCGCGCGGCGCGCACTTCCTCGAACAGCCGCTGAAGCGCCGGTATGCGGTGGGTGCCGTCCAGGCTCGCGATGGCCGACGTCAGCGTCAAGGGATCGCAGCCTATCCGTCGCGCCATCTCCGTCGCCCCGCGCGACAAAAGCGAGATGCTGGTGACTGCCAGCGGTTCGCCGGCGCGCACGTGCTCGCGGCACAGGCCCGCCCGCCACGCGTATCCCAGCAGGGTGCCTCTCTCCCAGCCTTCCTCGACGCCGACGTAAGGCGTGAAGTAGGGGATCATGTTGCGCCCGTAGCTGCCGAAGCAGAACAGGTTAGGCACTTTGCCGCCAAAGGAGACGTCGTGGTGGAAGGTTAGGTCGAACGAGGCCACGGCCAACATGTCGTCGAGGGGGAGGTACCAATAGGTGCCCTCGCCCCAGCGCGGGTCGATGGCCCAGCCGTGCCCGCAGCTGCGTTCGCCGCCACCCTCGAAGGGAATGCCGTGCATGTCGGTGATCTGGGGGATGAAGATGTCTTCGATGTGCGCCTTCCGGTCGGCGGCGTTCTTCGCGAGCGTGTTGGCGATGGGCACGGCTTCGTCCTTCCTCTTCTTTCTTATGCCTTCCTCTGTTCCCTGGTGGGGCCGCACACGGAAACGGGCCCCATATGGAGGCGGGCCGCACATGGGGGCGGGCCGCACGAAAGCGCGGTCCCGCATCAAGGCGGGGTCGCGCGCGAAAGCCTGCCTGCTTTCCACAGGTCCTCTGTCCTCTTGGCGTTCGTCGCGGTCTCATGTGGCGCGCATTTCGGCGCGTTTGCAGCGAATTTCGGCGAAATCGCCGCTTTGTGCGTTTCTCCGGGGAAAAATCGGAGGCGCCGTTAATATGTTAGCCTCGGCTAATGGTAAGCCTTGGCTTACAAAAATGCAAGGAAAGGCGGGACATGGAAGGTTGCACAATGCGGAAGCCACCCGTTTCTCGCGGGGCGGTGCTTGCTGCCGGGTCGGCTCGCGGCATGGGCGCGGCAGGCGGTGCGGCAGCTGTCCGCGGCATGGGCGCGGTGTGCAACGTGGCGGCCGCCGACGGCGCGGGCATGGTTTGCGATGCGGGCGCGGCAGGCGGTGCTAAGGCGGCCTGCGACACGGATGCGGCCGGCCTCACGAGCGCCGGCAACGGCGGGCGTCGGCGGATAGATCCGCGCGTCTCGCTTGCCGTGCTGCTGCTCCTGAATGCGACGGCGTTCGCTCCCAAGCTGGTGGGAGTCCAGGTGCTGATGGTGGCGCTTCTGGCCGGTGCATGCGCGTGGTGCGGGCGGGCGCGGGCGGCTTTCCGGTGGTGCGTGGCGTATGCGGCGATCATGGCGGTGGCAGGGCTCTTGATGCTGACGCCCCAGACGGTGTCCGCCTCGTTCGCCACAATGGCGGTGCTTGCACGCTGCATCTTCTGCGTCGGCATGTTCGCGTCGAACATGATCGCCACCACGCGCGTGGGCGAGATGGCATGCGCGCTGCAGTGGCTGCACGTCCCGAAGCACGGTGTCATCGCCGTCTGCGTGGCACTGCGATTCTTCCCCACCTTGTCGCAGGAGTTCGCCTCGGTGATGGACGCCCTGCGTGTGCGGGGCATGCCCCTGACGATGGCGTCGGTCGCTCGGCACCCGATGCGCACGTTGGAGCGCGTGCTGGTTCCCGTGATGAGCCGCCTTGCCATCGTGGCCGACGAGCTGTCCAACGCCGCCATGGCGCGCGGCATGGATTCCGCCTGCAGGCGCACGTCGTACTACCGCTTGCGCATGAATGCGATGGACTGGTTTCTGCTGGCGGCCTTCGTGGTCTTGGCCGCGTACCTGCTGTATTCGGGGACGGTGGTTGCCTGATGGGCGCGGTCATCCAGCTGAAAGGGGCGGGGTTCCGCTACGCGTCGGCCGATTCCGGCGCGGTGGGCGACGTTGCGGTGAGCGACATCGACCTTGCGGTGGGCGCCGGCGAAGTGGTGGTGGTCACGGGGCCGTCGGGCTGTGGGAAGACAACGCTCGCGCGCATGGTTAACGGCCTCGTTCCGGCAATGTATGCAGGCGAGACGGCGGGATCGGTTCTTGTGGCGGGCGTTCCCATGGAAAAGTGGGAGCTGGATGGGCTTGCGCGGACGGTGGGCAGCGTGTTCCAGAACCCGCGCACCCAGTTCTTCAACCTGGACACCACGTCCGAGATCGCGTTCGGTTGCGAGAACGCGGGGCTTCCCTGCGACGACATCCGTGCCCGCGTGGACGGCGCGGCTCGCATGCTTTCCATCGAGGGGCTGCTTGACCGCGACATCCGGGCGCTTTCGGGAGGGCAGAAGCAGCTGGTGGCCATGGCCTCGGCGTGCGCGATGCGCCCGGCGGCCTACGTGCTCGACGAACCGACGGCTGCCTTGGATGTGGACGCGATGCTGCGCCTGCGCGATGCGGTCGCACGTCTGAAGCGTTCCGGTGCCGCCGTGCTGATCGCGGAGCACCGCCTCTGGTGGCTCCGGGGCGTGGCCGACCGCGTGGTACTCATGCAGGGCGGGCGCGTCGTGTCCGACATGGAGGCCGGGGAGTTCGGCGGGCTTTTGGACGAAGACCGGCGGCGGCTGGGCGTGCGTGCGTGGGACGTTGTCGACGTTGCGCTGCCCGGGCGCGTGCGGCCGGACGCGGGGGCCGTGGCGCTTTCGGCCCATGGCGTCACGGCGGGCTATGGCAGGCGCGCGCCTTGTGTCGCGCATGCCGATTTCCAGGCGCATGCCGGGCGCGTGGTGGCGCTGATCGGGCGCAACGGTGCCGGCAAGACGACGCTTTCGCGCGTGTTCGCCGGACTGCACCGTGAAACGGCGGGACAGGTGGAAGTCTGTGGAGCGCCGTTGCCTGCGCGCGAGCGCGCCGGACGCGTGTACCTGGGCATGCAGGAAAGCGGCTACCAGCTGTTCAGCGACACGGTGGCGGGCGAGCTGGAAAGCGCGGTGCGTGTCCGCGACGCTGCGTCGCGCGCGGACGCCAAGCTGCGGGCGGATGCGCACGCCGACCTGCAGGCGGACGTGTCCGGCGAGGTCGCGGCTGCTTTGGACGACTTCGGCCTGGTGGACGTGCGGGAACGCCATCCGCTTTCGCTTTCGGGCGGGCAGCGGCAGCGCGTGGCCATTGCGGCAGGCATTCTGCAGGGTGCGCGCGTCATGGTGCTCGACGAGCCGACGAGCGGTCTCGACCTGGCGAACATGCAGCGCGTCGCCGCGCAGATCCGCGCATGCGCCGCACGGGGAGCATGCATCGTGGTGGTCACGCACGACTTCGAGTTCGCGTGCTCCACCTGCGACGAAATAGCCTTCATGACCCACGGGCACATAGGCGAGTGCTTCGATCTTGCGCCTGGGACGCTGCGCCGCGCGCGGGAGCTGTTCGGGTTTCCCGTCTCCGGCGGCTGACGGCGGCTAAGGCGGGTCGGGCGGTCGGCGGCGCGCAGGGCGGCCGGGCGGCAGGAGGGCCGACGTGAGGCAGGCAAGGCGACCAGCGAGATGGCCGCCGCAGGGCGGCCGCTTGTGCGGGCCGGGCGGGCAAGGCGGCGAGCCGCGCAAGGAAGCGGAAGCAAAGCAAGGCAAGCAAAGCAAGGCAAAACGAGAAAGGGAAGGTGATCGCATGGTCACGGCAGCAAGCGCCCAGGGCACGGGAAAGCTCACGGGCAAGGATTTCATATTCGTGGCGTTGTTCGGATTGCTTCTGTTCGTGGTTTTCTTCGTGTTCGCCATGGTTCTGGGAATGAACGCCAACACGTTCTGGTTCACCCATGCCATCGGCGCCGTTCCCGGCGGCATCGTGTGGATGTATCTGGTCGCGCGCGTGCCGAAGCCCGGTGCCATCGCCGCCGCGTCGGTCATAGTGGCGGTGGTGGGCCTTCTGCTGGGCATGTTCTGGGCGGGGCCGGCGGGCATCGTCGTGGGTGGCGTGCTGGCCGACGCGATCATTAGCCTGGGCAGGCGTTCTAACGCGAAGAGCATAGCGGCGTTCGCGGTATGGACGCTGTGCTTCTGGTTGGGCCAGCAGTCCATGGTGTTCTTCGCTGGCGACGCCTATGTCGACATGGTGGTGCAGTCCGGCATGTCGGCGGAATACGGGCAGGCGCTGGTGGGCTTCATGCAGAGCCCGCTTATCGTGGTGGCCGGCATCGCGTGCGTTGTGGGCGCGGTCGTGGGCGGTGTGCTGGGCGCGAAGCTGTTCAGGAAGCATTTCTCGAAGCTTGCGGCGTAGCGGCGCCGGGACGCGCCATGCCGGGCGGCGTCGGGCTGGGACGCGTCATGCCAGGCGCGGGCCATGCCGGACGCGTGCGGGAGGGCGGGCGGTGCGGGATTTTGCGCCGTCCGCCTTGTTTTTTCGGCGATATCGCACAATTCGTCCTTCAAGCGCGCCTATTTCCGGAAAAACGGTAAAGTATTTTCCATGGTTAACTTTATTGCGCCTTGCCGGAAGGCAAGAGGGAGGAACCGATGCCCTATGGTCGAATCGTCTTCCGCGCGTGACGGCGCCGCGGCCCCCGCGTCCGGCCCGACGCCGCCTGCGCCCGCCACCGCGGCCCCCGCGCCTGCCGCGCCGCCCGCAACGCGTGGCTACGCCGCGGCCCCTGCGCCCGCACGCAGTGTATCGCGCGCGTCGAAGTCGCGTCAGCGAAACCCCCTTGCGCGCCTGCTCGATTTCGCGGGCAGCGCGCGGAAATACACCGTGTTCGGCTGCGTACTCTCGGGGGTCAACGCGCTGTGTTCCATCGCCATGCTGGTGTGCGTGTGGTTTGTCCTGCGCGACCTGGTGGCCGCGGCTCCCGACTTCGCCCGCGCCACCCAGGCGCCTGCGTGGGGCCTAGCGGCCATGGGCTTCGGGATCGGCGGGCTCGCCGTGTATTTCGGCGCTCTCATGCTCACGCACATCGCGGCGTTCCGTACGGCCAAGAATATGCGCATGGCCCTGCTGGAACATCTGTCGCACGTGCCGTTGGGGTTCTTCTCGGCGCGTTCCACCGGAGAGCTGCGTCGCGTCATAGAAAACGCCACGGGGCTGACCGAAGGGGTGCTGGCGCACCGCCTGCCCGATTTCGTCGGTGCGCTTCTGACGCCTGTCGCCTACCTTGCGGTCATGTTCGTGTTCGACTGGCTGTTGGGGCTTCTGTGCCTGGTCCCCATCGTCGTCTCCGCGCTGTGCATGGCGTGGATGATGGCCGGAGGGGCGAAGGACGAAAACGCCAACGCCATGACCTTCATGCGCAATTACCAGGACGCGCTCGACCGCATGAACAAGGCGGCCGTGGAATACGTGCGCGGCATCCCGGTGGTCAAGGTGTTTCAGCAGACGGTGCGTTCGTTTTCCACGTTCCGCGAGTCCATGGTGGCGTATCGCGACTTCGCGACGGCGTACGTGAAGCTGTGCAGCCCGCCGCAGGTGGCGCAGCTGGTGGCTATCAACTGCACGTTCGCCGTGCTGGTGCCGGCGGGCATCCTGCTTGCGCGCGGCGCGGGCGACTTTTCGGCGTTCTTCACGGATTTCTTGTTCTATGTGGTGTTCTCGGCGCTTACCACCATGATGATGACCAAGGTGATGTATGCGAGCCAGGCCATGACCGAGGCGCAGGACGCCGTTTCGCGCATCGAGGACATCTTGGGCACGCTGCCGATGGACGAGGTGGATGCCGACCGGGCCCGCGAGCCGAAGGGGAACTCCATCGACTTCTACCATGTGCGTTTCCGCTATCCTGGCGCGGCGCAAGACGTGCTTTCTGACGTGACGTTTTCCGTTGAGCACGGCACGACCGTGGCCTTGGTGGGCCCCTCGGGCGGCGGCAAGACGACGGTCGCCTCGCTGGTGCCGCGCTTCTGGGACGTGGCCGAAGGCGCCGTGCGCATCGGCGACGTGGACGTGCGCGACATCCCCTCGGCGCGTTTGATGGAGCGCGTGGCGTTCGTCTTCCAGAACGAGCGGCTGTTCAAGCAGAGCCTTGCCGACAACATCCGGGCCGCACGGCCCGATGCGACCCGCGCCCAGGTGGAGGCCGCCGCGCACGCCGCCCAGTGCGACGACATAGTGGCGAAGTTGCCGGACGGGCTGGACACCGTCGTTGGGGCAAAGGGGATTTACCTTTCCGGCGGGGAATGCCAGCGCGTGGCGTTGGCGCGCGCCATCCTGAAGGACGCGCCCATCGTGGTGTTGGACGAGGCCACGGCGTATGCCGACCCGGAAAACGAGGTACTCATCCAGCGCGCCCTTGCGGAGTTGACCCGCGGCAAGACCGTCCTCATGATCGCGCATCGGCTGTCCACGGTGGTGAACGCCGATGCCATCCTCGTGCTGGAGGGCGGACGGCTGGTCGAACGCGGCACGCACGCCGACTTGGTTGCGGCAGGCGGTCTGTACGCGCGGATGTGGGACGACTATCAGACGAGCGCGACATGGCGTATCGAGGGCGGAAAGGGGGCCGGCGATGCTGCGTGAATCGTTGGGGCTGACGGACGCAGGCATGCGCAACTTCAAGCGAGGGGTGTTCTTCTGCGCGTTGGCGAACCTGGTGCTGATGGCGCCTTTGTGCGTCCTGTTCCTCCTGGTGGCCGCGTTCTTCGACCATCTGGTGGCCGGCGCTCCGCTGCCCGATCTGGCGCCGTATGCAGCCGGGTGCGTGGCGGTGGTGGCGGTGGTGGCGGTGACGCAGGCGCTGGAGTACCGCTTCACCTACGGGCCGGTCTACCAGGAAAGCACGCGCAAGCGGGAGGCCATCGCCGAGCATCTGCGCCGGCTGCCGCTTTCCTTCTTCGGCAAGCGCGACCTGTCCGACCTGACGAGCACCATCATGAAGGACTGCGCAGACCAGGAGCGCATGTTCATGCACGTGATGCCGCAGCTGTTCGGCACGGGCATATCCACGCTGGTGATGGCGGTGGGCATCGTCGCCTTCGACTGGCGGCTGGGCATCGCGGCGTTCTGGCCGGTGCCGGTGGCGTTCGCCATCTTCGCCGCGGCAAGCAGGGCGGTGCGCCGCAAGGTGGCGGCGAAGGAGGAACGCCGGCTTGCCATGGCCGACGGCGTCCAAGAGTACCTGGACTGCGCGCAGGAAATCCGCGCGACCAACCAGGAGCGCGCCTTCCTGCGGGCGTTGGGCGGCAAGCTGGACGACTTCGAGCGGTCGGAGGTGGCCTCGGAACTTCTGACCGGCGTGTCCATTTCGTCTTCGCAGGCGGTCCTCAAACTGGGCATCGCGTCGGTCGTGCTGGTGGGCGTGGGGCTGATGGTGTCGGGACAGGTGGGCTTTCTGACCTACTTCGGGTTCTTGCTGGTGGTCACGCGCGTGTACGATCCGGTGAGCGTGGTGCTGCAGTCCAGCAGCGAGTTGCTGGAGATGCGCCACGCCATTGGGCGCACCAACGACCTGGCCCGCACGCCCTCCATGGGAGGCTCGTCGGAGTTTCGCCCGCGCGGCTTCGACCTTTCCTTCGAGGACGTGTCGTTTTCCTACGGGGAAGGCGCGCGCGTGCTTGACCGGGTGAGCTTCACGGCGTGCGAGGGGCAGGTGACGGCGCTGGTGGGGCCTTCGGGATCCGGCAAGTCCACGTGCGCGAAGCTGGCGGCGCGTTTCTGGGACCCGGATGCGGGGACGGTGCGCCTGGGAGGCGTGGACGTTTCCGGCATCGACCCGGAGGTGCTGCTTTCGGCCTATGCCGAGGTGTTCCAGGACGTGGTGCTGTTCGACGAGACGGTGATGGAGAA
>HHCFC01400__coassemble_2383_pt1 | contig 10935 bp, 9 predicted proteins | sample HHCFC01400__metabat2_high_PE_058 | metagenome-assembled genome bin HHCFC01400 | reverse complement strand
CGGCGCGCTCAAGGAGCGCCTGAAGAAGTTCGCCGACAACGGGCAGCTGTCCATCTTCTCGGGCAACTGGTTCGACGCAGAGGACGGCACCGGCTACAAGCTTCCGCCCGAGCTCGACCTCATCTGCACGGCCCACTACCTGGAGGCCCTGAAGATGCAGGCCAAGGCGTCCGAGGTGGCGGCCTTGCTGGGCGGCAAGATGCCCCACGTCATGACCGTCATCCCCGGCGGCACGTCCTTCGTTCCCACCGAACAGAAGCTCGACGACCTGAAGTACCTGGTCGACGAGATCTACGACTGGGTTGAGTCGACCATGATCCCCGACACGCTGGCCATCGCGCCGGCCTACAAGGACGCGCTGGAGTGGGGCAAGGGCTGCGGCCGCTACATCGCCTGGGGCGTGTTCGAGAACCAGAGCATGGAGATGAACGACCGCTACCTGCCCGCCGGCGTGCTGGACGACGGCCTGAAGATCTCCGACGTGGAGGAAAGCAAGATCACCGAGTACATGGGCCATTCGTGGTACAAGGGCGAGGAGACGCACACCTCCCCGTACTTCATCACGGAACCCGAGTTCACGTCCTACGACGTGAACGACCGCTACAGCTGGATCAAGTGCCCTGCCTACGACGGCAAGCCCTACGAGGCCGGCGGGCTCTCCCGCATCCTCGTGGCCTACAAGCGCAACGTGCCGTTCGTCGTGGAGCAGGTCAACGGGCTGCTCGAGGCCCTCGGCGCGCCCGGCAACGTGGCCGCCGCCCAGTCGACGCTCGGCCGCACCGCCGTGCGCCAGATCGAGTCGCTCTACATCGCCGGCCTCATGAAGGAATGGGTGGGCGAGCTCGTCGAGGCCGTGAAGGGCGGCGACAGCGAGTACTTCCGCAAGCCCGCCACCATCACGGGTTCGGGCACGGGCTTCTGGGAGGCCCCGCGCGGCGCCCTCTACCACAGCGAGAAGGTGGTCGACGGCAAGATCGAAGGCTACCAGATCATCATTCCCACCACGTGGAACGCCGCCCCGCACAATGCCAACGGGGAGAACGGACCCATGGAGGAAGCCTTGATCGGCGTGCCGGTGGGCGACATCGAGAAGCCCATCAACGCCCTGCGCACCGTGCACAGCTTCGACCCGTGCACCGCTTGCGCCGTGCATGTGACCGAGCCGGCGACGGGCAAGAGCTTCGAGACCGTCACGAGCCCCTGGGGGGTGAAGTAACATGGCACATCTCGCACATTACCGCGAAGCGCATCCCCTGCCGTTCGTCATCACGCACTGGATCAACCTGGTGGCCATGATCCTGCTCATCGTCACGGGCTTCGCCATCCACTTCCCGTTCTGGCCATACTTCATGGGCATCGCCCGCGGCGTGCATGTGTTCTGCGGCTTCGTGCTGTTCATCAACTGCATCGTCCGCCTCATCATGGCCTTCTTCGTGAAGTCCTCGCCGGCGGGCGGCACCCGCGTGCAGGTGACCGACTACAAGACCTGGCTGCCGCAGGCCGACAACCGCCATCAGCTGGGCGCGTGGATCCGCTACTACCTGTTCTTCAAGAAGGACCATCCGCTGGGCGCCAAGCTGGGCGTGCCGCAGAAGATCAGCTACCTGCTGATCCCCATCCTCATCATCGTGATGTTCTACACGGGCCTGTGCCTGTGGGCCCCGACGATGGACCTTGGGTTCTTCGCGGCCGGCACGAACCTGGTGGGCGGCCTCATGTCGATGCGCATCATCCACTACTTCATGATGTACGTCTTCATCGTCTTCATGTTCATCCATATCTATCTGGCGAACATCGAAGGCATCTCGCCGACGCTCCTCATGTTCTTCTGGAAGGAGCACGGCGGCCTGGTCTACGATCCCGAGAAGCACACGATCGTGGGCGAGGACGACCTCAGGCATTAATCTGGTTCCGCTGGCCTCGCGGCCAGCGGAACTGCTCGACGCTGCGGGGCGCTCTGGCACCGAATCTTGACCCTTGTGCAGAACTCGGCGCGTACCGAAGTACGCTTGGTTCTGCGGCGGGGCAACCTTCGGCACCAGGGCGCCCCTCGCTGACTTTGTTGGACCCGTTCGGGTTTCATGCTTCCGAAAACAAGGAGTTGAAGTGGCAGAGCTGACGGACGAGCAGATCGCGCGCGAAGAGGAGTTCCTTTCGGGAATGCCGCCCTTGAACGTGGGCGCGCTGTTCCTCCCTCCCATCTGGGGGCCGGCGCACGGCATGTGGGCCACCATCCTGTTCTATCCCATCTGGCTGTTTGCCGACAACATGTTCTATGCGGCCTATGCCGAGCCCACGGCGCTGTCCCTTACCGTGGCGGTGGTGGTGTTCCTGACGCTGACGGCGGGCACCGTGGCCTTCGCGCGGCTGGGCCAGCCGTTCGCCGCCCACCGCGCCGCCCTGCGCGGGGTGGACAAGGCGACCTACCTGCGCCGCGAGAAGGTGTGGGCCGTGGTGTGCGTGGTGGTCGGCTGCCTCATGCTGGCGGCCGCGACGTACTACAACCTGGTCGTCCGCCCGAACCTGGGAGCGTGAGGAGCATGGTGCAGGAGCATGCCGGCAGGCGCGTGGCGGATGCGGGGGGGCGCGGGACGGATGATGACGCTCGGGAGCGTGAGACGGCAGATGCGGGGAAGCGCACGGCTGCGGATGCCGCACTGAAGCGCACGGCCGCCGTCTTCTTCGTGGGCAACAAGCTCATGCTGGACGAAGGCGTGGGGCCGGCCGCCTACGAGGAGCTGCAGCAGCGCTACGACGTGCCCGAGAACGTGCTGCTGTTCGACGTGGGGTGCATGAGCATGGACATGTTGCCCTACGTGCGCGACTGCGACGTGGTACTGACGGTGGACGCCGTGGACGGCACGGGCGAGGAACCCGGCACCGTGTTCCGGTTCCCTCCCGACGCCATGGCGCGGGCAGCCGGCGCGCGGGCGTCGCTGCACGACCTGAAGCTGGCGGACCTCTTCGATGCCGCTTTGCTTCTTGGCTACGAGGCAGAGGGCTACTGCCTGGGCATGCAGGTGGAGAACATGTCGCCCGCCGAATACACCGTGGGACTCACGCCGAAGGTGTTCGCTGCCCTTCCATTGTTGGTGGAGACCGTGGCGGCGGAGTTGGACCGCCGTGGCTTCCCGCTCTCTCCCAGAAAAGGGGCTGCGCGCAACGGCGCGTCATCGGACGCGTAAAGGTTCCCTTTCGAGTCCCTCCGCCGGGAACCGCAGGGCTTATGCTGGACGTCGATACAGGAGCATACGCCTTTGCGGAAGGAGCTTCGTCCCATGGACATCCATACGATCAGCGCCTACGAGACCACGGCCTCGAAATTCTTCGGCTGCTTGGAGGAATGGAAGATCGATCTGGCCCTCGACGTGCGGCTGAAGAACACGAACCAGCTGGCAGGGTTCACGAAGCGCGACGATCTGGCCTATTTCGTGAAGCGGCTCACCGGCGCGGAATACAAGCACGACCTCTTGTTCGCGCCGGCTCCCACCCTGTTCGAGCGCTACATCCACGGCAACATCGACTGGGACGCGTACGCGTCCGCCTATCGGGACGACCTGCGCGAGCGCAACGCCATCGAGCAGTTCTTCGACCGTTACGGCGACAAGCGGTCGGTTGCCCTCGTCGGCACGGCCACCCGCGCCCGCCGTTCGCATGCGGAAGTCTTGAAGGAAATGCTGGAAGAGGCGCTCGACTAGGAGAGAAGCGTGCCGAGGGCGCGGCACCGCCTCGTTTCGGCGTGTCCTTCGTGCGTTCAGGAACGCCGCCTCCGTTTGGCCTCCACCTGCTTGACGCGTTCGACCAGGAAGTCCTTCACGTTTTCGCGCGGGATGCCAAGCGACACCGACAGTTCGTCGCACAAGAGTCCCTCGGCCAGATCGAAGTACTTCTTGTCTGTGGCCGTGATCTGGCGCCCGGCGCCTTCGCGGCGCGCGGTGCGCTCGTGCACGGACTTCATGATGGGGACCAGGTCTTCGGGGGCGAAGGTCTTCAGGCGCCGGTCGTACTCTTCCCTGACCCGCCGCTCCAACACCGTGGGCGTGTTCGCGCCGAGTTCGAAGGAGCTTTCGTCGATGCCGTCGGCGTCCGCAATGGAGTCGACGAGCGCGAGCGCCTCCTTTTCGGTCATGACGGGGCGCAAAGTGGGGAGATGCGCCTCTTCGGCAGAGACGAACAGCTTGAGGGAGTTCTGGAACAGCGCGTGCAGTTCCAGATAGTCCTTGCCGTCGTAATAATCTTCGCGCACGGCAGCCACCTCGCAGACGTGGTGGCGGTAGACGACGAGGGATCCCGGTGCGTACATAGGCGGCCTCCGAACAGACGGGTCGATTGGACGATGCGTCGATTCCATCGCGTACCCGTGAGAGCCGGGAGGGGCAAGGCTTTCGCCGTGCGGCGCCCCGTCCGAGTCAGTGCAGAGTGACGGCGCAGAACAATACCGTCATTATACCATTTCCCGCCCGATCCGGCATGGTCGACCCTGGCCCGCTCGCCCGACCCCTTCAGCCGACGGACAGGGCGAAATACACGATCTGGTTGCGGGCCTTTTTCGGCAGTTCGGCGTGGGTGTCCGTGGGCAACGAGCCTTTCTCGCGGCGTTGCAGGCTTGCCAGGCCGATGCCCAGAAGGGCAGAGAACTGGCGTTGGGACATGCCGTAATCCTCCCGCAACGCCCGGATGGCCTCGGGGCTGGGAACGTCTCGAAGCTTTCTATACTAGGAAGCGGGTGAGGCGGGTGCGGTAGAGGACGGTCAGTTTGTGCAGGGCGCGGGTGAGGGCCACGTAGAGCAGGTTGCGGTCGAAATCGGTGCAGTACTGCGCGTCGTCGGCGTCGAGCACGGCCACTTCGTCGAATTCGAGCCCTTTCGCCATGGTGACGGGCGCCAACGACACGCCGGCGGAGAACTCGGTGCTGTCCATCGTGATCACGTGGACGTCATGGCGGCGCGCCAGCAGTTCGCCGTACCTTTGCACGACGGCGTTCGACTTGTGGACGATGCCGAGCGTGCGCCGGCCGCTCGCCTGGAACGCGGCAATGACGCGGTCGAGCTCGTCCAGCACGCCCTGCGTGTCGCCGCAGGCGACGATGCGCGGCGCCTCGCCATGGCGGCGCACGGCCTGGATGCCGGCGATAGGCTTGACGCGGGCAGCCAGCTGGCTGATCTCGAAGGTGGAGCGGTAGCTGCGCATGAGGCGGTGGACCGTGGCGCCGCCGTAGATGCGCGCAAGCGCGTCGAGCGTCACGCCGTTCGCGGGATCGACCGCCTGGCCGATGTCGCCCAGGATGGTCTTCTCGCAGAGGAACAGGCGCGCGACCAGGCGGTGCTGGATGGGCGTGAGGTCCTGCATCTCGTCCACCACCAGGTGCTGCACGTCGGAGAAACGCTCCCATCCGTCGAAGGCGCTCTGGAAGAACGCCAGCGCGCAGGCGTCTTCCCATTCCACCGTGTTCTTCGCGGGCAGATGCAGCATGCGCTCGTCGCCGGTGCGGCGTAGAAAGAGGCGGTAGAGGCCGAGCGCGTCCTTCGCGCGCAGCATGCCGGTCAGCTTCCGCTTCACTTCCGCCTTCTTGGGCAGGGCGAAGCGGCGCCCGATGCGCTTCGCGTGCAGTTCCACCATCACGTCGGCGGCCACGACCTCGATGCGCTCGGCGATGGGCAGGCTTTCGCAGCGTTGGAACCGCGCCTGCAGCCGCTCCTTTTCCACGACGTACGTGCCGAAGGCCAGGTCTTCGGCGACGAATACCTCTGCTGCCGCCTGGTCGGCGAAGGCGGCCACGTCCTCGGCGAATCGCTCGGTTCCCTTGAAGCGGGCGCGCTTTTGCCAGGCGGCGTCGGCGTCGTCGATGGGGGAGCGCGGCCGATCGACGGAAACCACGCCTTTCAGCACCTCCGTCACGACGTCGCGCAGGCCGGTCTCCTGGATGGGCTCTTCCCCCAGTTCGGGCAACACGCCGGCAATGTAGTCGCCGAACACCTTGTTCGGCGACAGGACGGCGACCGACCGCGCACTGAGCGAGCCCTTGCGGCGGTAGAGCAGGTAGGCCACGCGGTGCAGGGCGATGGAGGTCTTGCCCGACCCGGCCACGCCCTGGATGACGAGCGTGTGCGTGGTTTCGTCCCGTATGACGGCGTTCTGCTCGCGCTGGATGGACGCGACGATGGTGCGCATGGCGTTGTCGGACGTTTTTCCCAGCTCGTAGCCGAGGACCTCGTCGCGGATGGCCGAGCCGTCCTCGAACGCGGAGCGCAGGTTTCCGCCCTCGACGGAGAGGTGGCGCTTGCCGGCCAGCGTTCCGGTCCGGGTGCCGGCGGGCGCGTCGTAGGAAGCCGGGCCGGGCTCGAAGTCGTAGAACAGCGAGGCAACGGGGGAGCGCCAGTCGGAAACGACGGTGCCGTCGGCGTCGCCGAACGAGAAGCGGCCGATGTAGGCGTCGAGGGTGGGGGCCTTGCCGTCTGTGGCTGCGTGACCGTGTGCTGCCGCGTCGCCCTCTGCGGTTGTGTCGCCGTCTGCGTGCGTCCCGGCGACTTGGGGCATGCTGCCTTCGCCGTCGGGAACGAAGCTCACGCGGGCGAAATAGGGGGAATCTGCCAGCTTCTCCAGGCGTTTGCGGGCGAGATGGGCCTGTTCGGCCTGCAGGTCGGCCTCGCACAAGAGGCGTTCGTGCTGCTGCATCTCCTGCGGGTCGATCTCTCCCCGGTTCGCCGACAGGTAGAACTTGGTGTCGCGGCGGGCGTCGTTCGTGCTTTCGCTCACGCGCGTCGCGCGTGCGAGCGCCTCGTGCACCTTGGCCAGCGTTGCGGCAAGGTTGCGTTCCTCCTCGCGGAACACCTCGGTGGAATCCATGGGCATCTCCCCTCGATCGGCGCGACGTGGGCGCGCGGCTGCGACGCCGCTGCTGCATGCGTCGGCGTGAAACGGCATGCCGCCTGCATCCTGCGGCGCCGGGAAAGCAGGCGCCGTGCGGGCGGCAACCCTGTGAGTTGGCAGGGGAGATGAAACGCGGAAGACTGAATGCTATCAGAAGACCGCCTTGCCTGCAAGCAAGAGTTGAGGATTGGAAGAAGGTGGAGGAAACCCTACGGCAGGGAGAGGTACCTTCCGGTGATGCTTGCGGGGTTGGCGGCCACTTCTTCCGGGGTGCCGGTGGCGACGATGCGGCCGCCGGCCTCGCCGCCGCCGGGGCCCAGGTCCACCACGTAGTCGGCGTTGGCGATCATGTCCAGGTCGTGTTCGATGACCACCACGGTCGCCCCGTGGTCGATGAGGCCCTGGAACACGCCGATGAGCTGCGCCACGTCCAGCGGGTGCAGGCCGATGGTGGGCTCGTCGAACACGAACACCGCCCCGGCCTGCGCGCGCCCCAGCTCGCTTGCCAGCTTCAGGCGCTGCGCCTCGCCGCCCGAGAGCGTGGGCGTGGCCTCGCCGAGCGTGAGATAGCCCAGTCCCAGCTCGCGCAGCGTTTCCAGCTTGCGCGCCACGCGCCGCTCTCCGGCGAGCGCGTCGGCCGCCTCGTCCACGGTGAAGGCCATGACCTGCGGCAGCGTGAGTTGGGCGGCGGAGAGCGCGGCATAGTGCACCTCGCTAGCCGCGGGCGCGTAGCGGGAGCCGCGGCACGCCTCGCATTCTATGTCCACGTCGGGCAGGAACTGCACGTCGAGCGATATCTGTCCCGTGCCGTCGCAGACGGGGCAGCGCAGCGAGCCCGTGTTGTACGAGAAGTCCTTGAGCGTCCGGCCGCGCTTTTGCGCCTCGGAAGTGGCGGCGAAGAGCCTGCGCAGGTCGTCTAGCACGTTCGAGTAGGTGGCCACGGTGGAACGCACGTTCGCCCCGATGGGCGTGGCGTCGATGAGCCGCGCCTTGGTCACGTCCTCGGCGTCGAGCGCGCGCACATGGCTGGGCAGCGCCTCGCCGGCAAGCCGCGCCTCCAGGGCGGGCACCAGGCTTTCCAGCACGAGCGTGGTCTTGCCCGAGCCCGACACGCCCGTGACGGCCACCAGCCGGCCCATCGGCAGCTCCAGGTCGAGCGCATGCACCGTATGCAGGGGCGCGGTGGACAGGCGGATGGTCCCTTCGTCGAACAGGCGGGCGGCCGCCGTCCTCTCGCGCACGAGGGCAGGCGCGCCTTTGCCCAAAAACGGGCCGATGAGCGAGGCGGGGTTCGTGCGCACGTCGTCCACGGCGCCCTGGCACACCACGGTGCCGCCGTCGCGCCCCGCGCCGGGACCCATCTCGACGATCCAGTCGGCCGCCCGCAGCATGCGCGCGTCGTGGTCCACCAGCACGACCGAGTTGCCGTGGCCCAAAAGGTCGCGCGCGACGTCCAGCAGGCCGTCGATGTTGGAGGGGTGCAGCCCGATGGACGGCTCGTCCAGCACGTAGAGCACGCCCGTGGTGCGGTTGCGCACGGCACGCGCCAACTGCACGCGCTGGCGCTCGCCGGTGGAGAGCGTCGCGCCCGCGCGGTCGAGCGCGAGGTAGCCCAGCCCCAGGTCCATGAGGCGTTGTGCCGTGTGCAGGTACTGCTCGGCGATGGAGTTGGCCATGGGCGCAAGCGACGGGGGCAGCGTGGAGGGCACGGCGGCGACCCAGCGGACGGATTCCTCCAGCGTGAGCGCGGCCGCCTGCGGCAAGGTCTTGCCGGCCAGCGTGCAGGTGCGTGCGCGCTCGTTCAGGCGCGACCCGCCGCATGCGGGGCAGGGCCGCTCCACGAGGAACTTCGACACGCGGGCGAGCCCCTTTTCGTCCTTGGCCTTGGCCAGCGCATTCTCCACGGTGTAGACGGCGTTGAAGTAGGTGAAGTCCAGTTCGGCGAACGTGTCGGTCTTCTTCGCCTTGTACAGGATGTGGCGCTTCTCGGCCGGCCCGTCGAAGACGATGCGGCGCTCTTCGGGTGTCAGCTCGCTGAAGGGCACGTCGGTGCGCACGCCCATCTCGCGCACCACGTCGGTCATGAGCGACCACATGAACTGGTTCCACGGCGCCACCGCGCCCTGTTCGATGGTCAGGCTCTCGTCGGGCACCAGCACGTCCCGGTTGACCTCGCGCACCGTGCCCGTGCCCGAGCAGGCGGGGCACGCCCCTTCGCCGTTGAACGCCAGCTGCTCCGCGCTAGGGCCGAAGAACTCCGCGCCGCATTCCGGGCAGACGATCGGGCGCTCCGCCGCCACGTTGATGGTGGGCGGCGCGGCGTGCCCGTTGGGGCAGCGGTGGCTTCCCAGGCGCGAGAACATGAGGCGCAGGGAATTCAACAGCTCGGTCTGCGTCCCGAAGGTGGAGCGGATGCCCGGCACGGCGGGCCGCTGGTGCAGCGCGAGCGCGGCAGGGACGTATTCGATGCTTTCCACGTCCGCTGCGGCGGCCGAGGTCATGCGGCGACGCGTGTAGGTGGAAAGCGCCTCCAGATAGCGCCGCGACCCTTCGGCGTACAGGATGCCCAGGGCGAGCGACGACTTGCCCGAGCCGGAAACGCCGGCGATGCCCACCAGCCGGTGCAGGGGCACGTCGAGGTCGATGCCGCGCAGGTTGTGCACGCGTGCGCCGCGGATCTCGATGGCGCGGGGAAGGTTGTCCGGGGTGCCGTTGGGGCCGCTGCCTTTGTCGCCGCCTTCGCTGTAGCCGTCGCCGCTGCCGTTCTCGCCGTCATCGCCGTCATGCGGGCCATCGAGGCGCGCGCTGCTGCCGGCCTCGATGCCGTCGCCGCTGCCGACGCCGTCGATGCCGGCAGCCCGGAGGTCGCTGGCGCTTCGCCGCGCCGACGCCTCTCCTTCGCCTTCGCTGCCGCTTTCCGCTTCTTCGTGATGCTGCTGGGTCATGCCTTGCGTCCAATCCGACGGCCTGCGTCACGGAATCCTCACTTGACTTGGATCCTGCTCCAAGGAGCAGAATGGAAGCGTGCATGAGAACACGCCCCGACGATGATAGCAGCCGTGCCGGGGTTTGTCCAAAGGACGGCACGACAAGGTAACCAGAGAAGAAAAGAAGGTGCACGATGGTGAAGCAGACGGCAGGAAGGGACGCGCTGGGACAGTTCGCCCCGAAGTTCGCGCAGCTCAACGACGATGTGCTGTTCGGGGAGGTGTGGAGCCGCGAGGACATGCTCTCCCTGCGAGACCGCAGCATGGTGACCGTGGTGGCGCTCATGGCGCAGGGGCTGGTGGACTCGTCGTTCCGCTATCATCTGGAAACCGCGCGCAGGAACGGCGTTTCGAAAACCGAGATCGCCGAGGTGCTCACGCACGCGGCCTTCTATGCCGGATGGCCGAAGGCGTGGGCGGCGTTCGCCATGGCCAAGGAGGTGTGGGCGGACGAGGTCGAGCCTGCGGACGGCGGCAAGGAGGCCTTCGAACGCGCGTCTCTGTTCCCGGTGGGCGAGCCCAACGACGCCTTCGCCACGTGCTTCGACGGGCAGAGCTATCTGGCGCCCGTCTCAACCGCCCAGGTGCCCATCTTCAACGTGACGTTCGAGCCGGGCTGCCGCAACCATTGGCACGTCCATCATGCCAAACAGGGCGGCGGGCAGCTGCTCGTGTGCGTGGGCGGACGCGGCTGGTACCAGGAATGGGGCCAGGCGCCGCGCGCGCTCGGTCCCGGCGACGTGGTCAACGTCCCCGAAGGCGTGAAGCACTGGCATGGCGCCGCGGCCGACGGCTGGTTCTCGCACCTGTCGGTGGAGGTCCCCGGCGAAGAGGCCTCCAACGAATGGCTGGAGCCGGTGGATCCGGAAGAGTACGCGAAGCTGTAGGCGGCCAGGCTTGGTTTCCGTCACTTCTTGCCGCAGCTGGGGCAGAGGTCGCACAGGAAGCATTCCTCGCAGCGCGGCCTGCGTGCGATGCACACCTCGCGGCCGAACAGCACCCACTGGTGGTTGATGGGCCCCCAGTACTCGCGCGGATACAGGTTCAGCAGGTCGACTTCGGTCTTCGACGGCGTGTC